>Ga0082212_10001182_pt1 | contig 38335 bp, 40 predicted proteins | sample TergutNt197P3_FD_71548 | JGI IMG/M metagenome (GOLD analysis project Ga0082212, IMG submission 71548) | Neocapritermes taracua P3 segment gut microbial communities from Petit-Saut dam, French Guiana - Nt197 P3 | ecosystem: Host-associated > Arthropoda: Insects > Digestive system > Gut ...
GAGACGTTCGCGGTCGGGTTTTGGCACGGCGACAGTTATTGCTATTACCCGCGGCTTCAAAACCGGGGCGATGTGATCGTCACCACCATTAACTGGCGGGGAGGCGTCGTGGACGCGCTCGGGCGGCGTTTCGGATACAATCCGGTCCGGTTGCCGGATGAACATAATCCCGACGCGAGTTTGCACAGCCTTCGCCGTATGCTGGCCGACGCCAAAGAGCATAACATCTGTTTCAGCATGGACGGCCCCCTTGGCCCGCATCATATCCCGGGGCGGTTCTTTTTGACGGCGGCGTACCTCTCGAAAAAGCGTATCCTGCCGATCGCGGTCAGGGCGACGCGCAAGATACGCTCGAGAAAGCGCTGGGACAAGTATATGATCCCGCTGCCGTTCTCAAACCTTACCTTTACTTTCCATGACCCGCTGGAGGTCAAAAAGAGCGAGTTCGGCGCGCTGGCCGAAACGATCATCCGGATGATGGATAAGGAGGAACGCGTATGCAAAAGCAATCGCTGAACGGCGTATGGCGGCTGGAAATCCCCGGCTGCGCCCTGACGGACGGGAACGCCCTTCCCGCGACCGTCCCCGGTTCGGTCTACTCGGCGCTCCTAGACGGCAAAAAGATGGAGGACCCCTTCTGGCGGGATAACGAACTGGAAGCGCTAAAACTGATGGACTATGATTTCCTGTTCGCCAAATCCTTCGATTTTGAACCGTCCGGCTTAAAACAGGTATTGCTTGTCTGCGAGGGATTGGATACCATCTGCGACGTGGCGCTGAATGGGCAGGCCCTCGGCCGCGCCGACAATATGCACCGCGTATGGGAGTTTGACATTACCGATACCGTCCGGCCGCGCGGCAACGAGTTGAAACTGACGTTCCGCTCCCCTGCCAGAGCGGCCGCCGAACGGTATGCCGAAACCCATACCGACGGCAGCGGGGACGCCATGCGAGGCTTTTCGCAGGTGCGCAAGGCCCATTGCATGTACGGCTGGGACTGGGGTCCCCGTCTGCCCGACGCCGGCATTTGGCGGGACATATCGGTCGCCGGCGTGGAGGAAGAGCGGATCGGCAGCGTCTACATCACGCAGAAACACGGCGGCGGGACGGTGGAACTGCGTTTTGCCGTCGAACAATCCGGCGGCGGAGCGGTGGAAATCACCGTCACCGGCCCCGGCGGAGAGGTTTGGCGCTCGGACGGCTCGCCGGTCGTCATTGAAAACCCGGCATTATGGTGGCCGAACGGATACGGGCGGCAACCCCTCTACACGGTCCGGGCCGAAGTTCCCGGCGATATTTGGGAACGCCGGATCGGTCTGCGCACGATGACGGTGAAACGGGAAAGGGACGAATACGGCGAATCGTTTGCCCTGACGGTAAACGGCCTTTCGATCTTTGCGATGGGCGGAGACTATATTCCCCAGGACAATATTTTGTCCCGCGTGACGGAGGAAAAGATCCGCGATTTGCTGGAGGACTGCGCCGCCGCGCATTTCAACACCGTCCGCGTCTGGGGCGGGGGCATCTACCCCGACGATACGTTTTTTGACGTCTGCGACGAGTTGGGGCTGGTCGTGTGGCAGGATTTCATGTTCGCCTGCGCGGTCTACGACCTGACGCCGGCATTTGAGGAGAATATCCGCGCCGAGTTTATTGACAACATCAAACGTCTCCGGCACCATCCGTCGCTCGGTCTGTGGTGCGGCAACAACGAAATGGAATGGCAGTATGACCATAACGCCTTTCAAATGACCCCGAAGCAGCGCGCCGACTATACGCGCATTTTTGGATACATTCTTCCAAACGTTTTGCAAGAACACGACCCGCAAACCTTCTTCTGGCCCTCCTCGCCCTCTTCCGGCGGTGACTTCGACGCCCCCAACGACGAAAACCGAGGCGACGTTCACTACTGGGACGTCTGGCACGGCAACAAGCCTTTCTCGGCTTACCGCGACTTCTATTTCCGCTTCGCTTCGGAGTTCGGCTTCCAGAGTTTTCCTGACATAAAAACGGTCAGGTCCTTTACGCTGGAGGAGGACAGAAACGTGTTTTCCCGCGTGATGGAAATGCACCAGCGCAACAGAGGCGCAAACGGCAAAATCATGACGTACCTCGCCGGTACATACCGCTATCCGCATGATTTTGAACTGCTTCTTTATGCTTCCCAGCTTTTGCAGGCCGACGCCATTCGCTATGGCGTGGAACATTGGCGGCGGCACCGCGGGCGCTGCATGGGCGCCGTTTACTGGCAGATCAACGACATCTGGCCGGTCGCTTCATGGGCGTCGATCGACTATTTTGGGCGCTGGAAAGCCCTGCACTACTTTGCCAAGCGTTTTTTCGCGCCGGTGATGCTCTCCTGCCGCGAAACCGGCGAGATGACGGAGCGCCCAAGCTGCGTGGCCCAGCCCGAGCCGATCCGCAAAGCGGCGCGGCTCTCCGTTGCCAACGAGACGGCGGAAGCGGTGAGCGGCACGGTGCGCTGGGCCTTACGCGACCCGTCGGCAAACATTCTCCAAAGCGGCGAAGTTGCTGTGACCGTGGACGCGTTCTCTTCGTTGTGGTTGGATGAAATGGAATTTACAGACCGCGACGAGTTGTCGGAGTATCTGAGTTTTGAGTTTATCGTCGGCGGGAAACCCGTCTCCTCCGGCACAGCCCTGTTCTGTATGCCAAAGCATTATAGTTTTATCGATCCGAAACTGCAAGTCGTTCAAAACGGCGGCGCCATTACGGTAACCGCGTCCGCCTATGCCAAAAGCGTGGAATTGTATTCCCGTGACGAGGATTTCATTCTTTCGGACAATTTCTTTGACCTTAACGCCGGAAGCGTCACGGTGCGTATCCTCCGGGGCGAAGCCGGGGAGATAAGGGCGCGGTCTGTGTATGATTTAAGGTAAAGCAATCAAAGCAAAGGGCCGGCGCTTACGCGTCAGCCCTTTTGTTTGTTGATAGAACGGCGCGCTTACTTATGGCCGCGCTCGTAGCTTTCAATCATTTTCTTGACCATCTGGCCGCCGATGCTGCCGGCTTGGCGAGAGGTCAAGTCGCCGTTATAACCAGCTTTGAGGTTGACGCCTACATCAGAGGCGGCTTCCATCTTAAAGCGGTTCATCGCGTCCTTAGCTTCGGGTACAACGTAGTTGTTACTAGCCATGGAATTTTGTCACTCCTAGAACATGATTCCGCGCCTGTCGTCTTCTTTGGCGCATGTCTATTGTGCGCTTTGAAAGACTGTTTATGTTGATAAGTTTTTGCTTGTATGTGCAATATTTTGATGATCGGCGCAAAAATCCCGCACCGCCGCCGTCAGCAGCGGCCATTCACATGATTCCATCACACGCCGCTGTAATATCTCCGGCGTATCTTCCGGCAAAACCTCAACGGCTTTCTGCGAAATGACCGGCCCTTCGTCGGTCCCGGCGGTAACATAATGCACCGTCGCGCCGGTCAGCTTTACGCCGTAGTCCAGCACAGCCTTATGGACCCGCAGCCCGTAAAACCCTTTGCCGCAAAACGCCGGGATCAGCGAGGGATGCACATTGATCGCGCGTCCGCCAAAAACTTCGGCAAAACGCGGCGTGAGAATGTACATAAACCCGCCGAATACCACAAGGCCGATGTCCCGCGCTAACAGCGCGTCCACCAGCGCGTCCGTATATTGTTCGCGTCCGGCGTACGTTTTTGGATTAAGTACCAGCGTCTCGATCGCCGCAAGTTCGGCGCGCCGCAACGCGAAAGCGCCGGGGTTTGACGACAGCGCCAGCGACAATTCGCCGCCCTCATAGGGCGCGCCGTCGATCAGGGCTTGAAGGTTGGTACCACCGCCCGATACCAAAACGGCGATCCTTATCATAGGCCCAATACGATCTTCCGCCCGCCTTCGGCAACCCGCCCGATGACGGGATACCCGGCCTTCTCCGCGTCCCCGGGCGACAGACAGGCGACCATGCCGACGCCCATATTCGCGGTATTGTACATATCCTCAAGCGGCACACGGCCGTCTTTCATCACTTGCCTAAATATGTCCGGCACCAAAACCGCTTTGACGTCCATCACGGCTTCCAGCCCGCCGGGCAGCATCCGCGGTATATTCTCGATCCAGCCGCCTCCGGTGATGTTTGCCAGCCCCTTGACCGTCGCCTTCTCCCGCAGCGCGGCGACGTCTTTGACATATATGCGGGTCGGCGTCAGCATTTCGAGCGCCAGTTCGCGGGAGGGGTTGGAAAGCACCTTGCGGTAGAGCGAAAACCCGTTGGAATGCAACCCCGAAGAGGGAAGGCCGACCAGTAAATCGCCCGGACGGATCGTACTCCCGTCTATTCGTTTCTCGTAATCGACAAGCCCCACGCAAAAGCCCACAAGGTCATATTCGTTTTCACCGTATACCCCCGGCATCTCGGCCGTTTCGCCGCCGACCAGCGCCGCGCCCGCCTGGCGGCAGCCTTCCGCGACGCCCGCCACGAGGGAGGCGATCTTCTCCGGCACGACCTTCCCGGTGGCGATATAGTCGAGGAAGAACAGCGGCGCGGCGCCGTCGCAGAGTATATCGTTCACGCACATCGCGACGCAGTCGATTCCCACGGTATCATGCTTGTCCAGTTCGAACGCGAGCATGACCTTGGTCCCCACGCTGTCTGTCCCGCTCACCAGAACGGGGCGTTCCATGCCGGTCAGGTCAGGCTCGAAAAATCCCCCGAAACCGCCGATGTCGCCCAACACGCCTTTGGTAAAGGTCGAGCGTACGCTTTTCCGCATCAATTCGACGCTTTTATACCCGGCCTCCAAATCGACGCCGGCGTCTTTATAGGCCTGATTCATAAGTAACCGCTCCTTTACACCGTTTTAATTTTCTCCGACGCGACCGGCACCGGATACTCTCCGGTAAAGCACGCGTCGCACCAACCGACCCTCAGATCCGGCATGGTGTCCGGCAAGTCCTCCAGCCGGAGAAACGCGAGGGAATCCACCCCGACCATATTCGCCATCTCGTCCACCGTATAGCGGCTGGCCGGAAGCTGGTCGCGGTTGGGTATATCGGTGCCGAAAAAACAGGGGTGCATATAAGGCGGTGAGGAGACGCGCATATGCACCTCGGTCGCGCCGGCCTCGCGGAGCAGCGACACCACCCGGCTGGTGGTGGTCCCGCGCACAATGGAATCCTCCACCATAATCACCCGTTTGCCGCGCACCACCGGCGCGATCACGTTGAGTTTGATTTTCAGCGAACGCTCCCGCAGCCCCTGCGTCTCCTGAATGAATGTCCGTCCGATGTAGCGGTTCCGGATAAACCCGATCCCGTAGGGGACGCCCGATTCCTGCGCGTAGCCCAGCGCCGACGACAGCCCCGAGTCGGGTACGCCGATCACGACGTCGGCGTCGGCGGGACTGCGGCGGGCGAGGCACTGTCCCGCGAGATAGCGCGACAGTTCCACCGACTGTCCGTCGATGACGCTGTCGGGACGGGCGAAATACACAAACTCAAAGGCGCAGAGCGAGCAGCGTTTTTCCGCGCGGCTCGAATAACTCTTCAGCCCGTCCGGCGAAGCTACGACCACCTCTCCCGGCTGCACATCCCTCTCAAATTCCGCTTCCACCGCGTCCAGCGCGCAGCTCTCCGATGCGAAAACCGTCTCGTCTCCCCTTGTCCCAACGCAAAGCGGGCGGAAGCCGTGCGGGTCGCGCGCCGCGATGATCTTGTTCCGGGTCAGGATCAAAATCGAATACGCGCCCTTGAGCAGCGGCATCACCTCAAGGACGGCGGTTTCGATCGAATGGGTTTTCAGCAGCTTGCGCACGACGGCGTAGAGGATGATCTCGGCGTCGCCGGTGGTCTGGAATAGCCCCCCCTGATTTTCCGTTTCGATACGGAGTTGTCCGGCGTTGGTGAGGTTGCCGTTGAACGCCAGCGCGATGTGTTCGCCCAGCGTCTCGACCACCAGCGGCTGGGCGTTGACGCCGGAGGTGCCGCGCCGCGCCGCGTAACGGACATGCCCGATGGCCATATGCCCGGTCAGTTTTGCCAGCACATCGCCGTCAAAGACGTCCTGTACCAGCCCGTCGCCTTTTTTATAGCGGATGCCGCCGCCGTCCGAGACGGCGATGCCGGCCGAAGTCTGCCCGCGGTGCTGCAAAGCGAACAGGGCGTGGTACGCGTCGGCCGCCGGGCGTGCTTTATCCCCGCCGCCGGACGCCGATATGATGCCAAAGACCCCGCAGGCCTCTTGCGGCTTATCCATTTCCTTTGCCCAGCGATTGGCACAGTTCCCGGTCGGCCGCGTCGGCTTTTTCCTTCAGTTTCAAACGGTAGGCGAGCAAACGTTCCCGCAGCCCCGCGTCCTCCAGCGCCAAAACCTGCGAGGCCAGCAGCGCGGCGTTTTCCGCGCCGTTGACGGCGACCGTCGCCACCGGAAAGCCCGGCGGCATTTGCGCGGTGGCCAGCAGCGCGTCCAGCCCGCCCAAACCGCCGCCCTGCACAGGGATGCCGATGACGGGCAGATGTGTCCGGGCCGCGCACGCCCCGGCCAGATGGGCGGCCAGCCCGGCCGCGGCGATAATCACGCCAAAGCCGTTCCGCTCGGCGTTTCCGGCAAATTCCGCCGCCCGGTCCGGCGTCCTGTGCGCGGAACAAACACGCGCCTCAAAGGGGATTCGCAATTCGTCAAGCACCGCAAAGGTCTTGTCCAAGACCGGTTTGTCGGAGATAGATCCCATCAAAACGGCGACTTTTTTCACAGCAGCAGCTCCTTTATCATTCGTTCCAGTTCGGCGGCGCGGGCGTCCCAGCTGGCGGCCTTTCCATATTCCACGCGTCGGCGTACCTTCCACGCGTCGCGCTCACCGATGGCTTTCTTGCAGCAGGCGATAAACTCCTCCGGCGTCCCCGCGAGATAAATCTCTTCGGTATAGTCCAGCGCCTGCGCGGGGTGCGGCGTCGAGACAATCGGCTTGCCGGCGGACAGGTATTCGTAGAGCCTGACAGGAGAGGCGTCCTCCTGTTGGGCGATGTTGATACAAACGTCGAACCGGCTGATATAGACGGGCAGATGGCCGCGAGGCTTCTCCCCGAGCAGGTGTATATTGGGAAACGCTTTCCACGCGGAAACATCGGCGCGGACCGGGCCGGCAAAGACAAAAGCCCAATCGGGGCGCGCCGCCGCCGCCGCTTCGATATAGGAAAGGTTGTCGCCGGCGTCCAGCGGTCCCAAATGCCCGATGATGGGGTTTTTGACGGTGAACAGGTCATCGGGGAACGGGAGGGTGCGTTCCGCTATGCCGGAAAAGGCGGCGAAATCCACGCCGTCGGGCAGCGGGCGGACAGGCTTCCCAAACGCTTGTAACCTCTCCCAATCCGCGGCGGGGGCGGCAAGAATGACGCCGGCGCGGGCCGCCGCTTTCCTCAGCCGCCGCTTAAACCGCGCCTCCCTGAAAGGCCCTTTTATATCGGCGGGGCTGAGGAAGCGCATCTCATACCGGGGCAGGCGGGACGCGAGACTCTCCACCCGTTCCCGTTCCGCTTCCCAGGGTTCCGCCGATACCACTAAAATCTGTTCCATTTCCTATATCCTCACAGCCGCCTTCAAAACATCGGCCAAAACCTCGCGGTTGACGCTTTCCCTCTCCCGCAGCGCCGCCACGGCGGCAAGCCTTGCCTCCCGGTCATCCTGCGAGGCGGCGGCCCGGTCGATCAGCGCGGTCAGCGCCGGGCCGGTCAGCCGTTCAAGGGGCAGACAGAAGTCAAGTCCCATATACTCCATAAAGGCGGTGACTTTATCGTTATAAGGCAGCGCCACCATCGGAAGCCCCTGCCCCGCGGCAAAGATCAGCGCGTGCAAACGCATCGCCACCACCATTTGCATCCGCGACAACAGGCCGATGGTCAGCCGGGCCGAGCCTGTTTCCCGCAGGACATGGCAGGGGCATTTGACCAGTTCGGCGGTCTTCTCGCTGATACGGATGTCCTGACGGCGCTCCACCGGCACGAATACCGCCGTCAGGCCGTAGGCGCTGTATGCGTATTCCACAGCCTCCGCGACGGCGGGCAGATTCTCTTCAAATCCCGGCCAGTCGCGCAGGGCGAAGCCGATATACCGGCCCTCCGGCGGCACGCCCTGCTTGAGCAGGACGCTGTCCACTTTTTCCTCGCCTTCGGGCTGGAGGATCAGGGCGGGGTCGGCCGAGAGGAGTATCCGCGGCCCTTTCACGCCCAGCCGTTCCAGTTCCGCCCGGGAGGCCACTTCCCGCAAGGTGACCGTCTCCACATGCCGTGACAGCACCTTGGCCGTCAGCCGGCGGTTCAGCGGCTTTGTCACCGGACCGATGCCGCAGCCGTACATGATGACCCGGCACCCCATTTTGCGCGCGAGCCAGATGGTGAACAGATAAAACCACAGGGAGCGGCGCGAGGTGATGTCCTGGACCAGATTGCCCCCGCCGCTCAGGTAGACCCGGCTCCTGCGGAGCGCCCGGGCAAAGGAAAAGATGTTGAACGAGTGGAACGAGCGCTCCCGGTAGGCCAGACGGGTCTCCATCGGGCTGCGCGACAGCACCCGGACCGGGATGTCGGGGTCTTCCTGCCGTATCTCGAGCAGGATGGCCTCCAGGATGGCGTCGTCGCCCGCGTTGTCCATGCCGTACGCGCCGCAAATCGTCAGCCCGTCTCGTTTCTCCTTGATCCGCGCGTGACGGCTGAGTACGCTCTGGTATATCTCCGCCTGCGTCCGCACGGTCGCCTCGATCGAGTATTGGGCGCGGGCCTTGTCGTGCAGCCTGCGGCCCATCGTTTCGCGCAGGGCCGGGTCGTCATACAGTTTCTGGATATGTCCGGCCAGCTGTTCGTCGTCTCCGGCCGGGAACAAAAGCCCGTTGACCCGGTGGTCGATCAGGATCGGGATGCCGCCCACGGCGCTGGCGACGGTGGCGCAGCCCATCCGCGCGCCTTCGGTCAGCGCGTAGGGGAAGGTCTCCGAAAGGCTGGTCAGCAGGTTGATGTCCAGCAAACGAAAAAAATCGTCGGCGCCCGGCAGCCACCCGATAAAGGAAACGGGGGCGTTCAACTCCTCCGCCAGCCGCCGCAGTTCCGGTCCCTGTTTGCCGTCTCCGGCAATCAAAAAGCGCAGCCGGGGACAACTCTCCCGCAGCCGCGCGGCCGCCCGGATCAGCGTCGGATGGTCTTTAACGGGGTCAAAACGCGCGGCAATCCCCGCGAAAACGTCCCCCTCGGTATACGGGATCTCAAACTTCGCGGCGAGGGCCGCCTTATCCCCGCTCCGGCCGGAAACGGAAAAATCCAGCCCGTTGTAAATGGTATAGGCGCGTTCGGACGGGAAGCCGCGCCGGATCAGTTTGCTCGTCATGACGTCCGAAACGCCGATGAAATAGTCCAGCCGCCGCAGGGTGAACCGGTTTATCAGCCCATAGGTCGCGCTGGCCAGCGGCCTGCCCATGTAGTCCAGACGGTAATCGGAGTGGACCGTCGTGACGACCGGCTTTTTGACCCGCTTTCTCAGCATCATGCCAAACAGGTTGCCCCGCGAGCCGTGACAGTGGATGACGTCATACCCTTCCGCCAGCCTGACGACCGGCTTTAAGTCGCGGAACGGATGGCCCGGCATGACCCGGACGTCGATGCCGGCCGCGCGGGCCTCTTCGGCGAATCCGCCTTCGCGGAAGGAGACCAGCGTGACTTCGGCATAGGCGGTTATCCCGGAGAGCAAGCCGATGACATGCGTCTTGGCCCCGCCGACGTCGCCGCCGCCGATCAAATGCAGTATCCTCATCCGGGGCCTGTCCCGCCTTGCCCCGCCAAATCAAACAGCATATCCAGCTCCCTCCGTATGTCCTCCTGATCCAGCCCGTCGTCCTCCAGCAGCGCGGAGAGCAGCATCTGATCGGTAACGCGGAGCAGAAGCCGCGCGAAGATAGGGTCGGCGATCTCCTCCATAACCCGCTTCCGGTCTCCGGCGCGGCGTTCCCGTTCGTAGGCGATCAGCTTTTCCGAAGCGGCGCCCGCGTTGTCAAGGCCCAGCATGATCTTATGCGCCAGCCGGAAAACACGGCGGTCGTCGTCGGCCAGCAGCCGGCGCTGCATAACGGAAAAGTACCAAACGTCCCGGAGGGGTAGCCCTTCGGGGATCTGGTCGGAGATTTGCTCGGAAATCAGCCGGTATGTCCCGCAGACAGCCTCTTCATACAGATGCTCCTTGCTGCCGTAATGGTAATACAGCGTCGGCAGCGAACAGCCCGCGCGCGCGGCAATATCCCGGATCGACGCCTGGTGGAAGCCCTTTTCGTCAAAAACCGACAGGGCGGCCGTTTTGAGTTTTTTCTTCACAGGAAACACTCCCTCGCGCGCTGTTTTGAAAAACTGTCAGGGCCGGGTTCACCGGACAAAACCGTGCCGCATATGATAGAGCATTATGGGTTAAGGGGGCGCGGGATATGTTCAGCGCCGTTGTGACATTGCTGCTGCATGGATACGCGCTCTGCCTCCGCCTGACCGGCCGGGGCGGTTCCTTCCCCCGCCCGCTGACGAAAAACGAAGAAGGCGAGGCGCTGGCGGCCATGGCCGGGGGCGACGCCGCCGCGCGGGAAAAACTCATCATGCACAATCTGCGCCTGGTCCCGCACGTTATCAAGAAATACTACGTGGGCGCCACAGATCAGGACGACCTCATCTCGATCGGCACGATCGGGCTGGTCAAAGCGATCGACAGCTTCAGCGCCGATAAGAAAGCCAAGCTGCCCACCTACGCCTGCATCTGCATCCAAAACGAGATCTTCATGCACTTCCGCGGCTTGCGAAAGCGCGCGGGCGAACTCTCGCTCTCCGACCCGCTGGAGGCCGAGTCCGACGGTTCCCCGCTGTCGGTGATGGACGTCTTGCAAGCCGACGACGATGTGCAGGACCGGCTGGAACACGAGGAGGAGTGCCGCCGGGTACGGCAGCTGGTGGAAACCGCGCTTGACGACCGCCAGCGCGAGATCATCCGGCTGCGCTACGGACTCGGGGGCAGCCGCCCGCTGACCCAGCGGGAGGTTGCCGAACGCTTTGGTATATCCCGGTCTTACGTTTCACGGATCGAAAAAAAAGCCCTTGAAACATTGGCCGGTGAGATGCCCGCGAGTTAACAAATATTTTACCATACTTATCCGGTCATGGCAAGGGAAAATAAGGGGACGGTTTCGCCCTCGTCCGGCAAAAGCTTGAGCAGGTCGTTATACGCGTCGCGGATCTTCGCGCTGCCGGTCTTCTTTATGCCGACCGTAAGGTAGTACGCGGCGCTGCCGGCGTCCCCCTCTTGCATACACGCGTCCGCAAGCCTCAGATAGGCCTGGACGCTTTTTTCGTTGAGGGAGATCGCAAGGCGGTAGACGTCGATGGCTTCGTCATAATCGCCCGCCTCCATCGCCAGGCGGCCCTCCCTCATCAGCGCCGTCATCCGCATATGCGGCATCTGTTTGTTGAGCAGCGTGACCGATAAAGCGGCCATCAGCACAACGGCCGCCGCGGCAAAGACGAATAAACGCTTTACAGGGTTCATACGGGTTTCGCCCTCCTCAATTCCGACAACAGTAAAACCACCGCGCCGCCCAGCAGGAAAAGCATCAGCAGCGACGGCGCCGCCAGCCCGGCATGGTCGATATAGCGGCCAAACAGATAGGCGTGGTATCCGGCATAGGAACAGAACACGCAAAACGGCGCGAAATACCATTTCTCAGGAACCAGCACGGCAAGGACGATGCAGAAAATGTCGGCGAGGTAGAAATACCGGTCGTGCATCGACGGCAGCAGCCAGGGGATCCCGATGACCATCGCCAGCGCGAAAAGGAAGAGGGCGCGGTTTCCGGTCTGCCCGCGCTTCAGCCAGGCGAGCAGCAGCAGCGCGCCGAGGTAGCAGAACGCGAGCAGCAGGCCCGCGTTGAACAGAATATCGTGCGGTTCAGCGGTCGTCAGCAACGCGTAGGCCGAGGGGGAATTGAGGTTGAGGCGGCTGGCGTAAGTCTGGGTCTGGTTGCTATAGATCATCAAAATGCTTCCCAGCGGGCGCCCCATCAGCCACGCGGGCAGGATCGTCGCGAAAAAGGTCCCGATAAACACCGGTATCTCCCGCTGCCAGCGGACGCGTTTTCCCATCCAGCAAACGAGGAATACCGGCAGAAAAAAAACGGTTTGCAGCTTAAACGAAAACGCGACGGCCGCCATCGCCACCGACAGGGCCGGCTTCTCTTCCAAAAGGAAGACCATCGCCAGCAGACAGAAAGACACGTAGATCGAATCGCACTGTCCCCAAAACGAACTGTTCAGCCAAACCGTCGGCGCGAGGAAGAGCGCCGCGCCAAGCACCCCTTTGCGAACCTCGCCGAGGGAAAACCCCCGCGCGAGCCGCAGCCCCGCGATCACGATCCCGCAGTCAAAAATCACGCTGACAAGTTTGTAGAGATAGAGATCATTCATCGGTATCCTTGCGATAACGCCGATGATATAGAGATAGGGGACATTGTAGTCCGACCATGTATGCACGATCGCTTTCCAGCCGTTGTCGCGGAAATCCTGCGCCCAGGGCCGGAGGCAGTAGATGTAGTCGGTGTTGTTGCTCTGCGTCAGGCACAACGTCCGCAGCACCAGGCCGGCCGTCAACGCCATGATAAGAAACGCGAGGACGGCGGGCGTTCCGATATGGCCGCTCGCGAAATACAGCACGGCGCCGCCCAGCAGCGCGAACGCGGCCGCCATAAAAACCATTTCGGCCCGTTCGGGGACCGGAGACGCCGCCCATAAAACGCCGAACAGGACGCCGGCAAAGACAAGGGACAGCGGGACGCGGGACAGGGTGTAATTCCTCACTCTTCGTTCTCCCAATTATGCCACACGTTCTGCACGTCGTCGTTATCCTCCAGCGCGTCCAGCAGGCGGCGCATTTTTTTGACGTCCTCTTCGCCGTTCAGCGAAACCCCATTTCGCGGCGCCTTCTCCACCTGCGCCGAAAGAAACGCGATCCCTTCCCCCTCCAGCGCGTCGCGCACGGCGGGAAAGGCGCCCGGCTCGGTCACAATCTCAAACACGCCGTCCTCGGCGGTAAAGTCCGACGCGCCCGCGTCCAGCGCCAGCATCATCAGGCTGTCCTCGTCCCGGCCTTCGGCGTCTACCGCCAGTATGCCCTTTTGGTCGAAAAACCATGACACACAGCCCGCCGTGCCGAGGTTGCCGCCAAACTTGTCAAAGTAGTGGCGCACCTCCCCGGCCGTCCGGTTGCGGTTGTCGGTCATCGCCTCGACGATGACGGCCGTCCCGCCGGGACCGTAGCCCTCGTATTGGACCGACTCATACTGCTCTCCGCCGCCGCCGCCCGCCGCCCGTTCAATGACGCGCTTGATGTTGTCGGACGGGACATTGCTCTGCCGCGCCTTGGCAATGCAGTCCTTCAGCCGCCCGTTGGCGGCGGGGTCGGAACCGCCTTCGCGCACCGCGACAATGATCTCACGCGAGAGTTTTGTGAAAATCTTGGCGCGCTGCGCGTCGGTTTTTTCCTTCCTGTGCGCGATGTTTTTCCATTTGGAATGCCCTGCCATGTTAGAATCACCTCGGTTTTGTCTGCTCCGGCAGCATATTCAAAACTTCCTGTATCATCAAATCCCAATAGGCCCATTCATGGTCATACTGCTCGTCGGCCCGCCATGCGACGTCGTACCCCAGCGCCAGGGCGCGTTCGGCCAACGCGGCGCTGAGCGGGAGCAGCCAGTCCTTCATCCCGCAGCAGACAAACAGTTTCGGTTTCGGGTCGGCCGTTTCCAGCAGACTTAAACAATCGTCCTCCGGCTTGACCGTCTCTCCGAAAATATGCTTTAACTCCCCGGGAAACTCCGGGCCGGCGGCCTGCGCGGCAGCTTTCATATCTGTCATTTGACGGCCCATCAGCGCGCCGGACAGCGACGCGGCGAACGAAAACCGGTCCGAGCAGCGCAGCGCCAGCTTCAACGCGCCGTAGCCGCCCATCGACAGCCCGGCGGCGTACGTGTCCTCGCGCCGCTCCGAAAGGGGAAGGTACTGCTTCAGAAGGGACGGCAACTCCTCGCTGATATAGGTGAAGTGCTTGATGCCGTAAGTCGTATCGGTGTAAAACCCCCGGTCGGTCGAGGGCATGACCACCGCGAGGTTGCGCCCCTCCGCGTACCGTTCGATCGAGGTGTTGCGCAGCCACGCGTCCTGATCGTCCGACAGGCCGTGCAGCAGATACAGCGCGGGGAACGGCGGGCGGGCGGAAAAAGCGCGCCAACTCCAATCCCTTCCGGCCGTGCTTTGCGGCAGCAGGATGTTGACGTAGGTGTGGCGTCCCAAAACCTCCGAAAAGAATTGCAGCCGCATCAAAGCCATGCGATATACCCCCTGTCGCGTTTCTATCTCACATAGTCAAATTCCAGCCCGTATAAACTCACCGTGTCGCCCTCCGCGACCCCCAGCGCCTCCAGTTTATCATACACGCCGTTGGTTTTCAGGCACTGCTCGAACCATGCCAGCGATTCCACATCGCTGAAATTTACATCGCGCATCATCCGCCGCAGCCAGTCCCCCGACACCACCCACACGCCGTCTTCCTTGGCAATGTCGGTGACCGCTTTCGAGGCCGGCGGCTCTATCGGCACGGGGTCAGGCTCAAACACCTTGACCGGCGGCAGTTCCGCAAGTTCTTTCGCGCAGAGTTTCACCAACTGGTCCACATTTTCCCCCGTCGCGGCGGAGATCACCAGCATCTCGCGCGGTTTGACATGTTCCCGCAGCCGTTCCAAAACGGTTTCGTCCGAGACGGCGTCGCGCTTGTTGGCGACGACGATCTGTTTGCGCCGCGCCAGTTCCGGGCTGTGCGCCGCCAGTTCCGCGCCGATCACATCGACGGCGCCGCAAGGGTTGTCCCCGGCCGCGTCCACGACATGCAGAAGCAGGCGGCAGCGCTCGATATGGCGCAGAAACTCGTGTCCCAAACCCGCGCCGCCCGCCGCGCCCTCGATCAGGCCGGGAATGTCGGCGCAAAGGAAGCCGGTATCGTCGTCTGCATACACGACCCCCAAATGGGGGGTAAGGGTGGTGAACGGGTAATCCGCGATCTTGGGGCGCGCCGCCGATATGGCCGACAAAAGCGTGCTCTTGCCCGCGTTGGGGAACCCGGCCAGCCCTACGTCGGCGATCATCTTCACTTCCAGCCGCACCCGGCGTTCCTCACCCTCAAGGCCGGCCTTGGCAAACTGCGGCGCCTGCCGTTTCGCGCCCGCGAAACGCTTGTTGCCCCAGCCGCCGCGCCCTCCCTTGCAGAGCAGGAACGGTTCGCTGCCGGACAAATCGGCCAGCAGCCGTCCGCTTTCGTCGTCATAGACCAACGTGCCGAGCGGGACGCGCAAGTGTACGTCCTCGCCGCCGCGCCCCGCGCAGAGTTTGCCGCCGCCGCGCCCGCCGCCGGCCGCCAGATATTTCGTTTTATAGCGGTAATCGGAGAGGGTGGTCAGCCGGCCGTCGGCGCGAAGCCAAATATGCCCGCCGCGCCCGCCGTCGCCGCCGTCCGGGCCGCCCGCGGGGACATATTTCTCGCGGCGGAACGAAACCGCGCCGTCGCCGCCCTTCCCCGCGCGGACCGTAATCACGGCGGTGTCGATGAACATAATGCGTCTCCTGTTTTATAAGCTGCGATCATTATAGCACAAAGGAACGGAGGGGTCAACCGCCCCCCTCCCCGCTTGTTGGATAGTCTTATATAACTGAAGAAATGGCAGTTTATTGATGTGTTATTATGTTTTTTTACGTTTTCCTACTAAATGCCAAGCCAGCAGCAATAACTCTGCTAAAATTGTTACAGACATAGCAGATAACCATATATTTTCAAACGAATCGTTGAAAATAAAGGTTAAAATAAACAAAGTAAGCACAGTAATCAAATAATAGAAAATCGTTCCAGAAATAAATTAAGTAATTTTTCTCATGAATATCCCCCCAAAAAATATGAATCCTCCCGCGCATCTAACATCGTGACCGCTAACGCGGAAAGAAAGCTATCCGGACTTCAAAAATTCCAAAAATCCCCCGGCCCTCTCAAAATCCCGCTCGCCGACAAACACATCGACGCCGTAGACCGAGCGCCCCGCGTAGATTGACATGGCCTCCCCGGCCCCCCGGTGGCGCTTGACGAACAGGATCCCGTTTTCCCGCAGCAAGCCTTCCAGCAGCCCGATTTCAAACCCATCGTCAACCGTGGTCAGAAAAAGCAAGCCGTCCGGCATACAAGTCGCCTCCTCACGCAAAAAACGGCAGGGTCCGCCCCCGCCGTCTCTCTGTTTCCGTTACTCGGCCGCGTGTACCGACACGCGCTTCCGGTCGCGCCCGAGGCGTTCGAAGCGCACCGTGCCGCTTTCCAGCGCGAACAGGGTGTCGTCGGAGCCTTGCCCCACGTTCAGGCCGGCGTGGATATGGGTGCCGCGCTGGCGCACCAGAATGGTCCCCGCGTTGACAAACTGGCCGTCGGCGCGTTTGGGGCCGAGGCGCTTGGATTGCGAGTCTCGCCCGTTGCGCGAGGAACCTACGCCTTTTTTATGTGCCATTCTTATTCCTCTCCTTTTTTCCCGGCCTTCGGGGCGGCCGCTTTCTTTTCCTTCGGCAGGGAAATGGCTTTGATCTGCAATTTGGTGTAGGGCTGGCGGTGGCCTTGCTTGCGGCGGTAATTCTTCTTCGGTTTCATCTTGTAAACGATGATTTTCTTCGCCTTGCCGTTTTTGACGACGCTCGCCGTCACGGTGACGCCGGCGACGTACGGCGCGCCGGACTTGATCTTATCGTCCTCGAAAACGGCGACGACCGTGTCGAAAGTCACCTCGGCTTTCTCCTCGGCGGCGAGTTTCTCGACATAGATGATGTCGCCCTCCGCCACGCGGTACTGCTTACCGCCCGTTTCCAAAATCGCGGTCATTGGCTGTCCCTCTTATTCCTAACAGTCTCGCTCACAGGGGCGGGAAGCCCGCTTCCGCTTAAACAGCCCATATGACGCGGCTATGGTAGAATAACACAGCCGGCGCGGATTGTCAACTTGTTTTTCTTGATTTTTGCCGCCGGGAAGCATATACTGTACAAAAAGGGAGGTGTCCGCGTGAAACGGCTTGCCGTCCCCGCCCTGCTGCTGATCCTTGTCCTGGCGTCTCTGCCCGCCAAAGCGGAGACCGCCTATTTCGCCGTGGTCAATCAAACGGTAAGCCCCTTTGAATCGCTCCACCAGCCCACTGTGTCGGACCGGGGCGTCATGATGCCGCATATCGTGCTGACCGGCGAGAGCGCCGGTCCCAACAGCCTGGGGATCCGCTCCCAATGGTCGCCGGACGAGGGGTATTTCACCCTTTACAACAGCCGCACGCAGCTGACGTTTGTCTTGGGGCAAAACACCGCGTTCAGCGGCAACGAACGGTATACCGCCCCTCATTTCCGTGTGATCGACGGGGAAAACGCGGTCTTTTTCGTCCCGATCGAACTCGTTTGCGATGTGTTCGGCTTCACGCTGACCGTCACGCCGGATACCAAATGGGGTACGATGGTGCGGGTCACCAATGTCTCCACCTTATCCGACGATCAGTTTATCCGGTTCCGCGACTGGCGGATTCAGGAACTCTATGACGCCTATACGGACACGCTGCCGTCCCCGGCCCCGCCCGCTTCTCCCGGGCCGTCCGCGCCGGCTGTCTCCGCGCCCCTTCCCCCGGCTTCCCCGTCGCCGTCCGCCCCGGAACTGTTTTCTGTATCGGTTTATCTGACCTTTGACGGCGCGGCCGGCGGCGCGACCGGGCGGCTTTTGGATTTTTTGGAGAGGGAAGGGCTGCCCGCGCTCTTTTTCCTGCCCCCCGAACGTCTGGCAGACGACCCCGCCTCCGTGCGGCGGATCGCCGCGCGGCACCAGATCGGCCTGCTGCTCGACGAGCCGGACGGGGAAGCGCTGGACGACGCCGTCCGGCGCGGGAACGCGCTGCTGCGCGAAGCCGCGTTTGTAAAGACATGGCTGCTGCGGGCTGACAACGCCCCCGCGGAACCGCCGGGTTATCGGTACTGGGGATACACCCACCGCTTTTCGGAGGAAGACGGGGCGGAGGACGTCTTAGCCGTTCTGACGCCGCTCCTGCAAAAGCAGACCGAGCCGGCTGATCTGGTCCTTTCCTTCCCGCACAGCGACGCGGCGGCCGACGCGCTGGCCGAACTGCTCCCGATGATGGAAAGAGACTATATCCGGAGCGTCAACCCCGGCGAGCCGCCGGCCGCGACATAGAATCAAAGAAAGAAGGAGCGGGGACTATGAAGGTCATTCTGACGCAGAACTATGAAGAGAGCGCGCGAAAAGGCGCGGAGATCATCCTAAGCGCGCTGGCGGACAAACCCGATATGCTTTTGGGGCTTGCCACCGGGGAGACGCCGCTGGGGGTATACCGGCTGCTGGCCGAAGCCTGCCGCGGGGGCCGCGCCGATTTCTCCCGGGCGCGCACCGTGAATCTGGACGAATATGTGGGCTGCCGCGAAGAGGACAGCTATTCCAGGTTTATGTCCGACAACCTCTTCGACCGGATCAACCTGCCGCGCGAGAACATCACCTTCGCCGACCATCTGGCGGACCCCGCCGCCGAGGTCGCCCGCCTGCGCGGCTTCTTTGCGGGCCATACGGTCGATCTGCAGCTTCTCGGCGTCGGACCGAACGGGCATATCGGATTCAACGAGCCGGACGAAACGCTGGAATCCCTCGTTCACGTCACCGATCTCGCCCCGGCTACCATTGACGCCAACGCCCGCTGGTTCATCGACGGCGCGGTGCCGACGCAAGCCGTCACGATGGGGATGGGCGACATCTTGCGCGCGCGGTCTATCCTGCTCCTTGTGAAGGGGGAGAGCAAACGGGAGGCGCTGCGCGGACTGCTGGAGAGCGACGCCGTCACAACAAGGAATCCCGTCACATTCTTGCATTTGCACCCCGATGTGACGCTGATCGCGGAGAAATCGCTGACCTAGGAGGATAACGGCCGCGCCGCGATCAACGCCGCGATCAGCGACGCCGTCTCGCATCCGACGAAGACGGTCAGATGGGCCGTTCCGGTCAGCGCCATCACGGCCCATACCGTGAGTTTCAGCGCGGCGCAGACGGCGACGGCGCGGCGCAGCCTCTTTTTCAGGCTCGCCGTTTCGGGCGGCCCCAGAAGGCGGTAATATCCAAGAAGGCGCCCCTCCAGCGCGACATGGACGGTCCGCCCCGGCAGATCGGGTACGTCTATTTTCAGCCCCCGCAAGTATGCCGCGCTCCCGGCGTGGATCATCTGCCCCGAAAACCGCGCCGAAGCCCCCAGCCCCTCCATCTCGACAAACTTATCGGGAGGGGCGGCGACGTCGCCGCAATGCGCCCGGAGGCAGGCGGCGACCGGATGTTTAGCGTTCGCTTCCGCGATGGCGGCGCAGCGGTCCAGCGTGTCCCGCCCGACGCCCTCCGCCGTCACCGCGCCGCGCACGAGATAGCCGCCGGCCGCTTTTGACAGATAGTTAAGCAGCGGGACCAGCAGCAGCCATACCCCCGGATTGACGGCGGCCAGTCCCACTGCGCCCCACGCGAGGATACCGGGCCACGCGGCGTCCTCCCATATCAGACGAAAGAGGATGGCGCCCAGCGAGGCCACGTTGACCAAAACGACCGGAAAAGCGATCAGATAGGCGCGAAGCGTACCGGACGAGGGGTTTTTTTCTTTCATAAGTAAAGTCTCCCCGCAAATATTTCGATATACCATATCGAAGGAACTACCATACATAAAAACGGAGGGAACCGAGATGAACGGAGTATCGGGCGTAACCGGCAACCCTTACCCCGCCGGCGCAACCACCGCGGTCAACAACGATACGGCGACGGCCGTCCAACCCCCCGCGGCAAACGACGAGGCCGCCGTTTATGAAAAAGGCGGCGCCGCGGGCGAAAAGACCCTGTACACCCGCGACCGTACCGCGATAGGCGCGCTTCGCATGAAAGACCAGGCGTACATCCAAAACCTGCAAAACCTCGTCAGTCAGCTTGTCAGCCAAGTCAACGCGAACAGTCTGGCCGGCGGCGGCAATAGCTTCGTAAAGCCGATCGACCCCAGCAAAGTGGACAGCTACTGGGATTTGCTGATCGACAACGGCGACGGCACCTTCTCCTGGCACCCGGACCTCTCGCCCGAAGCGCAGAACGCGCTGATCGCCAAGGCGAAAGAGGACGTCAGCGAGGACGGATATTACGGCGTCAAGCAGACCAGCCAGCGCCTGATCGATTTTGCCAAGGCCGTCACCGGCGGCGACCCGTCCAAAATCGAGGATATGCGCAAGTATATCCAAAAGGGATTTGACGAGGTGGAGAAAATGTTCGGAGGCAAGCTGCCCGAAATCAGCTATCAGACCTTGAGCGCGGTCATGAAAGGGCTTGACGAATGGGCCGCCGGGATGAAATGAGTTAACCGGAATATCTCCCCGCCGAAAGCGGGGAGATATTTTTACGCTTTCAGCACGCGCACCCGCGTGATGTGTTCATGTTTCCGCAGCCGATCCAGCACCGCGCCGCCCGGCGTCCCGCCGGATAGGTCGAGGATGGTATAGGCCAGTTCCTTTCTGGATTTGCTGACCATATTCTCGATGTTGATGCCCGCGTCGCCCATGGCGGAGGTGATCTCGCCGATGATGTTCGGGAGGTTGTTGTGGAATACGCAGAGGCGGATGCCCTTGATCGGGGGCAGTTCCACATCCGGGTAGTTGACCGAGTTTGTGACGTTGCCGTACCGCAGATAGTCGGAAAGCTGATCGACCGCCATCCGGGCGCAGTTTTCCTCGCTCTCCGGCGTCGAAGAGCCAAGATGCGGGATCGGGATGACGTTGGGATGGGAGAGCAGCGCGGCGTCGGGGAAGTCGGTCACATAGCATGACACCGTGCCGTTGTCAAGGGCGGCCAGCAGCGCTTCGGTTCCGATCAGCCCGCCGCGCGCGAGGTTGATGATCCGCACGCCGACCTTGACCTGGCTCAGCATATCGGCGTATTCCTCTTTGGTCTCTTTGTTGAGAGGCACATGCAAGGTCAGATAATCCGATTCGGCGAAGACCTGATTGATGCTGTAGGCGAGCCGCACGTTGCGCGACAGCCCCAGCGCGGCGCTGACCGACATATAGGGGTCATAGCCCAGCACTTCCATCCCCAGCGCGTGGGCGGCGTTGGCAACCCGCGCCCCGATGGCCCCGACACCGATGATGCCCAGCGTCTTGCCCGCGATTTCCGGCCCGGCAAAAGAGGCCTTCCCCTTTTCCACCTGTTCGGCCACGTCGCCGCCCGACAGGCCCTTGGCCCACGCGATCCCCCCGATGACGTCGCGGGAGGAGAGGAGCAGCGAGCAGATGACCAACTCCTTAACGGCGTTGGCGTTGGCGCCGGGCGTGTTGAAAACCACGATCCCCTTTTCGCTGCATCTGTCGATGGGGATGTTGTTGACGCCGGCGCCGGCGCGCGCGACGCAGAGCAGCTCGTCTCCCAGCGGCATCCCGTGCATATCGGCGCTCCGCGCCAATATGGCGTCGGGGGCGTCGCTCTTCGCGTCGACGCTGAACAGTTCGGTGGGCAGCCGAAGCAGGCCGACCGGCGAGATGTGATTGAGCGTTTTGATGGTGTACATAAGCAACTCCTATTCCAGCGGCATGATAAACGCGGCCGCGATATACGCAAAAAATCCCACAACGCCGAAACAGGCGATCGCCCACACAAGCCGCACGACGGTCACGTCGATCTCCAGATAGTCGGCCACGCCCAAACATACGCCGCAGAGCATACCGTTCCGTTTTCTGGTGAGTTTCTTCCCTTTGAATGACATGACGCTTCCCCCTTCTAGCTGTTGAACGCGCGGATCAGTTCCGCCAGCCGCTCGGCCCCCTCAAGGGGCATGGCGTTGTACATCGAGGCGCGGACGCCGCCGGTGGCCCGGTGCGCTTTCAGCGTGACCATGCCGCGGGCCGCCGCTTCCTTGATAAACCGCCCGTCGGTCTCGTCCGAGCCGGACGAAAAAACGGCGTTCATCCTCGAACGGGAGCGCGGCTCCGCCTTGCAGGCAAAGACCGGCGACTGATCGACCGCTTCGTAGACCAGCGCCGCTTTCCGGCGGTTATCGGCCTCCATCGCCGCCACGCCGCCCTGTTCGGCCAGCCAGTCGAGAACCAGCCCGAGCAGATATACGCCGTAGGTGGCGGGCGTGTTCATCATCGAGCCGTTTTCGGCCTGGGCTTTATACGACAGCAGGTCCGGCGTGCCGGGCAGCGGGGGAACGTCCAGCAGGTCGCCGCGCGCGATGACGACGGTCAGGCCGGCCGGCCCCATGTTCTTCTGCGCCCCCGCGTAAATCACGCCGAATTTCGACACATCGACCGGCTCCGACAGGATCGACGAGGACATATCGCAAACCAGCGGCACGCCGCCCGTCTCCGGCAGATACGGCCAGCGGGTGCCGTATACGGTGTTGTTGTGGCAAAAATGCAGATACGAAGCGTCCGGGTCGAGGTCCAGCGCCTCCTGCTCCGGGACGGCATAGTAATCGCCGGTATCGACGGCGGCGCGGACTGTCCCGTACATCTGCCCGCACCGATAGGCTTTCTTTGCGAAAAACCCGGTGACGGCATAATCCGCCTTGCCTTTGCGGGCCAGCAGGTTCATCGGCACGGCGGAGAATTGCAGCGTCGCGCCGCCCTGCAAAAACAGTATTTTATAATTCTCCGGCACGCTCATCGCGGCCCGGAGTTTCCGCTCCACGCCCTCAAAAAGCGCTACATACTCCTTGGAACGGTGGCTCATCTCCATGACCGACATACCGGTCCCGCCGTAATCCGCGATCTCCCCGGCGGCGCGGCGCAGCACAGACTCCGGCATCATAGCCGGTCCCGCGGAAAAATTGAATACGCGCGGCAAAGGCGTCCCCTCCTCAGCATACGCTACATTATAGTATAGCCCGGCGGCGGTTGTCAATCGCGGATTTACCGCCCCGGCAAAGTCTACGGGTTGATATTGTTAAAGGTAACAATCGCTTCCTGCCGAGAGTATATCCCCTTGGGGTTAAACCTGCCGTCCGAGCCGTTCATGATCCCGTTCGCCCGCACGAAGTCGATGCCGCCGTGCGCCCAGCCGTCGGCGAGGTGCATATCGCTGAATCCCGACGGCGGGGGATTCTCCGTATCCGCCCCAATCACCTTGCAAGTATTCATTATCATCGTAGCCGCCTGTTGGCGGGTAAACTGCCCGCCCGGGTCGAAGCGGTTGTTCCCTACGCCGCTCGTAATGCCCAGAGCCGCCGCCGCCAGTATGTCGGAGTTGGTCACGTCGGTAAAAGCGTTCGGGTCGAGGGTTTTGCCGTTCTCCGCCAGCACCGCGTCTATACTCTTGCCGGTGGCGACCTCCACCCACTTGACCGCCATCCGGCAAAACTCGGCGCGGGTGATGACGTTGGTGTAATTGCCCTGTATGTTCTCCGGTACAAAGCCTTTTTCAATCGCGGCGGTGATGCCGTCCCTCGCCCAACTGCTGGCGCTGTTCAAGGGGTTGGGAGGCGGGGGCGGGAGATGGTCTTCGGAATAGTCAAAGTAAGTGCGATGATAGACGTTCTTGATCGGAAGATCAAAGTTAAAATCGTAGCAGGGCCTCTGCGGTGAGTATTCTCCATATATGTAGGCATTATTGCTGCCCCATGTAGTGTCAAGAATAATCCACCTGCCGTCGGCGTAGGCTTCGTTCCACGCATGACCTTCGTTTTCAGAAGCCCCGGTTACAAACTTAGCGGGGATTCCCGCGGCGCGCAGCAAAACAAAAGTTAGCCGCGCATAGTTCTCGCAAACGCCTCGGTTTGGGTAGCTCCCATATACCGGCGGATTCACTGTTAATGATTCACGGCTTTCATAACGATCATAATCATACCAAAAGTTGCAAGCCACCCAGCAATAGATCGCGTATACCTTTTCATAGTCGCCGGTCAAGCCGCTGACAATTGCGTTTGCAAGGTCAAATATTTCCTTTTCGATGCCGTCCGATTGCCTGTAATAGTCCAGCGCGGCCTTGTCGGCGCGTTTGGAGCCGTATACCGCCATATTGTGATCCCTTTGTTCCCTTACGCTTGGATCCATCCAAAATTCTATCAGATTAGGGTTGTTTGATATATTCACTTCAGAGAATACATTTCCGCTGCAGTGAAGCATCATAAGCGCGGTATTCTGGCTTACGTCCAACACAGGCAATTCATTGTGACCGCAATCCAAGGTAAGAAGATTTGTGTTCTTGCTTACATCCAACGCAGGCAAGTCATTGATACCGCAATCCAAATCAACAAGCGCGGCATTCTGGCTCACATCCAGCGCGGTCAGCCGGTTATTGAAGCAAGAAAGCTTTGTTAATGCGGGGTTATCGCGCACATCCAGCGAAGTCAGGCGGTTTTCGCCGCAAGCAAGCACTGTCAGCGCGGTCAGGCCGCGCACATCCAGCGAAGTCAAGCGGTTTTTGCCGCAAGCAAGCACTGCCAGCGAGGTCAGGCCGCGCACATCCAGCGTTCCGGTCAAGCCCAGTCCTGTAACCCTAAAATCTAAAATTCGTTTATCGGTCGTATCGTCCGACCATACGACGCCTCTATACCAATCATCGGCTGATAGTATTATCCAGTCGGAGGGGATGGAAGAGCCGTCCGCGGGGGCCTTTGTCCAGGTTAAGCCGTTGTTGGCAATGATGGCGTTGATGACCGCGACGTCGCCGGGATTGTACGTACCCGGCGTGACCGCCAATGTCGCCGCCGGGACCAGCGCAAGCGTCAACGCTATCGCCAGCGAAAGGGAAAGAATCCGCTTTTTCATCTTCATAGCCCCCTTTGGCATATAAATTCCCATCATACCAATTTTACCAGAATCAACTCTGGTTGTCAAGAGTTTCCGCCGTTTTTCAACGTCTTTTGAGTCTTTGCGCAAAGGGGACATTGTCAAATCAGCGTGTCCCGCAGCCGCTGCGCGCCGGAGAAGAGGAGGCTCCGGAATCCGGCGGCCTCGGCGGCCTTTTGCTGTCCGGCGTCCGCGCCGACGAAGACGCACCGCGCCGGTTCGAGGCGGTAGAGGGCGCAGAGGGACTCCGCCCCGCCGCCGTCGCAGGAAAAAACGCCGCCTTCAAAGAGCGACATAAACGGATACGTCTTGAGGACATAGTCCTTCCCGTCCGCGTTGAGCGCGGCGGCGAAAAACAGCCGCCTGCCCTGCGCCTTCATGTCCAGCAGCAGCTCGACCGTCTCCCAGCGGGGGGTGAGGCAGCGCAGCCAATGCTTCAGCACCAGCCGGATATGCTCGGTCTCGGCCGGGGCGCGGCGGCACAGCCATTCCGACGCGTCCCCGCGCGAAATGCCGCCGTCCTCCAGCATCCGCCACTCCGGGCCGGAAAAGACTATGTCATACAGGCGAACGGCCCGGGCCTCGTCCTTCCACAGCGTCCGCAGGAAGGTGCGCGGGTCATAGTACAATACGGTCCCGCGGAGGGAGAAGATATAATTTGATTCCATCGGATCCACCTATACTTATTAGTCAGGTTCAGTATAGCACGCCCCTCCCCTCCGTTCAAGCCCGCAAAGAAAAATCCGCCCCTATCCATTTCCCGACAAAATACAAATATTTCCTTTTGTATAATGGCCGCAACTTACCAGAAGAACGGAGCGGCCATGATGGATACAAAGGAAAAAATGATCGGGCGGCTGGGCGCGGAGGTGACGCGGCGGGCCGCCGGCGCCATGTCGCGCCCCCGTCTGGCGGCGGCGGGACAGCTTGTCATGCGGTTCGGCGGCGGCTTTTTACTGTCCCGCGCCGTGGTATTGGACGGGATGGCCCCGTTCGGCGCGGGCTGGGTGGCGGCGTCCGGCGGCGGCGCGAGGGGACTCGCGGCGGCGCTCGGCGCGATGGCGGGCGCCGTCACGGCGGGCGGACAGACGCAGGCGCTGAAGACCCTGGCGATCCTCATCCTGATTTACACGGCGGGCGTTTTGTTCCGGGGGACAGGCCCGGCGCGCCACGCCATCTTCCTGCCCGCCGTCGGAGGGGGCGTGGCCGCCTTTGTCGGCGCCGTCTTTGTGGCCGGCGCGGGGTTCGGCGCGCGCAACGTGATCCTGTATGTAACGGAGATCCTTTTAATCACCGGTTCGGGGTATTTCTACACCCTCGCGTCCGATAAAAACCGGGAGGAACGGGGGATGCGCGGCGCGTTCAGCCGCCTCGCGCTGCGCTCGACGCTGCTGCTCTCGGTCGCGGACGCCGCCCTGTTCGGCACGGTACGCCCCGCGCGCGTGGCGGCGGCGGCCTTGACGCTGCGGGCCGCGTATCTGAGCGGCGCCGGGATGGGCAGCGCGACCGGCCTGGCGGCGGGCAGCGCGATGGACCTCGCGCTGGGCTATCCGTTTTTCTCGATGTCCTACGGCGTCTCCGGCCTCCTCTCCGGCCTCTTCCGCAAAACCGGCAAACTCGTCTCCGCCGTCGCCTATGTGCTGGCCGGGGCCGTCACCGTCCTGTGGGCCGGGACGGCTCCGCTGCGGCTGGCCGCGCTGCTGGAGACTTTCATGGCCTCGGTGGTCTTCATGCTGCTGCCGGCGGCGGCCGGACGGCGCGTCCGCGCGGCCGAGGATCTGGAAGACCGGGGGACCCGGGACGCCGAGAGCGGCCGGAGGACCCGCGAGTTTACCCGCCGCCGGCTGGAACAGTGCGCGCTGGCTTTCCAGGAGGTGCATACGCAGCTTCAAACGGTGTTCAAGCGCCCGCAGAACGACGAGGACGTGGCCCGGGTCTTCGACCGCACCGCCGAGCGCGTCTGCCGGCGCTGCGCCGGGCGCGGGCGGTGCTGGGACAGGGAGATGGAGAATACATACGGCGCGCTGGGCGGCGTGTCCGGCGTCCTCAGCCGGGAAGGGCGGGTGCGCGGCTCGGATTTCCCGCCCTACTTCTCGTCGCGGTGCGTCCAGTTCCCCAAGTTTGTGCATACCGCCAACGAGGAGATGTCGGCGCTGCTCGCCCGCAGGAAATACCGCGCGGGGCTGACCGAGAGCCGGGCGCAGGTCTGCCTGCAATACGCCGAGATGGCGAAGACGCTCGGGCATATCGCGGAGCAGGTGGGGGCGGAGATCTGCTTCGACGAGGAGGCGGAGGCGCGCATCCGCAAGATGCTGGAACCCTACCGCCTGCCGCTGGGCGTAACGGCGCTGCGCACGCCGGAGGGGCAGAAGCGGGTCGAGATCGAGGGGCGCGGGGCGGGTCTGCTGCTCTCCCGCGACCGCGACCAGTTTTTGCGCGCGCTGGCCCAATGCGCCGGATACCCGGTCTCAATGCCGGAACATGTCGTCACGCCGCTGGGCGAAAAGCTGATCTTTGCCGAAGCCGAGCAATTCCGCGCCGCCATCGGCGTCGCGTCGCACAAAAAGCAGGGCGAGCCGGTCAGCGGGGATTACGGCACATGGTTCAAGACCGCCGACGGCAACGCGCACATCATCCTGTCCGATGGGATGGGTTCGGGCCGCGAGGCCGGGGAACAGTCGGCCAAAACCGTCGCGCTGCTGGAGCGTTTCCTGCGGGCCGGGATCGACCCGCCGTCGGCGCTCAGTACGATCAACTCAACGCTGGTGCTGCGCAACGCGGAGGGATGCGAGTCTCTGGTGACGGTGGACCTTTGCATCTGCAACCTGAAAACAGGGTGCGCGCGGTTTTACAAAAACGGCGCGTCGGCTTCCTATATCAAACGCGGCAGCCGGGTCTCGCGTATCATGGGGCAGGGCTGGCCGATCGGCATCGGCCTGACGCCGGCGCCGGGGTCCGGCGTCACCACCGTGAAACTGGACGCCGGGGACATGATCGTTTTAACAAGCGACGGCGTTTGCGGCACCGGCGGAGACGGCTGGCTGGCAAAACTGCTGGAAGCGGGAGACGACTTGCGGCCCAAAGAACTCGCCGGGCGCGTCTTGGAACAGGCGGTCCTGCAAAGCGGGCGCGGCGATGACATGATGGTGCTGGTATTCGCCCTGAGCGAGTGAGGCGTCCTGGCACCTGTCATGGCGCCGTGCCGTTTGCTTACCCCGCGTTATCCCGTTTTTTGGGCGCGCGGGCGTTCTGCTCTAAGTCATAAAGTTCCATAAGCAGAGCGACGTCATCCGTACTCGGATTATTAAATATGAAAGCATGACACCCGCAAACGCATTTATCCTCGCCGTTCAGTTTGTATTTTATCTTGCGGTTGCAGTTCTCCGCGCAGTTGCCGCACCACCCGGCAGTAAAAGCCGAAAATAAATGCGGCGGCAATGCCTGTATTTTTTCCATGTACGCGTCCGGGTTGTTTAGTTTTAACCGCAAGGCCAAACGCTCGTTTTCAATCGGATAAATGCTTTTATCGTTACCGTATTCAATGAAATTCAGCGTATCCTTGCCCTTTTTGTTTATGAAACAATTTTTAAGAAAATCTGCCCCTATTTGAAGCGTCAGCCCCCGTTCTTTGAAACGATCTATCATGACAAGCAGAGATTCGTCTTCGGCAACGCTTGCAAAATGTTCAAGGGTTTTCGGCGGCAAACGCTCCGTGTTATCCTCGAAAACGGCGGGCGTCAGATAGATAAACTGTTCAAACAAACGAAAGCAGTAGCAACCGGCAGGTTGTGAAAAAAAGTAAGGGATATATTTTCCCAGCTTATCGCCGAGGGCCATGAGGACGATTAACAAATCGGGGTTGTCGGGGTATGAAATTGTAAGCTCGCCCGATTTCTGTAATTTCCCGTTAAAACCCTCCATGACAAAGCCGAAATCGGTGAGTAAATCAAGCTGTTCCGGCAGCCGCTTGCTTTTTAATTCCGTGAATTTCCTTCGGAGTTCGGTTATATCTACAGTAAGCGCGTTATCGGAAACGGCGGCGCATAAACCAATCGCAAACACGGCGACAGGAAAGTTCAGCAGCGCGGCGTTTCCCGCCCGCCCCTCGGCGGAACAGCCCCGATATTTTTCGAGTTCAAAAAGCGGGAGATTTAGCGAAGCGGGGTCGTTCTCGGCCCGCTTGTAAAACATCGTGAAAATCTCGCGCAAATCACCGCAAGCCTTCCAGAAGCGTTCTTCACTGATACCTCCGAGATAGTCCGAACATACTTCCCCCAACGGAAGGCTTGCGGGATATATACATTTGCGTATTCTGCGCGCTTGAAGCTGAACATAGAAAGTATGACTCATTTTTATCTCTCCTGTTTTTTCATTATTATATCACAGCTTCGCTATGATATATCTTTGAAACAAGAATATCCCGCAGGGATCTTCTATCATAAGGAAAAGGCAAAAACAGAGCAAAGCCCGGCTGGTGATTTGCCGGGCTTTCTCTGCTCATGCGGCTTTGTTCAGCCCGCGCGGAGCAGTTCCAGCGCTTTTTTGTACAGCGGGTCCATCTCGCACCCACAGCTGCCGCATTCCACGTCGGCCTTTTCAACCGCGGCGATCAGATCCTTCTTCGCCGCGTCCGACGGCCCGTTCAGCCATGCCTTGGCCGGCGCGTCGATGACGTCCCAGCCGGATTCCGCGAATTTGGCGACGATGCCGGTCAGTTCCGGATTTGCCATAGCGATGCCCTCCTATGTATTAGATTTTTTCCATTATATCACGGCCAACCGGACAACAGTATGTCATATTTGGTTCAAATTTTCCTGATAAACATAAAAAATCCCGCCCGGTCCATACTAGCGCGGGGGGATCGTCATGCTTACCGTCACACTTAACGCCGCGGGCCACGCGGCGGTTTCGATCGTCGCGCTGTTCATCCTCACCCGCCTGATGGGCAAAAAGCAGATCGCGCAGCTGACGCTGTTTGATTATATCATCGGCATCTCGATCGGCTCGATTGCCGCCGAGGGCGCCATCGACCCGAACGTCCCGCTGCCGGTGACGCTGACCGGCCTGACCGTCTTTTCCCTCTTTTCGATCTGCTTTTCGCTGATCGGCTTGAAGAGTTACAGGGGGCGCAAACTGCTGGAGGGGACCCCCACCGTTTTGATCGAAAACGGAAAGATCATTGAAAGCAGCCTGAGAAAGGCGCGGATCAATATCAACGAACTGTTGGAGGAATGCCGCCAGAAAGACGCCTTTGACGTCGCCGACGTCGAGTTTGCCATATTGGAGACCAGCGGGCGGCTGAGCGTCCTGTTCAAAGCGCCTCGGCTGCCGCTGACGCCGGAGGATCTGCAAATCGAAACGCCGTACCGGGGCCTCTGCCCGGGCGTCGTCGTCGAGGGCAAGGTGCTGGAGAAGGAACTGGCCCTGCTGCGGCGGGACAGGGCGTGGCTGGACGGCGAACTGGCAAAGCAAAAGATCAAAGACCCCGACAGGATCCTGCTGGCCTACATCGACAGCGCGGGCCGCCTGGTCACGCACCTGCGGCATGTGCCGCCCGCGCCGCCGCCGGTGACATAACGTCACTTCAGCGCCCCGACTATCTCCCTCACAACCCGCAGCCGCTCGGTATCCAGCGCGTTCATCACGCCCGTCACCTCGGCGATCAGCCTCTCCCTCAGGTCCGAATCGTCGCCCTCTCCGGGCAGCACGTCGGCCATGCCGATTTGAAGATGCCGGCAAATGTGCCGCAGCACCTCCACGCTGGCCCCCTTGTTCCCCCGCTCGATGTTCGCGATGTGCGCCGGCGCGACGCCGACCTTCTCCGCCAGTTCCTCCTGCGTCATCCCGCGCAGTTTCCGGTAATGCCTCACCTTGCCGCCCAGAACAGGCCCGTCCCTCTCCGTCATCTGCCTTTCCCCTTCAAAAAAACGTCCGCCGGCCCTTGCAAACAGGCCGGACTTTTGGTAATATACTGTTGTCCCGTCCGGCAAGATTTTACCGTATCCGACAGGCGGGATCATGTACTCTTCGTACGGACAACTATGAACAAACCTATGGAGGGAGCCTATCCATGAGCAAAAAGCCGATGCCGATCCTGCTCATTGAAGACGACGACACGGTATGCCAGCATTTCCGGGAGCGCGCCGGAAACCGGGCGGACCTCTCCCTGATCGGGACGACCAACTCCAGCGCCGAAGGGCTTCAGATGGTGAAACGCCGGCAGCCGGAAGGCGTGATCCTAGACCTGGAACTGACCAAAGGCAAAGGGGACGGGATGCAGTTCCTGACGGCCCTCCAAGAAACCAAGCTGGCGCTCCGCCCCATCGTCACCGTGACCACCAACATCCAGGCCGAAGTGATGTACGACAGCCTCCACGAGATGGGCGTCGTTTTCGTCTTCTCCAAAAAACAGCCGGGCTACGGTCCCGATATGGTCTTCAACATGCTGCTGAACCTGCGTAATTCGCTGCCGGTCATACAGACGGAAAACAAGGATATAGCGACGGTGGAATCCCCCGAGGAGCGGCAAGCCCGCATTCTGGAGCTGATTGACGCCGAGTTGAACGACGTCGGCGTCAGCATCCGCCTGATAGGCCGGTCATACCTCCGGGAATCGATTTACTATCTGATTACAAGAGAGAAAAACGAATCGGCCGCGGTGATCTACGACGTCGCCCAAGATCACAAGATCAATTACAACTCCGTCATCCGCTCGATACAGACGGCCCTCAACAACGCGTGGGACCGCGCCGACATCGAGACGCTGAAAGCAAAATACCCCGTACATATCGACATCCGCACCGGCGTCCCCGCCCCGACCGAGTTTATCCATTACTACGCCGACAAAATCAGCAAATTTTTATAGCGCCGTCACCGTTTGTTCATCGTTTGCCATAAACCCGACGGCTTGTAGATAAATGTTCATACCCGCGCCATACGGAGTTTTACGCTCCGTGTGGTATTTTTTTGTCTAGACAGGTCGTACAGGCGCCTTATTAACTATTGGGCATCTTTGTATTGACATAAATGGTAAGAGGGAAGCCGGATTCAGAACTGGCTTCCCTCTTGCTATGTCTATACATACTTAGGAGAATGGTGACAATGTGGGATTGGCTTATGCGTGTGGTATTCGGCGGCGTTTATTGATTCCATAAATTAGAAATGGAAGGCGGTTTGACACCGTCTTCTTGCCTTTCTGTCAATAGTCTGTTAAAATTGACAGGAGGTGAGAGTGGGTGTATATCCTTCTATATGATTTTATCAGCATGGCGGCGGGCCTGTTTTCCAGTTTTTACATTTTTAAGAAGGCTATTTGTTTTTCCGCCTCGGCCGTTCAGAAGGCCGCTTCCATTTTATTGTGCCTTTCGTTGACAGTATTGTTTGTCCTTATATCGCCTGAAATCCCCCTTCCCATGGTCAGGCCCATATATTGTATAGCATCCATCCTCTTCATATCTACTGTGACTAAGTTAAAGCTGGATACAGTTATATCGGCCTTTCTTTTGTCGTTCGGAATCAGTTACGTCCTTTACTTTATCGCGTCATTTCTTATCGGGGTTCTCTTTATGCCCTTTGCAAGCGGCGATCATGCGGTCGGCTCTGTTATCGACTATGATTCGCCCGTTTATTTTGTAATCTATGCCCTCTCATCTGCCCTTCAACTTTTAATGTCTTATCTGCTCTTCCGCTTCAATCGCTTCAAAAAAGGCTTTCCGTTCCTGCTGAAAGGATACGCGATTTTTGTCGCCTTGATTGCCGCGGGCGCAGTGTTGATTTTCACGACATGGGGTAAAACCGCTACCCAAACAGACGACGCTTACGCTACAACGTTTCTCCTTGCAGGGATATTCATCATCGGCATTGGCGTCATCATTTGGATCCGGTGGGGGATAAAGACGTCCTATATGCACTGGATCAGGGACAACAATCTTGAGCATTACAAAAAGACCATCTTGCAAAAAGACGCCGAACTCAAGAGCCTGCGTCAGCAGACCGCCGTCTTGCTCTCCGCCAATCACAGCATCAGGACCCGGCTGGCGGCGCTGGAGCGGGGGTATGCCCTGATGCTGGAAAAGGCGCGGGCCGGCGGCGCGGCGCTGGAGATTGCCGAGGAAATCGCCCTTTCGGCCGAGGATGTGCGGCGGGCGGCGCGGGATTATGAGAAGGACGCGGGCCGAGGCAAAGGGGCGAAGCTCCTGCCTTCCACCAGAATCAAAATGCTGGACGATATATTCGGGCTGTTTGAGGAGCGGTGCCGGGAGCGGGAGATCGCCTTTGACCTCGTCGTCAACGGCAGCATCCCCTACATGACGGAGAAGGTAATCGGCCAGAGCCGGCTGGAGACGCTGATCGGGGACCATTTGGAGGACGCGCTTGCCGCGGTCGGCGCGGGCGGCCATCCGTTCCGCAGCATCCTGGCGACGCTGGGGCTGGCGGACGGCTGCTACGCGCTGACCGTCTTCGACAGCGGCGTCCCGTTCGCGGCCGGCACGCTGATCCGGCTCGGGACGGAGCCGGTGACCTCCCGCGCCGAGTCGGGCGGCAGCGGGGAAGGGTTTATGAAAACCTTTGAGACAATGCGGGAATGCGGCGCCAGCCTGATTATCGACGAAAAGGCGCCGGGATGCGACGGGCATTCGAAATCGGTCACGGTCCGGTTCGACGGCAAGGGGCGGTATGTCATTGAAACATACCGCCCCGGAGAGTTCCCGCCCTGCGACAGATATACGGTTATCGGCCGCGGCGAACGGTGAGGACGTTCACCGCAAAGCCAGCATCATGGCGAAATGGGAGATGCTGCCCAGCAGGATAAAGATGTGGAATACCTCATGGAAGCCGAACAGCTTGCGGTCGCGGCCCGGCCAGCGCAGCGCGTAGAGGACCCCGCCGACGGTGTAGAACAGGCCGCCGATCATCAGCCATACGAACGCGCGCGTCGGCATCGCCCTGACCAGCGGCACGATGGCGACGACGACCAGCCAGCCCATGCCGACGTAGGCGGCGGCCGAAACCCAACGCGGCGCGTTGAGCCAGCAGAGTTTAACGATCGTTCCGGCGACGGCGAAGAACCAGATGACGCCGAAGATCGCCCAGCCCCAGCCGGGGCTTTCCGCCCGCAGCGGCACAAGGCTGATCGGGGTGTAGGTCCCGGCGATCAGGATGTAGATCATGATATGGTCCATCTTGCGCAGGGCCTTGCGCTTCTCGGGGTTGACGCGGAGGCTGTGGTAGAGGGTGCTGGTGGCGTACAGCCCGATCAGCGCCGCGCCGTAGACCGAGTAGCTGACGACGTGCCACGCGTTGCCGACAAAGGCGGCGATGACGACCAGCACCCCGACGCCGGCGGTGGCCATCCAAAAGCCGATGCCGTGCGTCAGCGCCGAAAAGAGGCGGAGCGCGTCGTAGGGGGTGCGGGTTTCTTTTTCGCGTTTCTCACGGGGCATGGCGTCCCTCCTGAACGGTTTCAATAAACCGGGCCGGCGTCGAAGCCGGCCCCCACATTGTTACACAGTCTTTGCTTTTTCGACAAGGGCGGCGAACGCCGGCTTGTCGTATACGGCCATTTCGGCCAGCATCTTGCGGTTGAGCGTGATCCCCTGTACCTTCAGGGCGTGCATGAAGCGGGAATAGTTCATGCCGTTGGCTTTGGCCCCGGCGGAGATGCGGGTGATCCAGAGGCGGCGGAAATCGCGTTTGCGGCGTTTGCGGCCCACGTAGGCGTAACGCAGGCTTTTCATCACTTGCTCGTTGGCGGTTTTGAACAGCTTGCTCTTCGCGCCCCAGTATCCTTTCGCTAGCTTCAGGATCTTTTTATGTCTTCTGCGCGTGGTGACCGCGCCTTTTATTCTGGCCATGGTGGCACTCCTCCGTTACTTACTTATAGGGGATCAGTTCCTTGATGTTCTGCTCGTTGGTCTTATCGGCATAGGCGCCGGCGCGCAGATGGCGCTTGACCTTGGTGGTTTTGACATGGTGCTGGTGGCGCAGTCCGGCCTGTTTGCGCTTGACTTTTCCGCTCTTGGTCGTCCGGAAGCGTTTTTTCGCCCCGGAATGTGTTTTGATTTTCGGCATGGCTGGCAAAACTCCTTCTATTTAGCTTTTGGCGCCGCCTTCGGGGTCAAGAACATAAACATCCGCCGTCCCTCCAGTTTGGGGGGCTTTTCGATCGACGCGATTTCCGCGCAGCCCTCGGCGAATTTCAGCAGCTGCTTCTCGCCCAGTCCGGCGTGAACCAACTCGCGCCCGTGGAACCGCACCGATACCTTGACCTTGTCGCCGTCCTTTAAGAAGCGGAGCGCGTTCTTGAGTTTGAAGTTGAAATCGTGGACGTCAATCGTCGAAGACAGGCGGATCTCCTTGATCTCGACGATATGCTGGTGGCGGCGGGCTTCCTTTTCCTTCTGCGCCTGCTCATAGCGGAACTTGCCGTAATCCATCAGGCGGCAGACCGGCGGCGTCGCGGTGGGGGCAATCTTGACGAGGTCCAATTCGCGGTCCCCGGCGATCTTGAGGGCGTCGCGGGTGGGCATGATGCCCAGCGCCGCACCGTCCTCCCCGATCAGGCGGATCTCGCGGTCACGGATCTCCTCGTTGATTTGATGGTCCCGTGTGCTGATGTCACTACACCTCCAAAACATGAAAAAAACGGCGGTTTCCCCCCGTCAACAAACGCGGCCTGACGCCGCCGTTTTCCTGTTGACCTTACGCCCGGACGGGGCAAGGTGAGGGGGTTTCCCTGCTTTATTGCCAATCAATCATACCACGCGCGGCGGCGCCTGTCAAGGGTTATTTTGCAGAATTTCCGCTTCCGCCTCGTCGGTCAGGAACTTTTCCCCATCGGGCGGCGTTTCCCCGGAGCCGCCGGCTTCTCCGGCCTCTTTCGCCAGCATTTCCAGCTTCCTGTAAGACCGTTCGGGGAAGATCAGGTTGCGGACGATATGGTTCTCGGCCGTTTTCCCGTTGCCTTTTTTATCCACGGTAACCGAAACGTTTGCCAAGCCGAGATATACGCTCTCCCCCTCGTTTTGCGGGTCGGCGTAGCAGGAGAGGCGGCAGTATTGGGAGCTGTCCGGCCCGGACGGTTTCAGCGCGCGGAAATAATCCAGCCTTCCGCCTTCAAGCGCTTCCCGGATGCGGCCGAATTCCGTTTCGGGCTGGCGTTCCCAAGAGTCAAGGCATATTCTCTGCTCGCACCAGCGCCCGGTCTCCTCGAAAAAGGGCTTTCTCGTAAGGGAATGGAAAACCAAAGCGGACACGCCGAGAACAGCAAGGTGTTCCACAGCCCAGATCGCAACCAAAAACCCTCCCGACACCTCCGACCCGCTGGTAAAGGACCAGACGCCGTACGGGATGATCCATTCCGAAAACGCCTCATAGGTAATGCTTGGGGTCCTCAGTATGTACCAAAACCATTCCAAGTCGATGACCTGCCCTTCCTCGCGGAACACCACCGCCGCGTAGGCCGTCAGATGGACATAGGTGAAAACGGCAAAATACGCCAGCAGCGCCAGCCCCCAGACAAGGGCGTTGCGCGCCTTTCCCCATTCGGCCGCCTTCGCCGCGATAAACCCGGAGGCTCCCGCGAGCGCGATCGTAACCAACGCGCAAAAATAGACGGACGGCATATAGTACATCCCGATCGCGTAAACGACGGACAGCGCCGCGACCAGAACCGCCCCAAACAGGAACAGCGCGACATACAACGGATTCACCTTGCCGGACAGGCGATAGTATTCCGCCATCTCCCAAAACCCCTTTCCCCACTCAAAAAAGAGATAAAAAAACCGCGCATACTGCGCGTCTGCGGCATCGTTAAGTCTGACTTTCAGAAACAGCCCCAACTCTCACGAGCCGATTCTAAATGTATGATACCACGCAAATGTCAACCTGTCAAGCATTATTTCCAAAATACGCGAAAATTTTTTCAGACGGGCCATAAAACGCCGTCAGGGCGCGCCGGCCCGCCTGAGCGCCTTTGACACGCCCGGCTGCGCCGGGCGATAATAGGCAGACGGGGAAAGGAGGGACGTCCGCTATGCTTGATGAAAGTATCCGCGTTATGACGGAAAGGATCAAGCTTGTATTGGCCGATAACAACCCGGCCATCCATCTTTTCGGCTCGGTCACCCTGGATGATTTCCGGCTTGGTTGGAGCGACATTGACATACTCGTCCTGACGGAAGCTCCCATCAGCGAATATCAGACGGACGCGCTTGTCACATTGCGTCAGACGCTCACAAACGAGCACGGCGGCAACCCTTATTTCCGTCTGTTTGAGGGCGGTATACTATCTAAAAAGGCTTTTTTCAGCGGAGAAAAGGATGCCGCGGTCTATTGGGGAACAAGCGGGCAGCGGATCACGGACAGCTTCACCCTCGACAGCTTCGCGGCGGCCCAGCTTCCGAACCTCTTTCCCTGCCCAACGCATCAGCAGTTCAAGGCCGATATTCGCCGCCACTGTAACACTATACGGCAATATGCCCAAACAACAAGCAAGGAGATAACGTCCTGCGGCTGGCTTTTGGATATAGCGCGGGGGCTGTATACGCTCCGGACGGATAGAGTCCTGGCCAAAACCGCCGCCGGAGAATGGGCCATTGCCAAAAATCTCGCGCCGGACGCCGAGATATTGAAAAGGGCAATTCAAATCCGCAAAAATCCGCTTGCGTATGCCGGTGACGGGGAGACGCTGGAATGGTGCGGGACGCTTGGCCAACACATTCAGGAATTTGCGGATGTATTGGAAAAAGAATGGGAGGCGGCGCCATGAGCCAAATTGAACTGCATGACATTCAAAAGCGTTTCAAAGTCTACGAGCGCCCGGAGGGCAAGTGGGCGCTCCTTCGCGGCGCGTTTAAGCGCACGGTACGCGCCGTCACCGCGCTGGACGGCGTCTCCTTTGCCATAAACGAGGGCGAGCTGGTCGGCTACATCGGCCCCAACGGCGCGGGCAAGTCCACCACCGTCAAGGTGATGAGCGGCATCCTCACCCCCGACGGCGGGGAGTGCGTCATCAGCGGGCGGACGCCGTGGAAGGAGCGGGCGGCGCATGTGGCGCGGATCGGCGTGGTGTTCGGCCAGCGCAGCCAGCTCTGGTGGGACGTGCCGGTGTCCGATTCCTTCTCATTATTGCGAGATGTATACAACGTCCCGCGTAAAGCGTTTCAAAAGCGCCATGACGAGCTGGTGGGGATGCTGGACGTGGGAGGGCTGCTGAAAACCCCGGCGCGGCAGTTGTCCTTGGGCCAGCGGATGCGGTGCGAGCTGGCCGCGGCGCTGCTGCACAGCCCCGACATCCTCTTCCTCGACGAGCCGACGATCGGGCTGGACGCCGTCTCCAAACTGGCATTGCGGGCCTTTCTCAAGGAGGAAAACCGCCAAAGCGGCGTGACGATGCTGTTGACGACCCACGACATGGACGATATCGAGGCG
>Ga0082212_10001183_pt1 | contig 38330 bp, 28 predicted proteins | sample TergutNt197P3_FD_71548 | JGI IMG/M metagenome (GOLD analysis project Ga0082212, IMG submission 71548) | Neocapritermes taracua P3 segment gut microbial communities from Petit-Saut dam, French Guiana - Nt197 P3 | ecosystem: Host-associated > Arthropoda: Insects > Digestive system > Gut ...
TACCTCGACAGTCGCGATCCAGATGTACAAGGAGTCTTTTTTGAAATTGCACTTCGGGTATGGCAGTTCGATTGCCATATCGCTCATGGCAATATGCATAGTAGCGTTCTTCCTCATCAACAAGCTGATGACAAGGAAGGAGCCGATAGAATTCTGAGGGTGGTATGAAGAAACGTATTGCGGTAATCGTATTTGTGATCCTCTGCATCTTCGCGATCGTGCAGGTATCCCCCCTCGTCTGGCTCGTAAGCGTATCGTTCAAGACAAACGGGGAGATATTCGGAAAGAGCCCGCTCGCCCTGCCGGAGGGCATACATATACAAAACTATATCTCTGCATGGACAGACGGTAATGTGGCCGGATACTTTTTCAACAGCGTCATCATCACCGCAAGCTCTGTTGTTTTGGTGTTGATACTGTCAAGCATGATAGCGTACGCGATCACGCGCATGAAGAGCAGGATAAACCACATAGTCCTGCCGATCATTATGGCGGGGATGACAATACCGGTTCACGCGATATTGATCCCTCTATTTCTGGCGCTGCAAAAGATGCACCTTTTGGGCACATATTTTGCCGTGATTCTGCCTTATACGACGATAGGCATGCCGCTGGGCGTTTTTGTGTTCAGTAATTTCATGCGCAGTATGCCGCGGGAACTGGAGTCCGCGGCGTTTATCGACGGCTGTGGCGTCATCCGTACTTTTTTCTCGATCATACTTCCGACACTTAGGCCCGCTATCGCTACGATCGCGATCTTTCAGTTTATGAGTTCATGGAACGAGTTCATTATGGCCGTGACATTTTTGAACAATAAAAACCTTTACACGCTTCCCGTAGGACTGGCGGCGTTCAAGGGGACTTTCATGACGGACTGGGGGCCGCTGTGCGCCGCGATGGTGATTTCGGCCATCCCGCTGTTGATATTCTATTTCATATTCAGCGAGCAGGTTGAAAAGAGTTTTTCGGCCGGCGCTGTATTGAAATGATTTCCGGGCGCGCCATGTCCGATTCGCCCCGCGCCTTGACGCTTAAGGCAATAAAGTTTCAAAATCCGCACAGGATCCCGCTTTGTCTGTATTTCAACTCCAACGCGCTGAATGGGCCTGTCGGCGCCAGGGTATTGGAGGAGTTTGATTCCGATATGCAGGTCATCTTTTGCGACGATCCTGAGTGGGCGCCCGGGGAAGAGGGCCTTACGCAATGGGGCTACCGCTTTGAAACAATGGGCGAAACGATGGGCGAGGTCAAGGACAACCCTTTAAAGGATTGGGGGGAACTGGGCCGATGGCTGAAGAGTGCCCCGGACTTCAGTATCCTTCGCCGGTACGACCTTGCGCGCAAGACCCGCGACGAGAACCCCGACATATTCCTGATGGGCGGTCTGGGTTTTATGATGATGGAGATTTTCAACCTTCGGGGGCTTGCCGAATTCATGACGGACCTGTACCTTGAGCGCGTAAATCTGGACAAGGTGATAGACTATATATACGCGCAGGCAAAACACGCAGTCGATGGTTTCGCCGACGCCGGGATGGACGCGGTGATCGCCTGGGAAGACTGGGGGCTTCAAGACCGCGTAATGGTCAACCCCGAAAAATGGCGCGAGGTTTTTTTCGAGCGCATGAAAGATTTTATCGACTATGTGCACGGGAGGGGCATGTGCTATATCCTTCATTGCTGCGGTTTTATACTTGACTATCTTGATTTTTTCGTGGAGATGGGCGTCGATGTGATACAGATGGATCAGCAGATGAATATGGGGCTTGACAGGCTTTCTGAATGGCGCGGGAAAATATGCTTTTTCAATCCTGTGGACATACAGTTTTCCCCTGGGATGTGCGAGGCGGAAATAACGGATTACGCGCAAAAGATGGCCGATACCCTTGGCGCCGAAAATGGGGGCTTCATGTACAAAGCCTATTCGCAGCCTGCTGCCATCCATATGCCGGCCGCAAACATCATCTGCGAAGCGCGGGCGTTCCAGAAAGCAAAAGGGGCCACTTAAGAAAGCAAAAGGTGCCGCTTAAGAAAGCAAAAGGGGGCTACGTAATAAAGCAAAAGAGGCCGCTTAAGAAAGCAAAAGGTGCCACTTGAGGAAGCAAAAGGGGGCTACGTAATATGAAGTATATTGACGATTTCGACAAGCGGCTGAAAAGGCACGACGCTTTTTGGGAAAACGAGATGGACGGCCGGTGCTGCCTGTCGGTCACGGCCCCGCTGAATGGCTACGCGGCCGAAGCTGTCCCGAAAGACCCCGCGGACGCGCTGGACTTTTGGACAAACGCGGAGCGCGTGTATAAGCGTTTTGTCCATGAAATGGAAAATACCTGCTTCGCGGGAGATTCCCTGCCGATTGTGAACTTCAACCTGGGCGCCGCAGGCCACGCCGGTTTTTTCAGGGGCGCAAAATATGAATTCAAGGATTCTTTGTGGTTTTACCCTTCTATCGCGGATATAGCTGACGGCCCGCCTTTATTTGACGAGGAAAGCTTCCTGTACAAAAAAAGCATTGAAATGGCAGGCTATTTTGCTGGTGAATGCAAAGGGGATTTTCTGATTTCAAACACAGACAGCTGCGGCTGCATTGACGCCCTTGCCCACCTTTACGGCAGCGGCAGCCTGATGATGGATATGATGGATCCCGGCAAAAAGGAAAATATACACGCCGCGCTTTTTGCGATTCAAGGCTGCTGGGAAAGAACCACCTTTGAAATGCTCGATATACTGAAAAGTAACAATAACGGGAGAAGCTGCGTCGGGTGGCTGAAAACATGTGCGAGCGGCAATCACGGGCAGGCCCAATGCGATATTTCCGTAATGCTGTCCTGTGAGCAATTCGACGAGTTTTGCCTCCCCGAGCTCAAAGCCCAATCCGGCCTTTTGGACTATACTCTATACCACCTTGACGGCCACGAGCAGGTAAGGCATCTGGACAGCCTTCTTGCAGTTGACGGCATAAAGGCCATCCAATGGACGGATGTGGCAGGCCAGCCGTCCCCGCTGGAATTCATACCGGTTTTGAAAAGGATCCAGGAAGCAGGGAAGCGGCTCGTGATACGCCTGAAGCCATGGGAGCTTGAAGGTATGCTGGGCAGTCTCTCCGCCAAAGGACTTTTTGTCAAAATCATAGCAGCTTCAAAAGACGAAGCGGAGAAGCTCGTGGATATGGCCGACGCTTTGTCCCGCGAATAGAACCCGGCGGAGTACCCTGCGGTCTTTAGTGCCCCTGCGGCCTTTAACGAACCATCCCATCCAATTCACAAACCGCTTTGCAAAACTCTTCGTGTGATATGGGGCTCGCCGAAGAGCGCCGTATGTTGCGAAGCGGCATTTCGCGCCGCAATGCTTCGTCGATCGATTTCAACATTTCGCTGCCCGGCGCGTCACCGGTTTCTCCAAGCCCGGTTGTAATAGGGTGCTTCGCTACAAGTTCTTTGGTATATTCCGCAGTGCGGGCGTCTGCCAGCAGGTCGCTGATGAGCGTGTCACGGGTCACAGCGTTAAGGAAGGGTTCCTCGCTCGAAGAACGGACCTGCACTACTTTTTGGGCACGGATATCACGGCTGGATGCCCCAACCATAAAGCAGTACGGGCCGCTTGCCACGCGCCACTTCTTTTGCTGCGCGTCGTAATGCCCGCATGCGTCCTTTACGTCGATATCAAAAATCACGGTCTTTGCCTCCCCCGGCTGGAGGGGCACTTTCGTAAACCCCCGCAATTCTTTCACGGGGCGCGCGTGGCCAATTTCAGGGTACGCGATATAAAGCTGGACAATTTCCCTGCCAAAGCGCTCGCCGGTGTTCTCTATTTCGATCGATATGCCAAGCATGCCGGATTCGCTGACCTGTTCTTTCGTGCCGGATTCGCTGACCTGTTCTATCATGCCGGATTCGCTGATCTGTTCTTTAGAGACGTGCATATCCTTATACTCAAATGTGGTGTAGGACAGGCCGTGGCCAAAAGGAAAAAGCGTGGGCATATTTCGCTTATCATAATGCCTGTACCCGACAAACAGCCCTTCGCGATAGTTTACGTTTTCTTTGTCGCCCGGAAAGTCCACATAGCAGGGCGTGTCTTCGATCCGCAGGGGAAATGTTTCCGCCAGTTTCCCGCACGGGTTTTGGTCGCCAAACAACAGGGAAGCTATTGCCCAGCCTGCGCCCTGGCCGCCCAGGCAGGCTTCCAGGATGCCCCTTGCCGCCGGCGCCCAAGGCATGGCCACCGGCGCGCCGTTCATGAGGACGACAACCGTGTTTGGGTTGCGCCCGGCTACGCGCTCGATCAATTGATTGTGCGAATGCGGCATGCCCAAACCCGCCCGGTCATACGATTCGGCTTCATATATGTCGGGGAGCCCGGCCACGATTACTGCCATATCGGACTTTTCGGCCAATTGCCCGGCCTCTTCCAACAGTCCCTCGTCCGGGGCGTCCGTGTCCAGGCGATAGCCCGCCGCATAGGATAGCCTTGCCCCGGGCGCCGCCTTCTCCATCTCGTCAAAAAGGACGTCGACAGCCGTAGGGTTGGTATGGGAACTCCCGCCGCCCTGGAAACGGGGGGTTTTCGCGAACGCGCCGATGACCGCGATAGTCCCGCTTTTGCTTAGCGGGAGTATACCATCTTCGTTTTTCAGCAAAACCATGCTTTGCGCCGCGGCCTCCCGCGCAAGGGCATGGTGGGCGTTTTTGCATATGCCGCCGTTTTTGGGGGGCTTATGGGCATGGCTTTCCACGAATGACAGGATCCTGGACACGCACAGGTCCAATTCGCTTTCCCGCAATTCCCCGTTTTGGATGGCTTCCAGGATTCGCTGGGCCGACGCGCCGTAGCTCGCAGGCATTTCCAGATCCAAGCCGGCCTGGATCCCGGCGGCCCTGTCGGACACAGCCCCCCAATCGGATATCACGAAGCCGCCGAACCCGAACTCATCCCTCAGGATGTCGGTCAGAAGGTATTTATTCTGCGAAGCGTAGGTGCCGTTGATCTTGTTGTACGAGCACATGATAGTTTTGGGCCGCGCCTTTTTCACGACTGTTTCGAAGGCCTTCAGGTAGATTTCCCTAAGCGTTTGTTCATCCATGTTCGCGCTGATGGCCATGCGGCGCGTTTCCTGGTTGTTGGCCGCGAAGTGCTTCGGGCATGCGCTCACACCTCTTTTCTGGATGCCGACGGCCATGGCGGCGCCCAATTCCCCGGACAGGAACGGGTCTTCCGAAAAGTACTCGAAATTCCTGCCGCACAAGGGCGAGCGCTTGATATTCAGGCCGGGGCCCAGGAGTATCGCTATTTGCTCCGCCAGGCATTCCTCCGCGAGCGCTTCGCCGATGCCCATGGCCAGGCTTGTGTCCCAGGATGCGGCGACGGCGGCCTCGCTGGGGAAGCAGGTCGCGGGCGCGCTCGCGTCCAATCCCAGGGCGTCGGCCGTATCTGTTTGTTTCCTGAGCCCGTGCGGCCCGTCTGCCATCATTACCGCCGGGACGCCCAGCCGCTCAATTCCCATCGTGTGCCACGTATCGGCCCCGGAACAAAATGCCGCCTTTTCTTCAAGGCTCATTGCCGCAACGGTTTCTTCTACGCTCTTCATGGTTTTGCTCCTTTTTCGCATATGGCACATGGCTTATAGCGATAATACCACATGAGAAGAAAATTTGGAGTAAGCGCGTTGTCTTGGTATAATAACGATGAGAGGATTCGAAACCATAGTGTACTATTATATAATATGGCGCGAAGCGGCAGTTGAAGGCAGTGGATAGGAAAACAGGCAGCAAAGAAGATAGCAAGCCGAAGGCAAAGGTAAGCAAGTACTCATATTTGATGATGCTCGGGCACGCGATGGCTGACGTCCCGCAGGGCAGCCTGTCGGCCGTTCTGCCTTTTTTGATCGCGGAGCACCATTACTCATACGCGGCGGCGGCAGGGCTTGTGCTTGTAAGCAATCTGCTGTCCGCGGTGACGCAGCCGATTTTCGGCTGGCTTGGCGATCGGGACGAGCGGCCCTGGTTCATCATCGCCGGCATGATGCTCGCGGCGGCGGGCATTACGCTTGTCGGCTTTTTTGATAACTATGTCGCGTGCTGCGTAGCGGTCGTGACCATAGGGATCGGCGTCTCGCTCTTCCATCCCGAAGGCAGCAAGCTGGCGAATATCGCGTCAAGCGATACGAACAAGGGGACCGCCATGGGCATATTTGCTGTCGGAGGGAATGTCGGCTTCACGGGCGGGCCGATCCTGGCAACCGTCGCGATCCTGGCGTTCGGCCTTAAAGGGACGGCTGTCTTCATGGTCCCGGCGATAGTGGCCTCGGCCCTTTTCGTGCCGCACCTGGGCGATCTCAAGCGAATCGGCCGCGAATACAAGACACAATTGCGCGAGGACACGAAATCGGGCGAGATGCCGCCGGACAACGTAAAGGGGTTTGCCGCCGTCGCGATCGTGGTATTCTTCCGTTCGGTAATAATGATATCGCTCAATACCTTTATCCCGCTGTATTGGATCGGCGTCTTTATGTCGTCGATGGCGGCCGGGAATATCCAGCTGTCCATCTTCGCGGCGGTCGGCATCGTCGCGACGCTTGTCGGCGGAAGGCTCGCGGATGTCATCGGGTTCCGGCTCCTTTTCCGCATCTGCACCATCGCGCTTCCGCCGTTCCTGTTCCTGTTCGCGTTTTGCAGGACGCCTGCCTCCGGGACCGTCTTGATCCTTATCGTTTCCGTATTGGTATTCATGTGCCACAGCGCGTTCACGATCACGGGGCAAAGCTTCATGCCAAACCACATGGGCATGGCTTCGGGCGTGCTCTTCGGGCTGACAGTCAGCATAGGGGGCTTCTTCGCGCCGTTGATCGGCAGGATCGGGGATGTTTACGGGCTGGAGCAGGCGATGCTCGCGGTCGCGTGTTTCAGCATAGGCTCGCTCGTCGCCGTGTTCTTCATACCCAAACCGCAGATCGGCCCCAAGGGATAATCGGGGCGGCCGGAACGCAAAAAGAACCGTCCCCCCCGTGTTCCGTGTGATAAAATGGGCGTACGGAGGTGAAAGGCAATGAAAAAATGGATTGGAATAATAATGGCATTGGCGCTTGCGGCAAGCCTGCTTGCGGCATGCGGGAGCGGCGCTTCGGGCGGCGACGCCCAGACGGGGAACTTCACCGATGAAATGAAAATCCCCTATGACGTCGACCTTTCGGAGGAGGACGGCGCGGATTCGGTGGAGCGCGACGGCGACCACAAAAACAGCCCCTATTTCAACAATATCGACTTCTACAATGAAAAGCCGACCGACACCCTTATCATCCTTGAAAAGTTCAAGACGCAGCAGCAGACTTCCGAATGGAGCTGCGGCGTGTCGACGGCCCTGATGGTGCTCAACTGGTACGGCAAGCTGGGGGACTACAACGAAGAGACCCTCGCGGAATTCCGCACTCCCGGCGGCGCCGAGCCCGGCGCCACGAGCCTGCGGCAGATGATCGAGATATTTGAAGGCGTGGGCGGGTTTGACTGTTATTCGACCTTTGACTGCGTGGATGACGTCTACGACGTTTTCACGTTTGATTTCATACAGGAAAACCTGAAGGCAGGCGATCCCGTGATGATCGGATGGAACGACTGGGGCGGGCACTGGCAGGCGATCATCGGGTATGACACGCTCGGCACGGATACCGAGCAGGATGACGTGATCATCGTCGCCGACCCGTACGATACCACCGACCACAACCAGGACGGGTACGGCGTATACCCGGCTGAAAGGTTTATCTACAATTTCACGTTCTACAACTTCTTCCCCGAGGAAGAGTTGAACGACATGTGCTTTCTTGTAGCGACGCCGAAATAGCGGAACGGAAGAGGGGCTTGCCTGTGGGGTTTTTGGCGCGGCGCGTTTTTTCGGGAAATGAACGCGGCGAAGGCCCCGTTTTTCGCTATTTGTGATTGACACCTGCCGGGCGCGGTTATAGACTAAGGCCAAGGCAGGGTCAGCATATGCGCGAGGAATACGAAGAAGCAGCCGATTGGGTATGTGTCCGTTGTGACGCAGGCCTTTTGCCAGCGAAAACCAAGCTTAGTTATTTGGGCAGCGAGTTCGAGATAGAGCTGATGCGTTGCCCCGTCTGCCACAAGGCCTTCATCGGCGAGTCCCTGGCTTTGGGCAAGATGTTAAAAGTGGAAAGATCGCTTGAAGACAAGTGATTGGTTATTTTATAGCATTTTTTAGAGAGACTACAAAGGAGGTACCGTGAAATGAACCTATTTCTGAACCCACAGCTCTGCACGGACTGTGGCACATGCGAATCGGTCTGCGACAAGCTTGCCGTCGATGTCTGCACTATCGAGGACGAGGCCGGTTTTGTCAGCATCCCCATTATGTGCATGCAATGCGAGGACGCGTCCTGCATGGCAGTGTGTCCCGCCAAGGCCATCTACCGTGACGACAACTCCACGGTGTTGGTGGACGCCAAGAAATGTATCGGATGCAAGCTTTGTATCAGCGCCTGCTCGTTTGGCTGCATCGCTTACAATTATTCGGAAAAGAAGATACTGAAATGCGACCTCTGCGGCGGGAGCCCGGATTGCGTCAAGTACTGCCCGAAATCGGCTATTGTCTTTGAGGAACCCACGGAAGCCAATATGAACAAGAAGCGCAGCATCGCGAAGAAGTTCAAGGGCCTTCTGGAGTTGGAATAGGGAGATTGGGACGATGAAAAAGAGACTGACAATCAACGGCGTCGAGCAGGTGCTGGAAGTCGAGGCTACCGACAAGCTGTCCCAGGCGTTGCGCGAGAAACTGGGGCTGACCGGCGTCAAGGTCGGCTGCGACGGCCTTGGCGAATGCGGCGCGTGTACGGTCATCTGGGACGGAAAGGCCGTCCGCAGCTGCAACTACACGATGGACCGCATACCCAACGGCGCGAATATCATTACAATCGAGGGCGTCGGCGACGCAGGCAACCTGCATCCCCTGCAGGTCGCGTGGATGGTTCATGGCGGCGCCCAGTGCGGTTTCTGCACCCCGGGCTTCATAGTTTCCGCGAAGGCCCTCTTGGACAGGAACCCAAGGCCCACCCGCGCCGACGTGCGCGACTGGTTCCAGCGCAACCGCAATCTCTGCCGTTGCACGGGCTATGTGCAACTGGTCGACGCCGTCATGGACGCCGCCCGCGTGCTGCGCGGCGAGATTGACGCGGCCGACCTCTGGCCGAAGATCGAAACCGGCGCGAGCCTCGTCGGCACCGGCGCCGTCCGGCCATCGGCTTTGGACAAGGTGACGGGCAAGTGGGACTTCGGCGACGACGAATTGCTCAACAGCCTGCCAAAGGACACCCTGCACATCAAGCTCGTGCAGGCAAAGGTCTCGCACGCGAAGATACTCTCCGTGGACACCCGCGACGCCGAAGCCGTGCCCGGCGTCTTCAAGGTCATTACGGCAAAGGACGTGCCCGGCACAAACCGCATCAACGGCCTGGCCTTCCCCGCCAACCTGGGCGACGGCAAGGAGCGGCCGATACTCAGCGAGGACAAGATATTCCAGTACGGCGACGCCATAGCGATGGTCCTGGCCGAAAACCCCGTCATAGCCGAGGTGGCCGCGGAGAAGGTCAGGGTGGAAATCGAGGAATTGCCGGCCTATATGGACGCGCTCTCCGCCATGGAACCCGACGCGATAGAGATCCATCCCGGCACCCCGAATGTCTATTTCAATTGCGGCGTCGTGAAGGGCGAAGAAGTAGATCCGCTCTTCAAGAAGCTCCCCTATGTAGTCGAAGACGATTTCTATATCCAGCGCCAGCCGCATATGCCGCTGGAGCCGGACGTCGGCTATGCGTATATGGACGGGGACGGCAATATGCACATCCATTCCAAGTCCATAGCGCTGCACTTCCACGCGCTGATGGTGCAGGAAGGCGTCGGCATCCCCGGCGACAAGATCTTCCTTGCCCAGACAAATGCCGGCGGCACCTTTGGCTACAAGTTCAGCCCGACCATAGAGGGGCTGCTCGGCGTGGCGACGCTGGTCTGCGGCGGCCGCCATGTCTATCTGAGTTTCAGCCAGGAGCAGCAGATCACGTATACGGGCAAGCGGAGCCCGTGGTTCATCAACCTGAAATACGGGGCCGACAAAGAGGGGAAGATTGTCGCCATGAAAAGCGACTATACCATCGACCACGGCCCATACTGCGAGTTTGGCGACCTGCTCGCGTCGCGCGGGCAGCAGTTCATCGGCGCCGGCTACGACATCCCGAACATCCGGGGCAATGGCCGCACCGTGGCCACGAACCATTCGTGGGGCTCGGCTTTCCGCGGCTATGGCTCGCCGCAGAGCCTCTTTGCCACCGAGGTGCTGATTGACGAGTTGGCAGAAAAAGCCGGGCTGGATCCGCTTGAGTTCCGCTATATCAACGTCTACCGCGAGGGTTCCAAGACCCCGACCGGCGCCGACCCGGACGTCATCGCCTACCCGCAGGCCATCGATACCCTGCGCCCCATCTACCAGGAGGCCAAGAGGCAGGCTGCCGACAGGAACGCTAAGGGCGGCCCTGTCAAGCATGGCGTGGGCGTAACGCTCCTGGAATACGGATGCGGGCTGGACGGCGCGGACCATTCCGAAGCCTGGATCGAGATAACCAAGGATGGGGTCGTGGCCGGGACGTCATGGGAGGACCACGGGCAGGGCGCCGACATGGGCATGCTTACCGCCCTCACGGCGGGCCTGAAGCCCCTCGGCCTGGACTTCCGGGACATCAAGCTCGTGATGAACGACATGAGCAAGACGCCCAACTCCGGCCCTGCCGGCGGGAGCCGTTCCACGGTGATGACCGGCAACGCCATCCGCGTCGCCTGCGGGAATTTCCTCGCGATGCTCGACAAAGGCGACGGCACGTACCGTACTTACGATGAAGTCGTGGGCGACGGCCTGGAACCGCGCGTCACGGGGGCCTGGGACGCGCCCTGCACCGCATGCGACGTTGAAACCGGCCAGGGGGATCCCTTCCCGGTATTCATGTACGGCGTGCTCTGCGTCGAGGTTGCCGTGAACACCGTCACCGGGAAGGCCGTGGTCGAAAAGATGACCATCGTCTCCGACTGCGGCGTCATAGCCAACCGGCTGGTGCTCGAAGGGCAGCTATATGGCGGCCTCGCGCAAGGGATTGGCCTGGCGCTCAGCGAGGACTTCGAGGATATCGATAAGCAGAGGACCCTGCGCAAATGCGGTTTCCCGTTCATCAAGGACATCCCTGACGCGATAGGCATCATCCATCAGGAGACGCCGCGCCCGCTCGGCCCGTGGGGCATGGGCGGCGTCGGCGAGATGCCGCTGTCCGCCCCGCATGCAGGCGTCATCAATGCCATATACGACGCCACTGGCGTGCGCATCACCTCGCTGCCCGCATATCCGGAAAAGATCCTGGCGGGGCTGTAGCGCCGCCGGGGATTCGTGCCTGAGGCCTTGATTTGCTGGAAAAAGGTATTTTTGAAGAATACGAGAAATGCCTGCAGGACGAGCCTGCGGCAACTACCGCCCGCTGCCCGATCCATATCGACGTCCCGGCGCTGTGCGCCGGGATCGCGGGCGGGGATTTTGCCGCTGCCTATGAGGGCTTGCAGAAGAGGATGCCTTTCGCCGGGGTGTTTTGCCTTGTCTGCGACGCCCCCTGCGAGAGGGCCTGCGTGCGCGGCGCCCTGGACGCACCCGTGCGTGTCGGCGAGCTCGAACGGGCGGCAGTGCGCTATGGGCGGGCGCCTTTGAAGAAGAAGGCCAGGCCCCCCAGGCGGAAAGGGTCGGCCGCCGTCGTGGGCGGCGGGGTATCAGGCCTTGCGGCCGCCTTTGACCTGGACCGGCGCGGTTTTGACGTAGCGCTTTTTGAAAAGTCCCGGCGGCTCGGCGGTTGGCTCTGGGAGCTTGAAGGCAGCGGCCTTGAAGCAAAAGACATCGAAGACGGCCTGAAAGATATCAGCGAATTGTCCGTTGACGTGCGTTATGGGCAATTTGTTGACGCGCGGCTGTTGGGACAGTTACAGGACGGCTACGACGCGGTCCTGCTTTGCGCTGGAGCGTGGGACCGGTTGCTTCCCGTCGATCCGGCTACTTTGCGCGTGGGGGCGGAGAACCTCTTTGCCTGCGGCTCCCTGGCCGGCACGGGGGATTCGTTGATCGAAGCCATATCGTCGGGCAAGCGGGCGGCTATTACCATGGAGCGCTTTGTCAAAAAGGTCTCGCTGACCGCGGAGCGCGAGAGGGAAGGCCCCTTTGAGACGCCGCTTGTCAAGGACATCGAGTATGTCGAATACTGCAGGCCTGTGGAAAAAAGCGGCCTTGCGGAGGGAAGCCGTCCTGCGGAGGGAAGCCGTCCTGCGGGCGGCGGCTCCGGCGCTTTTTATTCGCCCGAAGAGGCACGGCGGGAAGCTGCCCGTTGCCTGCGCTGCGAGTGCGACGAATGCCTCAAGGCCTGCGCGCATATGCGGCGCTACGGGCGCAGGCCCAAGACCTACGCGCGCGAGATCTATACGAACGAAAACGTCTTCCTTGGCACAAGGTACGCGAACAGGATGATCAACTCGTGCACGCTATGCGGGCTGTGCGGAGAGCGCTGCCCGCTTGGGCTGAGCATGGCGCCATTAGTGGACCAGACCCGCCGCAGCATGGTATCGAGCAACAAGATGCCGCCTTCGGCCCACGAGTTCGCGCTGCGCGACATGGCGTTTTCAAACAGCGGGGCCTGCGCGCTCGTGCGCCAGCCGCCGGGGCCGGCTGCGTCGGACGCCAAGGCTTCGGCTGCGTCGGGCGCCAAGGCTCCCTATATGTTCTTTCCCGGATGCCAGTTGGCAGCCTCGGCGCCTGAACATGTCCTGGCCGCCTATAAGTGGCTCCTCGGGTCGCTGCCGGAAGGCGTAGCCCTCGCGCTGGGGTGCTGCGGCGCGCCGGCGGGCTGGGCCGGGCGCGTGGACCTGCTTGATGGGGCTATCGGCAACTTCCGCGCTGCCTGGGAGGATGAAGGGCGGCCTGCCATGATTTTTGCCTGCTCAAGCTGCATGGATGTATTCAGCCGGCATCTCCCCGGCATGCCGCAGATATCGCTTTGGAGCGTGATCGCGGAGCGGGGCCTGCCCGGCGGCGCGGCCCTGGCTGGCGGCGGCGCGGCCCTGAACGGCGGCGGCGCGGCCCTGAACATCCATGACGCCTGCGCTACGCGCCATGACGCCGCGCTGCAGGCCGATGCGCGCAGCATCGTCAGCGGCCTTGGCTATGGAGTCGAAGAGCTGCGTTATTCGGGCAGGGAAACCAAATGCTGCGGCTACGGCGGCCTGGTCTTTTTCGCGAACCGCGAGCAGGAAGGCGATTTCGCCATTGACCGCGCAAAGGAGAGCCCGCGCGACCTCGTGGTCTATTGCGCCATGTGCAAGGACCTTTTCACGGAGGCAGGCAAGCGGTGTTTCCACCTGCTGGACTTGCTGTTTGCGGAAGACGTGGAAGCCTGCGCGCTGAAAAGGATGCCGACGCTTTCGGGACGCCAGGCCAATCGCGCGGGGCTGAAGCGCAGGTTTTTGCGGGAGGTTTTCGGCGAGGGCGCGGAGGCTTCGGATGCGGCGGCTTCCGGGGCAGGTCCGGATGTGTCGGCTTCGGGCGCGGCGGTTTCGGATGCGGCTTCGGGCGCGGCGGGGATTTCGGGGCTGGAAGGCTACACCGTGGACATTACACCAAAAATACTCGCTGATATGGATGAAAAGCTGATACTCGAGACAGACGTCTACGAAGCGCTGGCTCGGGCCGCCGCCGATCCGGGCGAGTGTTTTTGCAACAAGAAAGACGGCTCGTACCTGATCGGCTTGCGCAAGCAATATGGGACTTATTGGGTCCGCTTTGCCCTTGACCAAAAGCATATGGAGGTGGCTGGCGTTTACAGCCACAGGATGGAGGTCGTGGATGGAAGATAAAATCAAAGAGATTGCCGGTCGCTACCCGCCTGAGCAAAGGTTCGCCCTTGCTATCATGCAGGACATACAGCATGAGCATGGCTATATCCCCGAGGAGGCCTTTGCCTTGATAAAGGGGCATATCGGGGGTTCCGTTGGCAATTTGTACGCAATCGCTACTTTCTACAAGGCTTTGTCACTCAAGCCGAAAGGCAGGCATATCATAAAAATCTGCGACGGGACCGCGTGCCATATGCGCGGCGCCGTCAACCTGGCGGGCGAGATCGAACGGCACACGGGCGTGAGGCCCGGCGAGTGCGGCGCTGACGGGCACTTTTCGGTAGAGAGCGTCAATTGCCTGGGTTCCTGCGCGCTCGCCCCTGTCATCGTGATAGACGGCAGGTACTATGGCAATGTGGCGATGGAAAGCCTGCCCGGGATCCTTGACGCCTATCGGAAAGGGGGTGAGCTCGATGGCCTGGAATAACGCGTCGCCAAAGAGGACGTTGCTCGTCTGCTGCGGGACCGGCTGCCTGGCCACAGGCGCCCGGGAAGTAGTGGCCGCGCTTCAGGATGCCATTGACGCCGCTGGCGCGAACGCCGCGGCAAAGCCCGACATCAAGTGCACGGGCTGCAACGGGTTTTGCGAGAACGGCCCGATCGTCAAGGTTCACCCAGACGATATCTCCTACTACAGGGTGCGGCCCCGGCATGCCGCTGAAATCGTATCGTCGCTGGGCGGCGAGCCCTTTAAGGCCTTGCTTTACCACGACGGCGAAGGCTGCCCGGTCACGCGCCAGGCTGACAACCCTTTCTATGCCGGCCAGCACAAGATCGCCTTGCGCAATATCGGCGAGATCGACCCGTTTGCCATCGAGGATTACATGGAGCGCGGCGGGTATATGGCCCTGGCAAAGGTTGTCTCGGAAAATACCCCGCCCGAGCGGATTGTCCGGGAGGTCATGGACTCAGGCCTGCGCGGCCGCGGCGGCGCGGGGTTCCCGACAGGCGTGAAGTGGCAGACGGCCGCGGGCTACGACACGTTCCCCAAGTATGTATGCTGCAACGCGGACGAGGGCGACCCCGGCGCGTTCATGGACCGTTCGACCCTGGAAGGCGACCCGCACTCCGTGATCGAAGGCATGGCGATCTGCGCCTGCGCTATAGGGGCTGAGAAGGGTTTTATCTACATCCGTGACGAGTACGGGCTGGCGCTTGGGACGGTGAAGGCGGCAATCCTCGCGGCCGAGGGACACGGCTTCCTCGGCGACGATATCCTCGGAAGCGGGCGCGCGTTCAGCATCGAGATCGTGCGCGGCGGCGGCGCGTTTGTCTGCGGCGAGTCCACGGCCTTGATGCATTCCATCGAGGGCCGCGTCGGCGAGCCGCGGGCCAAGTATATACGCTCGGTCCAAAGCGGCCTTTGGGGCCGGCCTACGGTGCTGAACAATGTCGAGACATTTGCCAATATCCCGTATATCCTGACGCATGGCGGCTCCGGGTTCGCGAAACTGGGAACCGACGGGTCAAGCGGCACGAAGGTGTTCTCGCTGGTAGGCAAGGTCAACCGCACCGGCTTGGTGGAAGTGCCGATGGGGGCCTCTTTGCGGCGCCTGATCTTTGATATCGGCGGCGGCGTCAAACGGGGCCGCGCTTTCAAGGCCGTGCAGACCGGCGGGCCTTCCGGCGGCTGCCTGCCTGAACGCCTGCTGGACCTGGAAGTGGATTTTGACCGGCTTGCAGAGATGGGCGCGATGATGGGCTCCGGCGGCATGATCGTCATGGACGAACACGATTGCATGGTCGAGGTCGCGCGTTATTATACCAATTTCCTTTCAGAGGAGAGCTGCGGGAAGTGTACGCCCTGCCGCGAAGGGCTGCGCCAGATGCTGCAGGTCCTGACCGATATCTGCGAAGGCCGCGGGCAGGAAGGGGACGTCGAGCTGCTGGAACGCCTGGGCGGCACGCTCCAGGACGCGTCACTGTGCGCCCTGGGCAAGACCGCGCCCAATCCCGTGCTCTCGACCATCAAGCACTTCCGCGCTGAGTATGACGCGCATATCAGGGAAAAGCGCTGCCCGGCAGGCGTCTGCGCGAAGCTTGCCGCCTTTGCCATCGACGCTGAAACCTGTACAGGCTGCGGTGCCTGCAAAAAAGCATGTCCGATTGGCGCGATTGCGGGCGACGTGAAAACCGTGGATGCGCAGGGCGACGCTAATGCCGTGGATGCGCCGGACGCGGCGAAAGACGTGGATGCGCAGGGCTACGCTAAAGCCGTGGATTCGCAGGGCGACGCTAAAGCCGTGGATGCGCCGGGCGACGCTAATGCCGTGGATGCGCAGGGCGTGGCTAATGCCGTGCGCGCGCCGTTTGCCATTGCCCGTGACGCGTGCATCGCCTGTGGATCGTGCCGGGACGCCTGCCGTTTTGGCGCGGTCTACGCTGAAAGGAGGCAGTCATGATTATCACTATCGATGGCGTCAAATGCGAATGCGAGCGCGGCGAAAACCTGCTTCAGATTGCCCGGCGGAACGGCATATTCATCCCGACCCTTTGCTATCATGAAGGCCTCGGGAGCCTGGGCGCCTGCAGGCTCTGCATCGTCGAGGTCGTCCATGGCGGGCGAAGCCAGGTGGTCGCGTCATGCCTCTACCCTGTGGAACACGAGATTGAAGCCTTTGTCAACTCGGACAGGATCAAAGAAGAACGCGGAGTCATACTGGCCCTATTGTCGCGCCTGGCCCCGAACGCCAAGGCGATACGGCAGATGGCCAAGCATATCGGGGCGGATCTGCCGCGGCTGGCAGACAAGGACGACGGCGACACCTGTATCCTCTGCGGCCGCTGCGCCGCTGCCTGCGAGCTTGTCGGTTCCGGCGCCATCGCGAAAATCAATCGCGGGACCGCCAAAGCCATCGGCACGCCGTACGGCCAGCCATCCGCCGAATGCGTCGGCTGCACGGGCTGCGCGCATGTCTGCCCTACGGAGTCCATCCCGTTTTCGGAGGACGATGCCACTGTGACGATCTGGGGGCGGACGTTTGACCTGAAGCGCTGCGGGCGCTGCGGCAGGCCTGTCTCGACCGACGAGATAATCGCGAACCTGTGGCTCAAAGAGGCCGCAGGCGCGCCAGGCGCAGCGGACGAGGGCGCGCTTTCCGCGGCTGATGGCGGCGCGGCCGATGATATGGCACTCTGCGCCCTTTGCCGCAAACAGGAGGTTGCGGGGAAAATACGCGAGGGCATCAAGATATAGGGTGGAGGAAATGCTATAATGGGGTTGGAATTTATTTGGAAAATGATGATATCAGGGTCGGGAGATGTACGCGGAAGAGATACCATACAAAATAGAGGATATTGACGATCTGCCCCGGGAAGAGAAGAGGGAAAACTGGGGGATCGCGTTTGGGTTGCAGGCTGTCGACGGGCTGCGGCCTTCAGGCTATATGCGAGGGCTTGCGGAGGAGAATATTTCCGGGGGGAAAACCCACGCGCAGGTTTCCGATGAGGTCAAAAAATATTATTCCGAAGGGAAGGGCAGCATTGCCGAAAGGGAAGCGGACATCGCGTCGGAACGGATCAAGTTTATCCTGTCGGAAAAGGGTTTCAGCTTCCGGCCCTGTGCGCTTCAGGAAATCCACCGCACGATATTTGCCGGCCTGCTGAATCCTGAAATGCCGGGATTCTCAGAGTTTATTACGCATGAAATACCTGTAGGCAGCTACAGGGATTATCCTGTTACGAAACAGGAGCGCGTCCTGGGCGGGGCAACCGTTGACTATGCGCCGCCGGGCGAAATCGAAGCGGCGCTCGAGCACGATTTTGAAAGGGAAGAACGCTTTGATTTTGCCGGGCTCGCGGCGGATGAAAAGGCGTATCACATAATGAGGTTCATTTCCGGCATATGGCAGATACATCCATTCGGGGACGGCAACACGAGGGCCTGTGTCACGTTCGGAGTCAAGTATCTGCGGTCGCTCGGTTTCACGGTGGATAACGGGCCGTTCGAAAGGAATTCGCGGTTTTTCCGCGATGCCCTTGTAATGGACAATTACAGAAAGAACCGGAACCCGGAGTACCTCAAAATGTTCACCGAAAACCTTTTGCTGGACGGAAACAACGATTTGTCTTTTGAGATTCCCGCTATATCATTGATTTATTGAGGAGGTGTTTCCAATGCCCAGGGTACCGGTCAGCAATGCCGACAAGGAAAAAAGCTATTATAAGTATTATTTAAGGCCGATGGCCGAGCCGCCGGCCGGGCGCATGGAGGCGGTCTCGGAGGAGCCGGGCGACGTTAAGGACGCCCTGCGCATACAGGATCGCAACAAGCTGTTCGACCCCGGCGACCTGCCCGGCCCTTTCGGCTGGTGGCGGCTTGAAGACGGCACCAGCGTCATCGCGAACCAGACTTTCTTCCCGGGCGTCACGGGCGGGATGTTCGACTGGTGGTTTGCCTGGCACCCGATAGACCGCCTGCGATACGCGATCTGGGATCCCGAAGACCATTTCGACGTCTATCTCGAAGACAGGGCCCGGACGCTCGATTTTTCGCTCTCGACGCGCGAGCGGCACTGGGGCAGCGTCCACCACATCTGGGAGGATATCGGGCTGGGCGCCGTCGACCTGCTGCGACTCGATTTCAAGAGGCCGGCAGACCTTGGCTATGACGAGGCCGGGATCGACACCGACGCCTGCAACGCGCTCATCTGCGCGAACTGCCTCGTGATCGGCGGGGCAGGCCGCCCGGACGTGCCCGTCGTGATGACGCACTTCCTGAGGCCGGCGGAGGGCGGATCCGAACTGCGATCCCACTTCTGGTTCGGGTGGCAGGTTGAAGAAGGGCAGCCGGTCAAGAGCATACCTGACGGCGCCATTATACCGGACGCGCCGAATATTATGCTGCTGAAGCACAATGTCATCGAGTTCACGAACCTGGCGGCTATACTGCCAGCCGTTTACGAAGAAGAAAAAGACAACTGGGTATAGCGGGTTTTCGCGGGCAAGGACAATAGGGACGGCACTTTTTGTCCTGCGATTGAGCCACGGGCAATCGTATAAAGGACAACGGGGACGGCGCTTTTTGTCCTGCGATTGAGCCACGGGCAATCGTTTACAGGAACCAGACGATATCCCGGATATAATGGGCGCCGAGCGAGTTCGGCATCAGGACAAGGACCAGCAGCAGCATGGCGAAAACAATCAGCATGATCGCGCTGACAATCACCGCGATCAGGCTCAGCACAAATCCGGCCGTTGCCTTGTATTCGTTTTTTGCTTTCTTTGAGAGAGACATGCCGATGATGCCGCATACAATGCCGGAAATCCCGAACGTGACCCATGTAGTCACGAGGGCGACGATCCCCAGGGCAAGCGAGGGCACGTGGAGTTTTTGTTTATTCATGTTCTATACCTCATTTACATTTGCGTGTCAGCCCCGGCGGATGTCGGGGGTTTTCAGCGCGATAAGCGACCCTGCGAAGAGCATGGCGACCGAAAGGGCCAGCACTGAATAATACGAGCCTGTGCGGTCGAACAGCAGCCCCGGGATCCAGGAGCCGAAAGCCCCGCCGACGTTGTGGCTGACCGTGACCAGGGCCAGGATGGCGCCCATCGGGAACCTGTCAAAAAGCTGGATAGCCAGCGAATTGGTCGGGGCAATCGAGGCCATCTCCACGGCCCCGTAGAGGACGGCAAAAAGCAGCAGCAGCCATGGCTGGTGGAGGGCGATCAGGATGATATACGTGACAGCCCTAAGCGCGTATATTATCGCCAGCTGGCGCGTGCGGCTGGCGCGGTCCGACAGGTGCCCTGTCACAATGGTCCCGGCGATATTCGCCGCCGCGATCAGGATGAACGCGGCCGCGACCAGGGACACGGCGAGCCCCTTTCCTTCCGCGAAGGGGATAAGGTGGGTCTGTATGATCCCCACGTCGGTAAAGCCGCAAATGAAATACGGTATTGTCAGCTGCCAGAAGGCTCCCAGCCTGAATACAGTGAATGCCGCCAGGGGCTTTTCGTTTTTCGGCCCTGCGCTGTCGGCTGGCTGGCTGAGACCTTGGGATCCGGCAGCGCTTGCAGGCTGGCCGGAGGCTGCGTGACCGGCAGTATCGGCTGGCTGGCAGGAGGCTGCAGGCTCGGCATAGCCGTACGGTTTCAGGCCCTTCTCCTCCGGCTTTGAACGCAAAAAGGCCACGAAGAGGGGGCCTATGGCCACTATCAATATGATGCCAAGCGCCGACATTGTCCCCCGCCAGCCGGCTTCCCCTACAAAGTACAAGGACGCGGGAACCAGGACCAACTGCCCGACGGCAAAGCCTGACATGACGAGCCCCAGGGCAAACCCTCTCTTTTGGACAAACCAGTTCGCTATGATGGCCGAAGGCACCGTATTGCTGCACATCGCGAAGCCCAGGGAAAAACCGACGCCGAAAAGCAAGACGACCTTCCATATCTGGTCGGCCTGCGACGCCAGGACAAGCGAGGCACCCATAAGGAATACCCCTGCTGTCGGCACAATGCCTTTCCCGAAGCGGTCGTTGAGCCTCCCTGCCAGAAGCTGGCCGACGCAGAAGACAAAAAAGCTCAGCATTGATATGGAGGACACCGCGGACCTGCCGGCTAAAAATTCCTGCTCCCAGGGGGAGACATACGCGCCAAAGGATGAGCGTATGCCGAAGCCCATGGCGTGCCCGATGAAGAGCACGATAAGGATTGCCCACGCGTATGACGTCTCTTTTCTCCCCTGCAGATTTGCCAATTCTACCTCTTCACTCCAGCTGCTATGTGCCAATAAAGCCCAATGGGCCGCAAAACCTCATACTCAAACTTTAGCAACGGGCTGCCCGGATGTCAATTCATTGTTATGATAATTAAACCTTGTCTGCCGTCCCCGCTGTGTTCCCCATTGTCCTTGCTGCTGGCCTGTGATATACTCGCCGCATCCGGCTATCAATTAATTTTAAACAGCTATCATCGATTATTTTTTTCAAGGGTGGAGGTAAGATACATGTCTAATGAAAACGTGCTGAGAAAGCACAAAATGTCTACATTCTCTGTATTTCTTATGGTTTTCTGCCTGGTCGCGGGCGGGTATTTCGGCATGGAGGACATGGTGTCCGGCACCGGTCCCGGGCTGACGATTTTGATCCTGATAATTTTCCCGTTCCTGTGGAGCATACCGCAGGCGTTGATCGCGTCGGAGCTCGGCTCGGCGATACCGGCGGAGGGCGGATACTACGTATGGGTGCAGCGGGCATTCGGCGAATTCTGGGGCTTCCAGGTCGGCTGGTGGAGGACGATCTCGTGCTATGTAGACACGACGCTCTACATCATACTCGCCGTCGCCTATATCGACGCGTTCCTGCCCCTCGGCACGACGGGGAGCATCATAGCCAAGGTGGTTGTCGTCGTGGTTTTCACGGTCATCAATATCCTGGGCATCCAGGAGGTCGCGAGGATTACGACGATACTGATGATTTTCGTCCTGGCCACCCTGGTGGTGTTCGTCATCTTCGGGGCGGCGAACTGGGAGTTCAGCCCTGTCTCGCCCTTCATCCCCGACGGCCAGGGGTTCTCGGCGAGCCTCGGCTTCGGCATCGCTTTCTGTATCTGGGTGTACTCCGGCTACGAATCGATGGGCACGATGTCCGGCGAGCTGGAAAACCCGCAGATCATCCCGAAGGCGACGATGATGACCATCCCGGTCGTGACCATCGTTTATATACTGCCTATCATTTTCGGCTTGGCTTCCTACGGCGAATACGAGTCCTGGTCCGTGGACAATGGCGTAAGCTTCGTCACGATCATGGCGAGCTACGGCATGCCGGCCCTCACCCTCGTCTTCACGCTCGGCGCGATAGCGTGCAATATCTCGCTTTATAACAGTTATCTTGCCTCGGGCTCAAGGGGCTTTTACGTGCTTGCGGAAGACAAGCTGGCGCCCATGGGCCTGGCAAAGGTGAACAAGAAGTTCGGCACGCCCCATGTCGCGATCATCAGCATGGCCGTCGTCAACCTCTTCCTCGCGCAGTACGGCTTTGCCACCCTTCTCGTCATCGACGTGGTGCTGTTCATGTTCGCCTACCTCATCTGGTTCCTCGCGGCGATTGCCCTGCGCATCAAGGAGCCGGACCTAGAGAGGCCGTTCAGGATCCCCTTCGGCACGAAGGGCATTATAGCCATGACGGTCGTCCCGGCCATCATCTGCGTGACCGCCTTGTTTACGAACGGGCTGAACTACCTGATCGGCGGCTCCCTGGCCCTGCTGTCGGGCCCGGTCGTCTATGTCATCTGGAAGAAAATGTACGGGGGCCTGGACAACAACAAGGCCATCGCGCCCGCGCACAAGAAAGGCGTGGCGTTCCTGAGCATCCTCATCGCTATCTGCCTGGTGATTGGGTTCATCATGCTGAACGGCGAGAGGGCCGGGGCAAACGAAGGCTTTGACGGCATCTACAGGGGGAGCGTAAGCTCGAATTACGAGAGCTCGCCGGGCAAGTACATCCTCCCGGAAGACTCTTTCGCCATGGACCTGTATGACGTGGGCGCCGAAGACGCCGACACGAGGATATGGTACTACTACGGCGACCTGACCGGCGATATCTATCTGTACGACGGGTTCGCGGACGAAGAGGAGTTTTCGAAGAGGGCCTTCACCATCTACCAGAGGTTTGAGGGCAGCGGGCTTTCGCAGATAGACATATATAATGATGACTACTGGTTTGTCGCCTATGACGGTGACGAGTACGGAAGCTCCAGGGACATCCTGGACTACCTGCTGGAGGGCTGACGAAATGAAGGCCGTAATAACATTCCTGTCGCAGGAAGAGATACAGCAAATACACGAAGCGACGCTTTCGGTCCTCGAAAGGACGGGCGTAATAATAGGCTCGGAGGCTGCCCAGGCACTCCTCGGGAAGAAGGGCGCGAAGGTGGCGGGGAACAATGTGAGGTTTCCCAGGGAGATGGTTGAAGAGGCTATCGGGCAGATTGACAAGGCCGTGCTCTTCGCGGCCAGGGATCCGGCGAAGGACTTCACCATGCCCTACAGGAACACGACGTTCAACGCTACCTCCGGCTATTCGCCGTTCATCTATGACGAGCCCGGCGGGGAGCGCAGGCGGACGACGGCGGCGGACCTCGCGGAGGCGGCGCGCCTGTGCGACGCGCTGCCCGAGGTGGATTTCTTCTGGCCTATCACCATGCCGACAGAGGAGGCCTGCGGCGAGCTCGAGGAAATATCCGCGCTCGATGTCTCGATAAGGAATATCGCCAAGCACATAGAGTGCTCGTGTTCGAGCAAGGCCGCCGCGGAGTGGCAGGTGCGGATAGCCCAGGCGGTAGCGGGCGGCGCGGACGCCCTGAGGAAACGGCCGCTGTTTTCGGCCGTCTCTTCCCCGACCACGCCTCTGTCCATCGAGTCGTTCATCTGCGACGCGCTCGAGGTCTTTGCCAAGGCCGGCGTGCCCGTCACGCCGATGAACGTGCCGCTCGGCGGGACCACGGCGCCCTGCTCGTTCGCGGGGACGCTTGTGGTCACGAACGCGGAGCAGCTCGCGACCCTGACGATCCTCAAGGCCTGGAACCCGGACGCGCCCATGGTGTACTCGGCCGACACGGGCTCGGCGGACCTCAGGACCGGGAACGTGGCGTACAACAACCCGGACTATGACCTGTACTCCTTCGCCTGCGCGCAGCTCGCCAGGTTTTACGACATACCCTGCACCGTGGGGAGCGGCAGCTATGAGGAACGGAGCTTCGGCACGGTTGCCGGCTTCAACCAGAACGTGCTCAAGACGGCCATCAACCAGATGTCCATGACCGACGGCGCGTGCTGGATCGGGAGCCTCGACGACTGCCTCGCGACATCCTGGTGGGATATCGTGCTCGACGCCGAAGTGCTGAAGTACGCGAAGCTGTATTGCAAGGAGCTGTCCGTAGACGAAAACAGCCTCGCGCTTGACGTCATACACGAGGTCGGGCCGCGCGGCGAGTTCATCTCCCACGAGCATACGCTGGAGAACTTCCGGCGTGAGATCACGTTGACAAGCGTGGAGGACAGCTACCTGTTCGGGTCCGGGCGGGATTTCATCGAGCTCGCGAGGGAGAAGGCGGACGCGATATTGAAAGGCCATGTGCCGGCGCCGCTTGACGACGCGCTGGCCAAGGAGCTTGACGGGTATATGGAAGCCGCGAGGAGCGGGCTTGCCGGCTGAGCGGGGTTTTTCGGAGGCGGCCAGGAGCGGGCTTGCCGGCTGAGCGGGGCCGGCCGGGATCGACAGTGGTTGGCCGGATGTGACAGGAGCCTATAGGAGGAAAATATAGGAGGAAAACAATGAAATTCGAAATACTTACGCAAGAGGACATCTTGCTTGTACACAGGAAGGCCCTGGACATCCTGGAGCGGGCGGGGGTGAAGGTCGAAAGCCGGAAGGTCCTGGACATGATGGCCGGGGCCGGCTGCGAGGTCGATTTCGGCGAAAGCAGGATACGGTTCCCCAGGGGGCTGGTCGACGATTGCCTGAAGCTGGCGCCCGGCAAATTCGTGCTTGGCAGCCTTGACGGGGAGCACGACATGCTCCTCGGCGAAGGCAACACCTATGTCGCCACCGACGGGCAGGGATGTTTCGCGGCCGACATGGAAACCGGCAAACGGGAATACTCCACTATGAAAGACCTGACCGATGCCGCGAGGCTCGTGGACGCCCTGGACTATATCGATTGCTTTTGGCCGATCGTGACGGCCGGGGACGTCCCCGACGGGAGCAGGACCCTGCACGAGATCGTCGAGTGTTGGAAGGTGAGCACGAAGCACATAACGGCGGATTGCTTCAATGAGGCCCAGGCGGGGTATTTCATCGAGATTCTCGGGGAGATTCTCGGCGGGAAGGAAAACATAGCGAAGAAAAACCTGCTTTCTGCCTGCTGCTGCCCTGTCTCGCCCCTCCTGTTCGAAGGGCCGATGCTGGAAGGGACGATCAGGCTGGGCGAGGCGGGGATCCCCGTGCTCGTGCTTCCCATGCCCATTGCCGGGACGACGGCCCCGATGTCCCTGTTTTCGACGATAATCCAGAACTGCGCGGAGGTCCTGGCGGGGAACACCATATTGCAGACGGCGCATCCGGGCAGGCCGGTAATCTATGGCGCGGCCCCCGGCGTCCTGGACATGTCGACGACCCTTTTCTGCGTAGGCTCGCCCGAAGGCGCGCTGCAGAACGCGGCTTGCGCGGAGATGGCGAGGCACTACGGCATGCCTTGCCTGATAAGCATGGGCGGCGCGGACGCGCAAACGCCGGGGATACAGGCGGCCGCGGAAAGGATGGTTTCCATGGTCCCGGGGTTCATGACGGGCGCCGACCTGATATGCGGCGTGGGCCTGACGGGGACGGCCCAATGCCTCTACAGGGAAGAGCTGGTCATCGGCGAGGACCTGGTCGGCTATTGCCGGCGGGTCGCGAAGGGCGTCGGGACGGGAGAGGCTCACGCGCTGTCCGACCTCGTGGTCGAGGCCGGGCCCGGCGGGAGCTTCATCGCGGAGGAATCCACGGTAGAGTATCTATACAACGGGGAACACTATATGCCAAAGGCCTTCTGCCGCGAGGGGGGCGCGACGTGGGAGAATTCACCGAAAAAAGACATCATGGAGTTTGCGCGGGGCAGGGCGAGGGAGATCCTGGGCGAGCCCGCGAAAGAGAATTTTGACGCGGGCCTCGTGGCCGGGCTCGCAAAAATACTGGCCGCGGCCGACGCGGAGCTCGGGTAAGGAGGGGGTAAGGAGGAGCCAAGAGAGCCAAGGGGACGGTTGCCAAATGGCACGGCATTAGGTAGAATCAACATGGCATAAGGGTATTGCGAATGTCTGGAAAGGATGGTGACTCATGAAAAAACAAGTATTGGCTTTGCTGCTCGCGTTTGCGATGGTGATGGCGTTGGCGCTTCCGGCATGCGGGAAGGATGGCGGCGGCGACGACGATGACGGCTTTGGGGATATTGTCATAGGCAGCCCGGACACCGATGATGGGCCTTCGGAACCCCCTGCGCCCTCGAAGGACCAGGACGATTCGGCGGATCCCGGGCCCGCGGGTGCCGATTCGGAGTATATGATCAAGACCGAGTTGATGGGGTATATCGGGCAATCGGCGGAAGACATTACCCGGTTGTTCGGGCAATACGACGAGAGCACGTGGTTTACCGGGGTTCTTTTCAGGTACGGCGACCTATGGTTTTCCTTTGACGGCGATAGCGAGGAGCCAACGGGCGATTTGACGTACATTTTCTGCAATACGGCTTACATCGTGGAGGGCCTCGGGCCGGATGTGGAATCGGCCGAGCTGGATAAGCTCTTCGGCATGAAAGGCATTTATGACGCGAATGAAAGCGGCGCGGCCGAATGGTTTTCCGAGGGCTCCCTGACATATCATTATGAGGGTTTCACGATCTCTTTCGGCTGCTCGCCGGATATGCGCGTCAAGAAGGACGCGACCACGGTATTATACGCGGGCTAGCGCTGATATGGGCCGGGACATCCCGGACAGGAGGGCTTGGAAATGGACTATCGAAAGATGCTGAAAAGAATTATTGCGGTTTGCGTTTCAATCGTGCTGGCATTCGGTTTCGCGGCATGCAGGAATGGCGATGACGATGACGGAGGAGGCCTGGGGGATATTTCCATAGGAACCCCGACGCCGGGCGACGAGCCTTCGGATATAGGCGAGCCGGGGGAAACAGGCGATCCGGGGGAAGGGGAAGGCGATGGCCCGATAGAGGATGATGAGTACCCCAGCATATTCTCCGATGTGGCGACAGGCGCTATCGGGGAGACATTCAACTTTCTGAAAGGCGAGCATCCCGGCTATGATACGCAAATAGGCGGGACGGACGCGTATATGGAGTTTGGGGGCGCGGCGTTCCCATACCTGGGGGCGCCCGACGCAATGTACAATTATGTCTTTTTCGGCACGCAATGGGGGCCAAGCCTTGGCGACGTCGCCAGCTACTTTGGCGACGAGATGGAGTGTATCGGCGTCATAGCGAAATTGGGGGTTATCTTTCCCTACCTGGATTGGGACCTGACATTTGAAGATTTCTTTGACGACTATATCATGGTGGAGGATTATTATGTCTATGACTGGGGCAGTGCGGACGGCCCGGTCGTAGGGCAAATATATTTTCAATACCTGGGTTTTGACGTCACGATAAGGGGCGAGGCATCGCACGCCTCGGAGACGCTCAAAGAAGGCTTCTATACCCTGATGACAGAAGGGGACATAACGAGAAACGAAGGCTATCTGCAGAGAACGCATGAAATGCTCGAAGGGATGTGACGGCAAAAGGGGCGGTTCTTCTGTCCCGCAAAGGGCGGCAAGACAAAAGGGGGCGGTTCATTTGGCTGGCGCTGATGGCAGGCGGTTCTCTGATTGTCAATGGATAGAGGGCGCGCCGGCAATCAGCCAGCCTGAAATGAAATGATGGAAGAAGAGCATGGATACCCACGCGAAGCAGAAGCAGGCGTAGGGTTCCCGCTTCCAGTGGCTTTCGTGGCCTATGGCGAGTGCCGAAATTTTCGGGAATCTCTTTTTTATCGATGTGAATATGAAATAGCCGATTATCGTTCCAGCGGCATTATAAAGCAAGTCGTCGATGTCGGTGATGCGGTTGTTGAACAGCTGGCTCAACTCGATGGACAGGGAAAAGAAAAATCCGCAGAGAAAAGCCATATGCCACTTGTCGAATTTCTTCCATAGCATCGGCAGCAGGAAGCCTACGGGGAGAAAGAGCAGGATGTTTGACAGGCCATGAAGAAGGCCTTCGGACAAGTCCGCAAGCGGGACCAGGTTTATGTCCGGTTCAAACGAAATGCGGAATAAGTCCGGGACGCTTGTTATGGAAAGCACGGCCAGGATGGCAAGGCAAAACAGGTAAGTCGCGAGGATGTGCGGGACTGGCGATTTCATGCCGCTTTTCCTGTCCTTTCGGACCATGATGAAATGGAATGCCGCCATCATCGGCAGCACCGGGAGCAGCCCCCATAATGAAAACATGAGCAGTATCGTGACATATCCTATGTAAAGCATCGACTTCCTCCGCGATCATTCAAGCGATAGTTTTTTTCTGGCCCGGGCGGGACGGTTTTTGCATAACCGGCGCGGCGGCAGGACGGTTGTTTCACGCATGAAAGCAAAGCGCGCGGCGCGCCCCGGCAGGAAGATTATTGCACACTTGCCACGCAATTGTAATGGGGTTAAGAATATCGTAAGAAGAATGCTTCGTTTTTCGTAAGGAAGGCGAAGTATTCTTTTTTGCATGCGAGGGCTCGGAGGGTGAATGCCGGGCCACCCGCAGGCAGCTTGGAATTGTGGAAGCATTCACTTTTTCAGGAGCAGAAAACGGAGGGCCGATTTGATGGAAAACAGGAAGAGGGCGCGGCGGCGGAAAAGGGCGCAGAAGCGGAAGGCCGCAAAGGCGCTGTTGATCGTGGCGTTGGTTGCCGCTGTCCTTGTTTTGGGCATCGAGGTTCTTTCGCTTGGCAAGGCTGACGGCGGCGCCGAGGCAAGGGGGAACAGCGGCGCTGACGCAAAGGCGCAAGACGGCCCTGACGCAGGGGAAAAAGACGGTTTGATCCTGGTGAACAGGGCCAATGGGCTTCCGGACGGGTTTTGCGCGGACTTGGCTGATATTGACGGCGTTCAGGTTGCCAGGGCCTTGGTCGACGGCTTCACGGAAATGCGTGAAGCCGCGAGAAGGGACGGGGTCGATATCCTCATCGGCTCCGCGTACCGAAGCGAGGCCGAGCAGGCGCAGGTGTTCAAAGAGGCTGTGGTGGCCTACATCGGGGAGGGTTTTTCCGAAAGCGAAGCCGCCCAAAGGGCCAGCTATACTGTGGCGCCCCCGGGGCATTCCGAGCACGAGACAGGTTTGGCGTTAGATTTCTCGCTGGCAGGGGATGCTGAGAAACAGGCCGAAATGTGGGACTGGCTCAGCCGCAATGCACATGAATACGGCTTTATACTCCGCTATCCCGATGGAAAAGGGAATATCACGGGATGCGTATACGAGCCGTGGCATTACAGGTATGTGGGGAAGGATCACGCGAGGGCGATATATGGGCAGGGGCTGGTTCTTGAGGAGTATCTGGGGGCAGACCCGGTCCGGCTCCCGAGGATCGACGCGCAGGGGCATGGCGGCTCGCCGGGCGGCAGTTCGCCGGGCACTCTTGCGGGGTAAACCAGGAGACGGTTTGAAACCACTGAAAAAGTGGGTACAGGGTCGCGGCTTCAAGCATGGAAATAATTAGGTATCAGCAAAGTCTCGGATTTAACCTCGGATTTAAACAAAAATTGCGGTTGAGGGGGTGTATGACAGTAAAACTCATGAATTATGGCAAAAAATTGCGGTTGTGAACGATTTTATCGCAAAAAAAGCTGAAAAAAGTGGAAAAACAGCAAAATTCGGCGTGTAAATCGTTCATAACCGAAAAAAAGTGCCAAAAAAAAGCTCTATCACTGGCTTTTGCAAGAGAGCATCTCGTATCGCCGAAGCATCAGAGAATGAAGGAATGAAGGGGCTTTTTCAGTGTTTTCGGACGGTTCATTTGCGCGTCACCGGCTGACAAAATCTTATACAGCAGAGAATCGCTGTGCGATAATACTTATACATGATTATGAATGTTTGTAATTGTTATGCGGCTTGTAATCGTGAGGCGGCTTGATAAGGGAAACAACATGAGATTCTTTTGCGCCATCATCCTATGCATTATGTTTGCGGCGGGCTGCGCGGGCGCGAGCCAGGGGGACGGTTCATTTGGCGCGCCGCCTGGCCACGATAACAGCCGGTCCGTCTCGTTCGTATGCGTCGGGGACAACTTGATTCACGAGCAGATATGGCGATCCCGGGATAAAGAGGCGGACGGCCGCTACAACTTTGAAAGCCTGTATGCCCCTGTCAAGGAATTGGTTTCCGCCGCGGACGTCGCCTTTGTCAACCAGGAGACGGTTTGCGGGGGCGAAGCTTTGGCGCTGTCGGATTGGCCGCGGTTCAACAGCCCGCAGGAGATACTGGACGCGCTGGCGAAAACGGGGTTCACCTGGATATCGACGGCAAACAACCACGCGCTCGACAGGGGCGAGGATGGAATCCGGGCACAGCTTGATTATTTGTCAAGGCTTGAAAGGGTCGTGTCTACGGGAACGCACGCCTCGCGGGAAGACCGCGAAACGCCCCGTGTCATGGAGATAAAAGGGATCCGTATCGGGCTCGCAAGCTATACCTATGGCACGAACGGAATCGCGCCCCCTCCAGGGAAAGAGTTCCTCGTCGACGTTATCGATGAAGAAAGGATGCGGGCGGACTTGAGCGCGCTGGCGCATGAGAGCGACATACAGATCGTCGCCATGCACTGGGGTGACGAGAACAGCCTTGAGCCAACGGACGGGCAGAAGAGGCTGGCCCAAATGCTGGCTGACTCAGGCGCCGACGTGGTGATAGGCACGCATCCGCACGTCTTCCAGGCGCCTGTCGTTTTGGAAGGGGCGGCCGGGAATACTACGCTGGTCTACTACTCGCTCGGCAATTTCATGTCGTCGCAAACAGAGCCGGACCAAATGCTCGGCGCCATGGCCTGCTTCGAGATCGGGCATGACTCCGCTTCCGGGGAAGCCAGGCTCCTGTCCGCTGAGGCCCTGCCGCTCGTCACCCATATTTCTTCGGATTATCAAGTTTATGAGGTTTATCCGTTTGGGGATTATACCGAAGGGCTTGCCGCAGGGCACGCCCTTGCCGCGAAAGGGCTTTCGCAAGGTTCATTGGCATCGCGGGCGCGGGAGCTGTTCGGGGAAAGCGGTTATTGGGAGTGAGGCGCTACCCAACCGGCACGAACCCCCACTTTTCCCAGGCGTATACGTGCTCTGTGGTTGCCGTCCGTGAGAAGTCGTCCTGGTACTCCCCTTCGCGGGTTTTGAGCAGCATGCCGGACGATACGGGCGTTACCCTTCCGGAAGGGTCCAGCTCAAAGCTGTAGACCGGGCAGGGAAGGCCTGACGATGCCCAGATTGGCTTTGCATGGCCGGACAGGACAGTATACACGAATAAGTGGTTCCGGACTGCCTCGTCATCGTTGTCCATGCGGGCGGGGGATGCGTCCCCGAAACTAAAAGACTTCCAAAGCGAGAAAACGAAGTCCTCTGTCCCGTCGCCATCGACATCGCCCAGCCTGAAACCGTCGACCCACCAGCTGCCGTCCGACCGCCAGAGCTCGGCGCCGCTCGCGTCCGATACAGACAGCGAACCACCCTCCAGCTTGTAGGCATAACCGCCAATACCCGTTTCCGCGCGTGATACGGTTTCCCCTTCGGACATAATCGCGAGGAAGGCCTGGAACTGGTCCGTAAGCCCTTCTTCATCGGCAGGCGTGGCGGGAGGCACCGGGCCTGGTTCCGTATTTCCATGAGCATCTGCCGGCAAACCCGGCCCGCAGGCGGACAAGACAAGCGCGAAAGCCACCAGTGCCGGCAGGAAAAAGAACCGCCCGATCATATCCCTCGGCATCGGAACACAAAAAGAACCCGTCCCCATTGTCTTCCCGCAAGACATAATAGAAACGTCCCCATTATGTCCCATTGTGTCCCGGGGGAATCAGTAACGTGTATTCGCGTAGAAGTATTCCGGGACATAGCCGATATCCGCGAGGAAGGCCTTCTTCCATTCGGCCTGGCCCGGCTCGCTGCCTTCAAGCAGTTGCTCGTGCCATTCGTCGACCGTCATGCGTCCGCTGAGGGGCACGGTGAATTCGTATTGCGAGAAAACGACGCCGCGCCCGAGCACGACTTCCCCGTCGCGGGGGAAGGCGACGTAAATTTCTTTCGCGAAGCCCGTCGCTTCCTGGAGCGCCTGGCCGTTCGGGTCGGCCGCCACGTCGACGACGACCGCGCCCGGGTGTTCATTCAGGTAATGGTGCCAGTCCCTGTCTTCCAGCTCGTCTCTTTTTGCCGTATTCCAGATATGCTCGAGCTCGCCGCCGTAAAAGCGGATGAAGTCATATTCGCCGTCCGTCAAGGGCTCGTTCGCCAACTCTTTTTCGGAGATGGCCAGGAGGCCGTCGGACAGGGTTTTCAGGGTTTCCAGCGATTCCTGCGCCGGGCCTGTAAGGAGGCCGCGCTGTTCCAGCCCATCGAGCGTCATTTGCGCAAGGCACGCCAATCTGCCATAGACCTCCGGGTTGGGTTCGACATACCCCCGGTCGTCGGGCGGGACCGGCGGATCCCCGCCGCCGCCCATTTCCGCCATCGGCTGTTTCGCGTAAAGTACCGTGCTGAATTTCAGCTCGGTCCAACTGCCGATGAAGGTGTTCAGTTCTTTGCGCGTCCACGCGTCGTTTTGCATGAAGAAGGGCATTCCCGCCCCTGCGGGGCCGTCTGCCAGCGGCCTGAGCATGTCGAGCCATGTCCAGTAAAGGTTTGAATGCCAGGTTTGCTCGTCAAAGCCCGAAACATAGCCGCGGACTTTTTCCATATTGCCAGCGTATTCGGGGTATTTGTCCACGTCACCTTCGGATTCGATGATCGCGTACGCTTCTTCCGAGCCGAAGGCCGCCGGGATGTCGAGCGCTTTCGGCAGCATCCGATCCGGCGTTTCGCGGTCTATCAGGCGCTGCATGATCGCGCCGTCGACCGTGAAGCGCTGCCCGAGAAACCGGTATCCGGCAATGGCCTTGTCCCTGTCGGGCTGTATCTCCTCCTGGAATACGGGGATGGAGTTTATCTGCGGCGGCGGGAGGCTTTTGATCGTGTCGAACGCCTTTTCGAAGGTATCGGGGTCGGTCACTTTTTCGAGATCCCCGATGCTGTCGCCATAGATTCCTTCGAGCGCGGTATAGTATTCATACCATGTGATGTCATCGCACTCGCCGACAAAGAAATCGGTCGGCTCGAAAATCGCGAGCCAATGCTCACCCGAGCCGGAGGAGATCAGCCCGCTCGTCTGAAGCAGCGCCGACTTGACCTCGTCACTGAAATTGGACCTGAAAGTCGTCTGCCCATACCACATCATGGCTTTGAAATATGAGGCAAGCTCAGGGGTCAGGGCATAGTGGCCGCGCACGATGTATTGGGAATAATCGGCGAAGTATCGATCCGCGCCGTCCTCATAGTCTATACCCGCATTGACCGCGGGGGAGGGCTCGATGCCCTCATGCGCCTCGATTAGCGCAAGCTCCTGGCCGGCCAGGTCCCTGGCGTATTCAGGGATGGCGGAGCCCGGGTCAAGCAGCAAAGCGCCGACGGAAAAGAACGCGACGTTGCGAAGGGCCGCGTTCCCAAACTCTGTCCCAGCCAAAGCCTCGTACTGCGCTTCCGACTCTGCAAGCATTATGCCGCTAAGTTTCGCGAGCTCATCATACAGGCACTCTTGCTCAAGGTCCCTGAGCACATAGTCAAACACCAAAAAGAAGGTATGCGCCGCGCTGTCGGCCGTAATGAAGCTTGGCACATAGTCATAACGGTTCTTTTCATAGATAGCGAAATATTCCGTCCAGTTTTCCTTGTTGGAAACCGCGAAGCCGTTTTTCTCGATCAACCGGAAGGCTTCGTCCGTAAGCTCCGTCGCCTTCCAATATCCCTCCCATCCGTCGCCTCCGGTATAGCCGGTCGTGTATTGCCGCAGGTTCGCTATATTGGCGAGCCCGGGCTCGACCGAGTAGGCGGGCACGGACGGCGCGCCCCCGTAACTATACCCGGGGTTCTCAGCGAAGGTCCCGGAAGGCCGCGCGATGGCATACGCGTTTTCCTTCACGGGAACCGGGTCGGCCGGGTCGGCCGGGTCGGGAACCGATATAACGCCGGAGCCGCCATCCGTATCCGGCGTGCATGAAGCGAGAAGCATCGCGCACATGACAAGGGCGCACAGGCAGGATGCAATGGTTTTTGCCCACCGGGGGGTTTTGTGTCCATGACGCGTCTTCATCGGGTATCTCCTTATTATTCATTTGAAGTTTGCTTTGAATTTCCAATGATAATATATACCGCGAACGTCTCTTTGACAAACGAAGCTACGGTGAAGATTTCATGCGCAAGGCTCGCTTTTTTCGCAGTCGATGGCAAAACATGATAGTATTGTCATGCGCGGGCGGTGGCGCCGCGCGGGAGGGACGGTATTGAAAGGTTTTTATGAATCGTAAGAAGCGCTCAATATATCTTTGCAGGACAATGAATTTTGTCGTGGCGATCTGCCTGACGATCATCAGCCCCTCTTTGCCGAGGCTGGCGTCGCATTTTGGCCTGAACCACGGCGAGATGGGTTTGTTGCTCACGTATGAGTTTGTCGGGTTTACCGCGTTCACGCTCTTTTCCGGGGTTGTCGCCGATCACATAGGGAAGAGGAAAACGTTTCTATTGTTCATGGCAATGCTGGTGTGCTCGGTTTTCCTGCTGGCCTTTTCGCCGAATTTTTCGTTCCTGTGCGTCGTCCTGCTGTTTCTCGGCGGAGGGATGGGCGTATTCGAAACGATGTCCAACGCGATCCTTTCCGATCTTTGCGACGAGGGCGAAAGGGCGTTCCAGATCAACATGATGCAATGCTTCTTCGGGATCGGGGCTGTCGCCGGGCCCATACTGGCCAGCCTGGCCTATTCAAACGACGTTTCCTGGCGTATCGTGTACCAGCTGTTGGGGGCTTTGCTGATAGCGCTGACGCTCTGGTTTGTCATGAACAGGTTCCCGCCATTGCCGCCTGCCGGCAAGATCAGGCTCGGGGACATCAAGAACCTGCTGACCGACAAGAAATTCTTGCTCATCTGCCTCTGCATGTTTTGCTATACAGGCTCGGAGGTGGGTTCATGGGGCTGGATGTCCGAGTATACGGAGAGCGTCATGCGGTTCACCGTGATGGAGTCCGGCGCCGCCGTCGCCGTGTTTTGGACGGCGATGACGATAGGCAGGATGATAATCGCCAAGCTCCTGGCGAGGGTGGACCTGCGCAAGTTCATCATGTGGCTGTCGCTTCTTGCCGGGGTTGTCTGCGCGCTTATGGGCGTCGCGCAGGACAAGGCGTCGGTATGGATCGTAATTGTCCTGCTCGGGTTCGCGTGTTCCGGCGTCTGGGGGATGATCCTTTCCTATGGCGCCGAAATCTATACAAGGAATTCGGGCACGGTCTTTTCGACTTTCATCGCCAGCGGCGGCATCGGCATGTCCGTCGTGCCGGGGGCGATGGGCTTTTCCGCCGGATTCCTTGGCTTGCGCGGGTCGTTGGTTATCCCTGCGGCTTTTTTAGCGTTGATTGCTGCCCTGTTTGCCATTATCCCGCGGTTCAAGGCCAGCGCCTCCGACGCCGCTTCCGGCCCCGGCTGATCCGGCGCTTAGGGTATCCCGTGCCCCGTAGGGGACGCCGCCCCCGGCGTCCCGGCCGCGTCTCTCTATGTTTCAAATGCCGATATTTGGGTATATTGATATTGACACTTCGTGTCAGCTTTATCCGGTATGCCAGGTAAAGTAAAAAAAGCAAAAGAATTGAAAAACACTTGACTTTCGAGTTACTTCATGCCTTACGCTAAACGAGAAAGAATACAAATCCCCCATGAGGCGTATTCATCCCAATCTTTTTGCCTACGAAAGGAACAGCAGCGCGCCGGTGCGGCACAGGCATTTGACAGGGCAAAATGGTCATCAGATTTGTAAAGGAGACTACAAATGACTAAGCAGAGTAATAAGTTACGGCGCGGCAAGCTGTCCGGCATCGGTATCGTGATATCGATGGTTTTGATTTTGTCATTGCTGACAGGGGCCGCGATGCCCCCGGGCGCCAGCCCGTCTGCCGCGTGGGCCATGCCCGGCGGCGTGCCGGAGTCGGTGACAAATCGTTTGGCGGAGGCCAGGGCGGCGTTTGACGGCGCGGCGGCGGCGTTTGACGAGAGCCGCGGCGAAGCCGAGGCCGAAATGGCGCTGGAAATCGCGGACGCGGACGAAGACGCGGTCGATGGCGACGGGATCTCTTTGTTCGCCGAGGAAGAAGGCGATATTGACTGGCCGGAAGGCATCGGCCCGGACGAAAGCGATGACGCGCTTCTCGACGCGCTCAAAGACATCGAGTATTCGATCGATGCAGGGGACTATGTTGACATCAGGAGCATCGTAAATATCAACGACCTGCCGGAGACCAGCTTTGGCAAAAATCCCGGCGGCGACATCGATGCTAACGAAGGCATTGAAAACCCGGCCAATGGCGGGGACGATCCCGCAGCCATTGGCGGCGCCGAAGGCACGGACGGCGACGCAGCCGTTCAAGGAGCTCAAGGCCAGGCAAACGGCGTGGACGTTTCCGCAGCCGACGAAGGCAATGAAAGCGCCGACGGAGCTGAAGGCACGGGCAATCCCGCGGCCACTGACGATACCGGAAGCATTGGCGATGGCGATGGCGCAGGCGATTCCGCAGGCATTGACGGCACAGGAAGCGTAGACGGTCCTGCGGCCATTGGCGATACCGAAGGCATGGACGGATCCGTCGCTGGCGAAGAAGGCGACGCGGGCCAGCCCGGCGTCGGCATCACGCCGTTCGCTAAATATAGCGCCCTGTACTTTGACCTCGCCTATTGCAGGAATATTTATGAAATAAACGATCTTATTGACTTTGGGTTTACATTGACAGACAACCTCATGGTCGTCAACTCCGGCAAGCCGTTCAACGCGGGGTCAGGCACAATTGTCATCAGGATGAATTCCAAAAGGACGTTTGTCTGGGATGCGGCAATAACCAGCTCGACCAGCGGCAGGTATAGCCCCCTCATCAATATTTGGGGCCAGGGCACATTCGCCGTCACATCCGGCGGTTCTATCACCTATGGCGGATATGGCGAAGCGGTAAGGACCGACAATAAAAAATCCGTGACAATCATCGACGGCGGGAAGGTGAACGCCACCAACGGCAAAGGCAGAGCGATAGGCTATGATATGTATCCGGGCCAGGTATATGTGGCCAAAGGCACGGTCTCGGCCACAAGAGGCTGCGCGATTTTCGCGCGCGACGTTCTGGTGTCCGGCGGCACGGTCTCGGCCACAAACGGCACCGCGATTGCCGCATACGACGTCTTCGTGTCCGGCGGCACGGTCTCGGCGACATCCGGCTGTGGAATATATTCAGACGACGTTACAGTCAACGGCGGCACGGTTTCGGCGACATCCGGCACTGCTATTTATTGCGAATATTATGCTTATGTAAAGAAGGGGACGGTTTCGGCAACGACCGGCTGTGCGATAGCCGCAAGTGAAACCTATATGGCCGGCGGGACGGTGAAGGCAACATCAGGCTATGCAATCCAATCATACCGCACCTATATTGCCGGCGGCACGGTATCGTCTACATCCGGCCTCGCAATATATAACTTGAGTTTCGGAGAAGTTATCATTAAAAAAGGCACGGTCAAGACCACGAACGGAAACGCTATATATAGCCTAGTGGATGTCGAGGTCGTTGGCGGCAAGGTATGCGCCACGGGCGACAAGGGCATGGCAATCGTTATCGATGACTTCCAGACAGAATATAGAGATGTAGATGTATATATTGGCGGCGGCACCGTCTCGGCAACCGCCGGGCACGCGATCGAAACAGAGGGCGATGTCTACATAGAAGGCGGCAAGGTAAGCACGACAAAGAAGAAAGGGGTCGCCGTCTACGGTGCAAAAAAAGTCTATGTTTCCAATGGGAGCAAGGTGACGTCCAAGGCTCCATACGCCATCGAAGCGAAAAGCGAAATAAGAATCGGCGAAGGCGGGGTAGTGACGGGCGCCCGTTCAAGCGGCGGGAACATCTCCATCGAAAACCATGCCATGGTTGAAAAGGCTGAGGCGGTTAACGGCAGCGTCAAGGTTTCGAGCGGCGGCATGGTCACCGCGTCGACAGGGTCTGCCATAAAGGCGAAAACCGGGGTTGAACTGAGCGGCAACAGCATCGCGATCAACAATGACGCCAGCGCGCCGACAATCGTATCCGCGAATGGGGTAGTGTTGAAAAATGATTATACCGGGTTCGTTGGAGCTTTCGGAAACGAAAGCGACGCAATCAAAGCGGAAGGCAAGGTCACCGTGGGAGGCGGCATGATCGCGGCCATAGGGGACGGCGACGCTATAAAAACCCCTTCGGATATCGAGATAAATGGCGCGGAAGCCTATAGCGTAGGCGGCAGCGCCATCCGGGCGGAAGGCCCGGGAGCCAAGGTTGCCATGAGCAACAGCGTGGCTGATTCGTTTGGCGGCGCGTACGGCATCGACGCGGCTGGCGACGTCAATGCCACTATCGTAGACTGCGTCGTGGCGGCGGAAAAAGGCAGCGCGCTCCATGGAGGCAATGCCGGCGGGAACCTTTCTATCGCGGGCGGGTTCGTATTTGCCGGCGGGTATCCCGTCGTCGATTGGGCCGGGTTCTCCGAGGGCGACGTCA
>Ga0082212_10001184_pt1 | contig 38306 bp, 46 predicted proteins | sample TergutNt197P3_FD_71548 | JGI IMG/M metagenome (GOLD analysis project Ga0082212, IMG submission 71548) | Neocapritermes taracua P3 segment gut microbial communities from Petit-Saut dam, French Guiana - Nt197 P3 | ecosystem: Host-associated > Arthropoda: Insects > Digestive system > Gut ...
CCTGCTGACGTATGGATACAGTCGGGCAGCTTCGCCCCCGCCGCCGCAGGCGCCAACGGCTCGTTCTCATTCTTTGTCCTGCCTTCGGGCGTAACCGGCTCAAGCCTTATCAACGGCACGATAGTCGCCCGCACGGTCGGCAACGAACAATTGGCAAACGCACAATTGAAAGCGTGGGCGATAGACGGTACGCTGCACGTCAGCGGCCTGACCGAAGGCGAAACATGGCGCGTTTACAGCCTCGCCGGTACGCCCGTCTATACAGGCATAGCCGATACCGGCGGCGAAGCAACGCTGCCGCTGCCCGGTCGCGGCGTCTATATCGTCATTGACGGCAACAGGGTGATAAAGGTGGTTAATTAATTGACAATTGACAATGGATAATTGACAATGGACAATTGACAATGAATTTTGAATTTTGAATTGTAGGGGCAGACCTGTGTGTCTGCCCTTATTAATTTTCCGCCACAAATGGCACAAGTCGCAGACTTGCGCGAAAGAATGGAAGCCTCAATCCCGACTTTCCCCATTTCCCCAACTTCCCCTATTTCCCCCATTTCCCCAACTCTTAGTTCTTAGTTCATAACTCTTAACTCAAAAAGTATGAAACGATTTACCGACACCAAATTTTTCCTTGCCTTGCAGGAAACTTCACAAAAGGGTATAGACGTAAATACCCATTTATTGAAAAACTGTTACGACGAATTTGTCAGGCTCCTGTTTTCACAAAGCGCTGCCTTAACCTGTAAGGCAGCCTTGCTTAACACGCTCAATTATACCCACGTAGAACTTGTAAGTCTGACGGATGAGGTATCGGGAAAAAAATGTGGCGGCTTATTTGAAAAAGGCCGTCTTCTTTATTGAAAGACAAATTGAATGGGTGGAAAGACAGTTACTCGCCGAGAAGAACATACCCGCCTGTCCATTCAAAAAACAGACTTTATCACAAACCCGCCTGCAATGGACTTCCCCCAAAGCGTACCTGATTGAATTGATGTATGCATTGGATGCAGCATGCTGTTTCGATTCCGGCAATACATCGCTCAACCGGATTGCCGTTTATTTCGAGGAAGTATTTAACATCGACCTGTCCCATTTTGCCCGCGACTTCTACGAAATGCGTATCCGTAACAACAGGACGCCTCTGATTGACAAACTCAAAAAACTGATAGTTAAACGAATGGACAATCCAAAGAAACCGTATAAACAGCATGATACGGGGTTAATACATTAAAAAACCTGTTATTTACCTGAAAAGAGGGATAGCAGGTTTTTTATTTTGCTCATAACCAAACCGTCAAAATTTTCTTCAAAAAAAATCATACCGTAGTACGTGATAACGAATTGCGCAATACCTGAACTTTGCCCCCGTCAATCACTAAATACGGTAACAGGCTATATGGAAGAGAGAGAAAAGGCAGAAAAGATGCTGGAAAAGTTACAGGAACACATCAACTCCCGTTTTGACAGAATTGAAAATAAATTAGACAGGATGATAAACGTAAAAGACGTTATGGGCGGAGATGAACTGTTGGATAATCAGGATTTGTGCCTCCTTTTGGGGATCACAAAGCGCTCGCTTGCCCGTTACCGTCAGAAAAAACTGATTCCGTATTATCAGGGAGAACGCAAAACGTATTACAAGGCTTCGGAGGTAAGAGAATTTTTGAAAAAAAATGAAAAACAAACGGAACAGTATAACCTCCTCAAATAAAATAAATTCCGACAACTTAATTATGCCCCATGTTAATCGGTAAGGTTAATGTGGGGTATTTTTATATATGGACAGCCCGATTCCAAAGGCAAAGGTATTTCGTGTCTTCTGCCACGGCAAGGTCAAGCCGCTTTGCGGTTCAGGGGAAAATCTCCACCCTGCGGGTAGTATTTTCCCCTGAAACCTTGCCTTCAGGCAGGACACGAACCTTTTAAGCCTTTGGAAACGGACAGTCCGCTTCCTTTAAAACAATAAAACAAAATAATATGACAGCAACAAACCATTCATCAACCGATGATTTACTGAAAATCTTCGATTCGTTCTCCATTCCAAGTGAATGTATTATCCCGGAACAGGATTTTGCATTTTGTGAACGGCAACAGGAGTTACTCTACAAAACGCTTGACGGGATTCGGCGTTGGTACGACATTTTCCACGAAGAAGTCTCCAAGTATGCGGAAAACCACACACTTTCCTACAAACCTGACGGTACATTGACATTTCGGGAACATTACAGGGAACAAAACAGTGTTTCGCCTGACTACACAAGATTTGACTTCAAACCCTTTGAGGTCATTAACAGTTTGATAATGCAACGAAAAAATGCGATCTGCGCCTTTGCCGCAAACATTATCCGTTATTTCAATGGCAAGTACAGTGTATCGGTACCCGGTCCTGAAATGGACGAAAACATTCCGCTTGACTTTCGTCCTGTTTATACCGATTATACAAACCTTGTAATCCGGCACTTACAAGGCAGGGGATTCAGAGAAACGGCGGAAGAAGAAATTATCAGCCGTTTTCACATACTTGTCAAACATTATCGAAGCAGCAATCCACCCGAATTAAAAAGCGATAAAATTATCTTTCAAAGATTATTTTGCATTGCAGAGTCTTATCATGCTTCACGACCTGCATACAGACTTGATTATGGCCAGGACAAAATATTAGATACATTTTGTGAAGGCATCCTGTTCGGAAGTAGAACGATGCTGAACGGAAACTCAAAAATCATTCAGGATTTTAATTATTTGGATATAGATATTAGCCGGTGGTATTCGTTGACTTTTGCCTACGGATATGCAATCAAATTTTACAAAAACAGACGGATTGACGTCCGGTTTCCTGATGCAATAAAAGCAAAAAACTGTTTTGAACGATTGTGTTTGAATAATTTGGAAAACTCAATAAATTAATAATTATGGAATTAATAAATATGACTTCTGTTGATACAGATATATGGTGGAACGCAACCGACTTTTCGCAAATGGAACTGATCACCGGACTCCGGCAAACCGATTTTGCCTCCGATGACGGGTATCAGGATTTTGTTGACGCCTGTAATACATTTTGGAATCAACTTGATGAGGAAGAAAAAACAAGGATTCGGGAAGATTATTATTAACTGCAAATCGAAAAACAGTCATGTACGCAATTATTCCCCAATCCATTCCCCTGTCCCGCAGGGCGGAAATCAACGAAAAGATACTGTACAGTATCCGTAGCGGCACGAATGCAGTCCCGCAGGAAACAATCTACAACTGTTATACCGGCATGGGCGGACTGCATGGTCTTAAACAATCCGACTTTGAAAACTACCACGCATATTCCCAAGCGAAAAAGGAGTTTGAGGCAGGTCAATTCTTTACCCCTCACGAAATATGCAAACAAATGGTCAGTCTGGCAGAGCCGGACATTGAGGATACGGTATTAGACATGTGCTGCGGTATGGGTAACTTTTTCAATTTCCTGCCCAACCGGCACAACGCATACGGCTTTGATATGGATGAAGACGCCGTAACAGTAGCCCGCCATCTGTATCCCGTCGCTCAAATTGAAACCTGTGATATCCGGCAATACAATCCCACACAAAAGTTTGATGTAATTATCGGCAACCCTCCGTTTAATTTGGATTTTGACGGTACGCCATCCCAGTTTTACTGGTGCATAAAAGCCGCAACGGTGTTACGACAGGCAGGGATATTGCTGTTTATTGCCCCCTGTTCGTTCCTGCAAAGCGATTTTTGGGACAAACGGCAGGTAAACAGGATAAACAACTTTTTTTCTTTTATCGGGCAAATGAAACTGCCGGCCAACGCTTTTGCTTCGGCAGGCGTAGAAGACTTTGAAACCAAAATCATGGTCTTTTTTCTTCAATCGGATTACATCGAAAACCACCCGTACAACCCCGAAGAATTTTTATCGCCCAAAGAATTAAAAGAAAGGATATGCAGCTTCAAACAACAAAAAAACAGTATTAAGCATAAAATCCGCAGAGAAGCCCGACGGGCAGTCAATGCGGAAGAACAGGATTTTCAATATCGCCTTAAAAAATACCTGTTTGAATTGAAAACGCATCCGCATCTTAAAAAGCATTACAAAAAGGCGGTTGCGCTGGTATCCAAATTCCGCACACAGACTTCGCCGCTACACTGCTCACAAACGGAATATCATGAATGGGAGAAAAACCGCCTGACATACAAAAAAGTCCTTTCCGTTATCGGCAAGTATATCCGAACACAAAACGAAAAACCCCGCAAGGAAGTCGCTTTGGTCAGGACTTCATACGGTTTCAAACTGAAAGGTTACGCTCCGCATCTTTTGAACAGGGTTGAACGAAAATACGTTTCGCTCAATGAACTGATTGTTCACCGCGAAGCATTGCCGGTCTATCAACGGATGACTCCCAAACTGAAGCAGCAATATGACCGGGCAATGCAAACAGTGGAAAGGAAGCGCAACGCTTTCCTGTTGCAGGACAAACCGTTTAGTACGATGGAACATATACCCGCATTGGACAGGTATATTGAATCGCTCCGCTTTATTAACAGAGACGGGGAAGTGTGCAGGTTTACGGAACTGCAAAAACAGGATATGGGACTGATTTTCCAAAAACGCTATGCGCTGCTGAACTGGCAGCAGGGAAGCGGCAAAACAGCCGTTGCATGGCACTACGGAAAATACCTGCTGCTGCAAAAGTCGGTAAAAAACGTACTTATCCTTGCACCCGCCATTGCCGTCAATCTGACATGGGATCCGTTCCTTGAAAAAAACGGAGAGGATTTTATCAAACTTTCCGGCATGTCGGATTTTGACGATATTCCTGAAGGGAAAATCCTGCTGCTGTCCATATCCATGCTTGGCAAACTGAAGCGGGAATTGAAACGGTTTATGAAAATCCGCAACCGCAAGGTCTGCCTTCTCCTCGATGAGTCGGACGAAATTACCAATCCGCTGTCGCAGCGTACACGGCTTGCTCTGTGCCTTTTCCGGAAAGCCGCATACAAACTGCCGGCAACCGGTACGACTACACGCAACAATATCAACGAACTGTACAGTCAAATGGAATTGCTTTACAACAATTCATTCAACATGATGTGTTTCTGTCCCGAAGTATTCCATGAAGACAAGGACAGGAAAGTTGCGGGCGAAAGCAACGGTTACTACGGTTATCCTTTTCCGGCACGCGGCGGCGCCAAACTGTTTCAATCCTGTTTCTGTCCCGTAAAAACCACGGTTTTCGGTATCGAGAAGCAAAATCAGGATATATACAATAGAGAACACTTGGTAGAGTTGATCGGTAAAACCATGATTACCCGTAAATTCAAAGAATTTGCAGGTGAAAAGTACGAAGTGCATACCCATACGGTTTTGCCGCATGAAGGAGAGATTGCCGTTTACCGTACCATTTTGGAAGAATTTTGCCTGATATGCAACCTGTATTTCAATACATCCTGTGATAGCCGCAGGGATGCCGCTTTGCGCCTTGTCCGGCAAATCACACTTTTGATAAAAGCCTGTTCCGTCCCCCATTTGATGCAGGGATATACCGGCGGAAAGTATCCTTCCAAATCACGCAAAATTGCCGGGTTGCTGTTTGGTATCCGGGGGAAAGCGGCCATCGGCTGTACCACACTTGCCGCACTGGAAATGTACCAACGCTTTATTTCCGAACGCTTTCCGAATCGTCCGCTGTTTGTCATTGACGGAAGCGTACCATTCAAAAAACGACAGGATATAATCCGGCAATTTGAAGCAACTGAAAACGGCGTTTTACTCTGTACGCAGCAGGCATTGAAAAGTTCAGCCAATATCCCCTCTTGCAATGATGTGATTCTCGAATCCCTGCAATGGAATATACCGAAAATGGAACAGTTTTATTTTCGGTTTATACGGCTGGATTCAAAGGATAAAACCAATGTGCATTTTGTGACGTATGAGGACTCCATCGAACAAAACCTGATGGCGCTTGTATTAACCAAAGAGCGTTTGAATGAATTTATCAAAACCGGCGAAGTCAGGGAACAGTCGGATATATATGAAGAATTTGACGTTTCACAATCTGTAATAGAAAGCCTTCTGAAAAGAGAACAGGACGAAGAAGGCAAGTTCCATATCAGTTGGGGAAGGCAGAAAGTCGGTTGACAATTAACAATTAATAATTAACAATTTAATTAACATTTATGATTATGAAGTACATTTACATTTTTCCGGTAGAAACATTTGAAAGGAACGCGGATGATGAAACAGTTATCCGTGCATGGAAAGACGGCGAAGCGAAACGCTATACGCCGGAGGATTTTGCAGCATTAATCAACGATGAAGAATTTTGCGATGCAACTAATTGGGTACGTGTGATAGACGATGATGAGGGGTATTTTCAAATTTCCAGCCTGCACAGGGATGACCTCGAAAGTATCGGTTATGACACAAGCCGTGTTGATGATTCCGATATGAAAACGCTTGCCGCCAAATTAGGCAGCGACTATTGTGATCAACTGTTCTGGGACAGTCTGCCGATTATAGCCGACCATTTGGGAATACCCTTGAAGGAAGACTATTAGCATATTTCAAACTTATTAAAAACTTTTAAATTTGATTATTATGGATATTCAATTAAGCCAAATAATAATGCTGCTCCCGACTTACATCAGTCTTAGTTATGTGGATTACAGAGACAATTTGTCCCACAGGATAGATTGTTTACAGGAATGTATTTCGGAAAATAGCCTGATTAATCTTTACGAAGATTTAGATGAATATTTGTATGAATGCCAACAAGAGGGTATTGACAGTTACAAAAAGGAATTAATAACTGATATTATGCACACATTCAAAACAGATCAAAAAAAAGCAGATACAATTGTGAATAAAACATATCAGGATGATATTGAAGAAATTCTGTTTCAGCGAGATGGCAGTGACGCCGTTAAGAATTTGTTAAAAAATACGGATAAATTTTCTTTTTTCATAGATACGGGACTTGAAATAGACGACGGCTCATGGAGTTGGACAAGGGGAGAGCAGACGCTGTGGTTAAAGAAAATAAAACGCAAACTCAAAATTAAATCTAACAAATGGGATGACAACATTCGTCTGATGCTTTCTCAGGCGTCTTATGGCGGTCAGTTAGTTGTTTATTTCTATGGCTCAATCGAAAAATTGATTACGGATGACGCCGAAAAAGATTGGAAAAGCGTTTTGTTTACCAATCCGGCCATAGCCATAATCAATACCGGTTGCGGTTCAGGCGATGATACTTTTTTACAGGGGCACAGTTTTGCAATTCCTTTCAACAGAAAAAATTTATTTATCGACCGGTATTTCAAGTACAACTATGTAACAGAGGTTTGCGGAATGTCGCAGAACTGGTGCAAAGAATCTGTCGCAACATTTTTTTTTGATTCGGTAAAGGGAAACAAAAGCGTCATATCACCACTTGCCGAAGAAGCGCTTATGGACAGAGCGTATGCTTTGATATACAGACAGGGAAAATGCTCTTTCGGCGATATGGATAGTACCCGGCATCGCGATGTGTATTACACAAAAGACTTCACTTGTGGAAATATATGTCCACATTGCGGGACGTTTTGGATAGATTAACGATATACCCGCTACTTTTTCAGAGAGCATCAAGCGGACAAAAAAAAACAGCAAAAAAGCAGGGCTTGAAGATTTCGTTCAAGGACGTCCTTCGGCGATCATCTTTTCTGTTAATTCGTTTCCTAACGTTAATTGTTTGTGCCATTCAGACAGCATACCACTGTAATAAGCCAATTTGGTAAACAGGAATGAAAAATTTTCCAACATTTCCTGCTCTGTTGCATAATCTTCATTCAATTGTTGTTTGTTTGCAATTGTTTCATGTACAGATTTGCTGATGATGATTGACCAGTCTGCGAAAGAGGCGGCATAACTGTTTAACAGTCCGATAACTTCCGTGTGTGCGACTTTCAGTTCCAACTGGCTTTTCAATCGTTGAATTTCCTCATTTGTGAATTTATACGGTACAACAGGTTTTATTTTATTCATTGGTACAATATTTGAAAAGTCGGCACGAAAAAAACGGTGTGCCTTTCCCGCTGTTCAAACCTGCCACAATATGAGGGGTTGCAATACCTATTACGGGACACTGCACGGAGGTACACACCGTTATATTGGTGTACCCCTCATGTAAACAGGACTTCACTGAAAAATTATGCAAAGTCCTTTCCACTTTGTGGCAAAAAAGTTTGAACGTGGCAAAGATACGGTAAAAGACAGATTTAACAAACATTACCATTAAAAAAGTTTTCAGCGATGTCATAATAATATCTTTGCAATTTGTTGAATTTGATAATCGAACGCTATCCTGTTGATTTCAAAACCACATGCCTTGCGTCCTAAATTAATTGCCGTTTTCGCAGTGGAAAAACCACCCAGAAAAAAATCACAAACCATGTCGTTTTTGTTACTCGAATAAAGAATCATTTTTTTTAGAAGCGATACAGGCAACTCGTTTTTGTTTTTTATGCGCCCCGGTTTATATTCACGATTGATAACCCAAACATCTTCACGGTCAAGATAATTCAAATTTCCTCCATATTCTGTTTTTTCGCTGTCGCCATAAAAAGCGTTTTTGTTAAATGTTACATGGCCACCGTTTTTAATATAATACAAAATATGATAATGCGATGAAACATATTTTTTTGAGGTGTAAACGCCAAAACTGTACTTCCAGATAATATGATTTCGCTCTTTTAACTTTGTTTTTGACAACGCATTAAGGATATGACGAAGGTTGGTATAACCCGATACAATATACATACTTCCACCGGGTCGCAAAACCCTTTCCGCTTCCTTTATCCAACCTAAAGAAAATTCGGGATATTCATTTTCCGGGACATCTCTATAGCCGTATAAAACATTACTTTCATCGCGTCTGTAATGTCTGTCTAATTTGTCGCCGTTTATGCCATACGGCGGATCGCAGATAATCAAGTCAATTGAATTATCTTTCAGGTATTCTTTTGCGCCTTTTATGCAATCTTCGTTATAATACATCATGATTTCACTCTGTCAATAGATTACCACCATGCTTGGAAACGGCGCACTGTTTAACGCATTACCGAATTTCAATCGCCCTTTCACAAAGCGTATTTCGGCTTTTTGGTAAATGTAACTGTGGAAATAAACGGTATCGGTGCGGGCAGGCAAAAGCATTACCACTTTCGTATTTTTCTTGCGGCTTTCCCAATAGCATTTTTCAACCCATGCGGCTATTTTTCTGCCGTATGGTGGGTTACAGAATGTTGTATGGCCACTCCAATCCTGCAAAAGTCCATCATCCTGCGGAGTGTAGTACAACCTGCATTTGGCGTTTTCAGGCAACGCACAGGCATTTAATGTAAATCGGAACTCATCGTTCAATTTATCAAAAAATGCCTGCGGCGTTTCCCATACTTCATTTTTTGAAGCAAATAATACCGGATTCACTTGTTTATACTTACGGTTTATTAAGCGGTTCGTTTGTAAAACCAAATGACTTTTGTACCACCCGTCCAAACATATCTGTTATGTAAATATCAATTGTTTGAAGTTCGTTGCACCGAGAGGTGTAGTACAATCTGAAAACATCACTTTCCATTTCATACAGGTCATTGGGGACAAGCGGGCTTCCATTTTCCAACTTCACTGAGCCTTTTCCATCCGGTTGAAAATAGCGGATAGCATACTTCGTATCGTTTCGGCTGTCGGCGCGTTTGATTTGGCATCGTATTTCTATCGTTTCGCCTTCAACGACCGATTTCGGAACGGGTAAGGTTTCAAACCCAAAACTGTAATCTGTTTCGGGTTCAGGCTCGATGTACAAACTTTCAAAAGCAAATGTTTTCTGTACTGTCTGTCCGTTGCTGTCAACGATATATACGTCTATTGTCTGTCGTGTTACACAGTCGGACACATAATATAGTGTGAAATTTTCGGTATCTGCCGGATAAAGTTCATTCGGTATTAATGCCTTTTTGTTGTATAGAAGCGTTCCCTTGCCTGTGGGTTGAAAATACCTGATTGCATAAGTGGATGTGTTTCTGTCGTCCTCCTTTTCTATCCGGCAGCGTATTTCAACGGTATCGTTTTGAGATATGGCGTTGGGAACAGGCAGCGATGTAAACGTATATTTCAGGTTTAAGGCAGGTTCTTCTTTCACACTTTCATTCTGAAAAGCGAACGATTTCTGTACAACCTGTCCGAATGAATCTTCAATACAGACGTCAATCGTTTGCTGATCTGTACAGTGTGAGGTATAATAGAGCCTGAATACATCTTTATCCAACAGGAACAGGTCGTTGGGAGTTAATACCCGCCCATCGTCCAGTCGCAATTCGCCTGTGCCGCTGTTTTGAAAATAGCGGATATAGTACGCTGCATCCTCATAATATCCTTCCTTTACAAGTTGACACCTGATTTCTGCCGTTTCGCCCCGGATAATCTTTGCAGGATATGGCATACACTGCAAATCAAACGCATAAATTTGAGTAATATTAATCCTGTCATTACAGGCGCAGACGATGCAGGCAAGCAGCATCGTGTATAAAAAATAAGCCAATGTCTTTTTCATTGTTCGTTTTGTTTTAATGAATGATATATTTGATTCCCACGCCAAACAGCGTATTCAGTTTGCCGACCGACGATCCTGCAAGCAAGCGTTCCCTGATGTTGGCAAGCAAAACAATCCTGTCCGTCAGGTAAACTTCCATTTCAAGCGTAAGCGCACCGCCATACAGGAATGCATCGCTATGGTTAACAGTGGCGCCATCCGGTAACAGCCTTTCATTCCAATTGACTGCCTCATAACCCGCCATAGCCGAAGCGCCGGCAGACGCGAAAAACGTCTTGCGCACATCCGACAGGAATTTTAAATAATACCCCATATCCACAGTGAATTGCGACTGCGGGATATGCAACGCTTTGTATGCATGTCGCTTTTCCAAGTATTCGGCGCCGAACACCCAGCGATCGGCGTTTTTGGTATAGACAGAGAAAGCCATACCCGCATGAAAACCCTCTTTCGGGCCCAAACCGTTTACCGCGCCTGCGGTAAATTGCAGTCCGCGCTGTCCGGGCAGGTATCGCTGCGCAAGCGAATCCTGCACAACAATACACCAGACGGCGCAAATAATGATTATATACCTTTTCATCCTATTTTACTTTTACCGTTAAATTATCAATTACCTCCGCACGTATCAAATCGGCGTTTTCAATGGTCAATGTCTGATTGCGCCCGCCGTCTTTTTCAATAAGCTCAATAACCAGCTGTTTATCGTTGGGTATTGTAAATTTCGGCAAAGTAAATACGGTACGTTCCTCTCTGTTTCCCGAAACGCCTGTTACCTGATTATAACTGCGAAGCGGCACAATTACCTGTTCCTGAATAGCCGTCCGTTTGGCCACTTTTTTGTCCACAATTTTAAAGGAAAGGTACGCTATTTCATAAGCAACGGTAGATGTATTTTTGAGTTGCAGATGAAAGAAAAGTAAATCATTGTGTGCAAACATCCCTTTCAGGAGGTACTGTATCCCAAAGTTCCGACTTCCGATATGCCTGATTTTTGTCCGGTTATTGCGGTAAATCGTTTCCATAATCAGCCTTACCAAATACGGCGACTCACTGCCCAAATCGGAAAGATTGACAGGAATCTCGTTTCCCGGCCTGTTTTCAATGTTCCATCCGTGCATAAAGTCGGCCATTTCAATAGATAGTTTAACAGGTTCATCTGCATATTTTACGTTAAACGTGTAATAACTGCCATCATCGGTAATGACCGAGAGGTTTGTTTCCCTTTCAAATCCCTGTGAGGCGGCTTTGACACGCAACACGTTTTCTGCTCCGTCAGCCTTTGCAGCCAATAAATCTGCCGAGCCAAGGTCAACATAGCGGATGCCTGCCGGAAAGATAATATGCACTGTTTTGGCAAATGTCAGTTCCAGCGCATAAGGCGGAATCATCCGGTTAAAGGTAAGCGGACGGGTAAAGCCGCTGAATAAATCCCCTGTGGTGGGGTTGTTCTCCTGCACAATTTGTGCATTTACCTGTAAAATGCCTGCAATAAGGGCAAGCGTTAAAAAAAACTGTTTCATTTCTTTTTTGATTTTAATTGTTAATTGAAATTTTGAATTTTGAATTATGAATTTTGAATTTGTCGATTATTCAATTATTCAGTTATTCACTCATTGATTAAATAAAGCAAGTATCCTGCTTTGAGGTGGACTTTTACTTCGCGCAGTTTTCTTGCCGTAAACTGTGTGACGCCTTGAATCACATTGCGTCCCATATCGGCAATAAACTGTTGTCCCGCATCATTCGAGAGATTGATGCTTGTTCCTGCTGCCGTTCCCATATTGGCGACAATTTCCTTGGCTGCATTCAGTTCCTGCATACCGGGGATAAAGACGCCCTCCTGACCGTCAATATCGTAAGCCCGAAGTTCCAAAGGCATAATCATTCCGCCGTATTCCAACGACTTTATGACAATGGCTAACCGCTCCCCCTGAATCCGTACTGTTCCGGTTAAAACCGTATGCACGGGAATAACCACATTGCCTGCCTGCATGGATTCCAAAAGGCGGATACGGACATTTTGACCGTCCATTACCGTTTGGTCTGTATGGATACAGGCTGTAATGGTGTTTTTTACTGCGCCGACAGTTTCACTTGAAGGCGTCATAAAACCCGTATTGCGAGGACGGCTGAACGCTTCGATAAACTCCGCATCGCTCATTTCGGGCAGCAATGCCGAAACCGTCCGGTCACGCACCCGGTCCACAGGTACAACCGCATTATTGCCTGTAACTTTATGATCTGTTAAGGCAGTTTCGTCCGGTAATACGGCAGTTGGCGTGTTCGTCCCCATAGTCCCTGTCATTTCAGGGATATACTTTGCCGCCATTTGAAACGATTTTTCCATCATTTCCAAATGGTTCTCCATGGCATTTCCGGAAGTTTGCGTTTCGTTCATTCGCTCTTTCAATTCTTCCAGTTCCTGTTTTAACTGTTCCTTTTCGGGATCTTCGCGTGGATTTTCGTAGAAACTGCCCAACGTGCGGTTGAAGTCGCGGTATGCAGTCGCCGAACTCTGTATGGAAGACTGTGAACGCGAGCCGGAACTTTCGCCCGTTTGCAGCGTTACCGACGGTTCGTCCGGTATCCGTATTTCGTTATCCTCCGGCTCCTGTGAATGATTACCAAGCAGCGTTGAGAAATCCTGCAATGTGCGCATCCGCTCCGACTGCCTTTGCCTGATCTGTTCCTGTTCCCATGCATCCCGCTTGTCGTCAATGATACGCTCCTCCTTCGGCATGGGAATATCAGCCATAAAACCCTGTTCATTTTGGGTTTTGTCGCCTGACGAAGGCGCAAAAATCCAATAGATACAACCCGCGCATATCAGCGCCATAGCGGAAAAGATGACGCCTTTTTTGATCTTTTCCATCCGCTTCGGGGTAAGTCCGGGCGTTGCTCCATTACCATTCATGTTCGTATTCATGTAGTTGATTTTTTAAAAGATTGATACTGTCGGTTTTTAAATGTAATTGCCGGATCATGTTTATTTCCGGTATTTCCTTTTGCGCATTGGTATATCCGATACGGTAAACCGAACTTACCAGTATGCAGACAGACGCAATACCCATTACGCTACCGGCGACCGCCACCATGATAAACCGCTTTATTGGCGACGGCTTGCCGCAAAGACAACGGATTGAAAAAGTGATTTCATCTGTTGCGCCTTTTATAAACTCTGTCATTTTCTTCAGCAAAATAACCTCCTTTCCTATCGGTCGGTAACCCGTAAATCCCTGTTTTCCAAAATCTCAAAACCCTCCATCATAAATCCGTGAGGGTTATTGTCGCTTCGCAACGAATTGATTAATTTGCAGCGTGTGACAAGGCTTCTTTCCGTGATGTTGCTTTCGCGGATAATCATTTGTTTGGCATACGTTACCACCCTGTAGGGATAACTGTCAAAATCGCATACCACGCTGTCCATCTGTACATGCTGGTTGATATTGCCGGAAATTATCCGGTTGTAATAGCCTTTTTCCTGCAAGTCTTTGTAGTATGCGAATGCTGACTTGTCAACAAGGAACAGCGCCCTGCGGATATTGCTTTCAATCGCGCTCTTGTCGGGAGAAAGCGTAAAAAACAGCTCATGGAAACGCTTAACATGTTCCCTTGCTTCTACCGGCCGATTCTGTGATAAATCCTGCGAAAGCGCAAGCATCAGCGATTTTCCTTCATCCAAAACGTAAATTTTTTGCCGTTGCGCTTCCGCAAAACTGTATGCGCTCCAAACAGAAAAACCCACAATTACCACACACACGCAGATAAACACAATCCCGAAAAATCGTATCTGCTTAAAACTCGTTTCAAGACTCTTTAATGACTTAAATTCCATATTTTTAATAACTGATTAATTGATTTAATACTAAATTCTTAACTCTTAGTTCTTAACTCTTAGTTCTTCACCAGTCTTCCCGAAATATTTCCCGTTGCAGCGCCGGCAGCAGCGCCGGCAAGCGAACCGGTTTTGGCAGCCGTAGCGTTGATATTGCGGTTGTATGCCCCCATGCCTCCTGCCGATATTATCCAGTTTGCCACGCTCGGAATGGTAAAATACCCCACGATACCAATCAGCATAAAAATCAGGTAGATTGTATTGGAGGCGTCAATAGAGAAGTCCGGGTTACTTTGCAGTTCGGCAATATCGTGTTGAAGCATCAACACCTGAATCTTTGCCAGTATGGAACTGAACAGATCTGATACCGGCAGCCACAGGTAAACAGAGATATAGCGGCTTATCCACTGTGTCAGGGTGGAGTGGAATCCGTCGTACACCGAGATGCCGAAAGCAATGGGGCCGAGAATGGCCAGTACAATCAGGAAAAAAGTCCGTATCGTGTCAATAATCAGCGCCGCTGCCTGAAAAAGAATTTCAAGCAGTTCCCTGAACCAGTCGCGGATTTGCTTTTTCATGTTATACATCCCACGTTCAATATACATGCCTGCCATGGTTACCAAATCGCCCGGATACCAGCCAAGTTCGTCAATCCGCCTGTCAAACTCCTCGTTATCTACTAAATAGGCAGTTGTGGGATCGCGCATCATCGCCTCGTACTCCAGTATATCCTTCTGTTTTTGGTATTCGTTCATATCAAAGGTTTGCGTTTCCAGCATTTGATTGCAACCTTTGACAACCGGCGAAAGTACCGCATTGACCGTCCCCAATACAAACGTGGGAAAGAACATGATACAGAGGCCGATTACAAAAGGACGAAGTAAAGGATAGATATCAACAGGTTCGGCGCGGGAAAGAGACTGCCAGACGCGAGAAGCGACATAAAAAAGCGCCCCAAGCCCCGCAATCCCCTTTGCCACACCTGCCATGTTTGCACACAGCGGCATCATTTCCGTATAAAGATTCTGAAGAATCTGATGCAAATTCTCAAAATTTATTGCTGATAAAACCATCTGAAATTTCTAATTCGTAATTCGTAATTCATAATTGAATATTACCAGTACCGTTCATCCGCACTGCCATACAGAGCCATTACACGGTCGGTATCGCCTGCCTTTTTTGCCCGCAGGTAAGAAATGGAAATGTTTTTCCGCGTATAATAACTGACTAAATTACGGTGGTCTTTCAGCCTGTCATGCACATAATTGATAATGTCCATTCTTTCATAGTCGGTCATTGATAACCCGTTTACATTCACCACATCTTTCAATTCCATCAGCATATCGGCGCCCTCCTGCAGCAGGATGGTATATCCGTTTGAAATGGCAGCCAGTTCCTCAAAGCGAAAATGCGGATCGGAGAGCATTTTTTCAAAACTGTTGATATAAATATCGCCGATTTCGCCCACTAACAGAAAGCAGTCCCTTACTTTTTTGGCATCCTTCAGCACATCATGAACCGCTTTCAGCCTGTCGTAATATTCTTTGCCCTGTTGATATACCCGCTTGACTTCCTGCCAGTTGGAAATCACGTTGGAAACCGTTGATGAAGTCTGTACAATTTCGCTTGCCGTATTTACGATGCTCGCAACAATATGCGCAGGGTCAATGGTGATAAACTGCGCCCTTACATTGCCTGTAATGTTCACAAGCGCAATACACATAATTATGCATGTCTTTTTCATACTGTTTTTATAAAATTATTTATCATTCTAATTCTCAACTTTTAATTTTCATTTCGTTTGTTTTCCGCCAACTGTTTAATCGCCAACTCAAGATTGCCGTCTAACTTTTCGGCAAGACGGAACAGTTCCAGTTTTTCCGTTTCTTCCGTCGTGTATGTCAGGTACTCTTCGGTTGAAACTTCCGTCGCATAAACCGCGCTTTGTACGCCGCCAAGCCCAATCCATACTTCCTTGTAAAGTCTGTTCGGATTATTCGCCATGTTAATGGAAAGTACCTGCGACTTTTCCTTTTCGGTCAATCCAAGCAATGCCTGTATGGCGTCGAATTTATTCATGTATTTGCGCTGGTCGAGCAGGATTTTACAGTCGGCATTGTTAATAATGGATTCTTTCACGACAGGTGAAGCAATAATATCATCCACTTCCTGCGTAACTACAATTGCCTCCCCAAAAAACTTGCGAACGGTTTTATAGAGATACTTAATATACTCTGCCATACCCTCTTTGGCAATTGCTTTCCAAGCCTCCTCTATCAAAATCAACTTTCTGATACCTTTGAGCCGCCTCATTTTGTTGATAAAAACTTCCATAATAATTATGGTAGTTATCGGGAACAGGATTTTATGGTCTTTGATGGCGTCTATTTCAAAAACGATGAAACGTTTGCTAAGCAAATCCAACTGTTTTTCCGAGTTCAGCAGGTAATCGTATTCTCCGCCTTTGTAATAAGGTTCAAGGACATTGAGAAAATTGGCCACGTCAAAATCCTTTTCACGAACTTGTTTTTCCGATAAAATGTCGCGGTACTCGTTTCGGACAAACTCATAAAAAGCGTTGAAAGAGGGAACCGTTTTTTTAACATCCTTATTTTCACTGTGGTCTTTCATTTTTTCAATAAAAAGGCTTACCGCATTTGACAAAGCAACTTCTTCTGCCCTTGTCGGCGGCTCATTGTCGCGTTTCCAAAGCGTGAGTATAAGCGTTTTGATACTTTCGCGCTTCTCGATGTCAAATACGTTATCGTCCGTAAAAAAAGGATTAAATGCGATCGGGTTGTCATCGGTATAGGTAAAATACACCCCGTCAGCGCCCTGCGTTTTCCGGTTAATCAGGTTGCACAGTCCCTGATACGAATTGCCTGTATCTACCAAAACAATATGCGCCCCCTGTTCGTAGTACTGCCGTACCATGTGATTGGTAAAAAATGACTTTCCGCTTCCCGACGGGCCGAGTATGAATTTGTTGCGGTTCGTGATAATCCCCTTTTTCATGGGCAAGTCCGAGATGTCTAAATGTAACGGTTTGCCTGTCAGTCTGTCCACCATTTTGATGCCGAAATGCGAAGGTGAACTTTTGTAATTGGTTTCCTCCGTAAAGAAACACAAAGCCTGCTCGATAAACGTGTAAAATGATTCTTCGCTCGGAAAGTCCGCTTCATTGCCCGGAATACCTGCCCAAAAAAGAGTCGGCGTATCTACTGTATTGTGTCGCGGTTTACATTCCATTAATGCCAATTGGCTGCCCACATCGTTTTTTATCCTTTGCAATTCGTCCCTGTTGTCCGACCATGCCATTACGTTACAATGGCAGCGAATGGAAGTCAATCCCTGACTGTGCGCTTCATTCAGGTATTGCTCAATCCACTCTTTATTGATTTGATTTTGACGGCTGTAACGCGACAACGAGTGCATGTTTCTTGCCTGCTTTTCAAAGCGTTTCAGGTTTTCCGTATGGTCGTCAATAAAGAGGTATTGATTGTAAATGTGATTGCAACTCAACAACACGCCCACAGGCGCTGCAAACGACAGGCGGCAATCGCTGCGGTCGGTGGAAAGTTTCTCAAAACAGCTGTCTGTCGAAACCATACCAGGGAGATCATCCGGATCGGACAGGGTGTGCAGGCAAAGGGACTGGTCGCCAATCTGCATTTCTTCGGGATTCAGCCGGATATCTTTTAATGTGGTTGCATCTTCAAGCGACAGCGAAAAATATTTTTCAATCAATCCCGGACTGTTTTTTGTTCCTGTAATCTCGTCGCCTGTCAGGCGGATGAGTTTGATACCGCTGTCGTTGACAATCCGCTCAAACTGCCCGACTGCTTCCATAAACTTTTCAACGGTTTCACTGTCCCTGATTTCTTTTGGCACAAGAAAACCACGACAAAGCGTATTGAAATTGCTTTGCGTACGCATCCGTTCTTTGGTCGTTTTCGTCAGATACAGGAAACAGGCATGATTCAGAAAAGGCCTTTCGTTAAAATGCCGTTCAAACGAGCGGGATAAGAAACTCAAATCTTCCTTTTGAATATCGGGCGTATAATTCTCTTTGATAAACCAGTCCTGCTTGTGCACAATCGAGTAGTTGGGCAATACTTTGATTGCCTTTACCCATGCCGAATGAATTGCCTCGTATTCGGAGGCGGTAACGGTAAACAGTTCGGGCAGTTCGACGCGAAATGCGACAGTCACATCCGCATCCTTTGAAATGATACAGCCGTTTTCTACTGCCAGCAAAGGAAATTTACTTTCCAAAGTGGCTGCTTTCATTACATTCCTCATACTCACTCGAAATTATTGTTTCGTAATTCGTAATTTGTAATTCGTAATTGAAATAGCCTTGCTATGCGTTGGCGGTTAATCACATAGCGTGGATGGTTGCGCCTCGCCTGCATTTTCATTAATCCGTGTTCGCCGTATTTCCTGTTCAGGTAGAATGTACCGTAAACAAGAATCAGTGCGGAAACAACGCCGAAAGCGATGCATGTCCACTGGTTAATGCCTATCATAAACAGGATGACAAACACGATAAATACGCCAAGCAACCCTCCTGCGAAAATAAACAGGTATTGTGTTTTCAGGCCGCTAAATTCGGCATTGCGTCCGATTCCTCTGTTAATTGAAAAGGTTCCCATGGTTTAGAGGAAGAAGGAACGTAAAATCGTTGCAGCCACAATCAGGAAGATACAGGCGCCAAACCACGAGGCAGCGGTTTTAGACGTATCCGGGTCGCCTGAGCTGAACTTTGAATATACTTTAACCCCGCCAATCAACCCGATAACCGCCCCAACGGCGTATATCAGTTTGGTAGCAGGGTCAAAGTAACTCGTTACCATCTGTGTGGCTTCGGTAATACCGCCCAAACCGTTGCCCTGTGCAAGGGCGTTCAATCCATGCAGCAGGCTTGCTGCCGCTACTAAAAATCTCTTTTTCATTTGTCGTAACATTTTTAATTGTGAATAAAAAAAATTGCGACGACAAAAGTATTGGAGTAAAAATCTTGCGAATCAAGCATGTATCCATGCGTCATCCTGTGTCGTCATACGTCACGGCGGAAGATACAGTTACACATATTTATTCATATCAAATGCTTCCATTTTGCGCCGTTTTCTTCCGGTTTCAGGTAATGGATTTCCGGCGTCATCCAGATTTTCCCTGAGCAACCGTTCTATTACCTGCTCATTTTCCGCCTGTGCAGCCAAAAAGTCAAACAGATTGCTGCCGCGTATTTCATACAGGATACGGGCAGCAGCCTGCAAGCCGTCCGTTCCTGTTTTCTTTCCCTGTACCACATCTAATGTATCTGCCAGTTGTTCAAAGGTCATTCCGGTTGAAATACCCCCGTTATCTCCAACCGTTTCAAGCGGCGTAAAACGGTCTTCTTCGGATAAATCCTGCCTGTCCAAACTGTCTTCCACATCTTCAGCCGTTATATCCGGTTCTTCTTCATACGCTGCGTTCCGCTCCAAATCCTCGCTGAAGACGGGTTTTATCATTTCCGATTTTTCCTGTGGCGCTTCTTTCAGATAGATTGTTTGTGATTTGCCCACAAGGGAATTGGCAGTTGTTTCCTGCTTTGGAGGCGGTATGAACGCTTTTTCTTTCGGATTCAGGAATCGCCAATAATGCTGTTTCCGGGTCCAATATAAAAACCGGACTGTCCTGTACAGCAGGTAAACTGCCGCCATAACTTTTACCATCCAATAAACCAACGGTTCCATACGCTTAAAGGGGTTTTTTGGATTTGCTTTCGTACATTGCATTGATATCGTCCCTGTACTGTTCCAAATGGTGTGTCAGGATATTATCAAGATAGGCCGTAATGCTCAGTCCTCTTGTCAACACAGGCAGGAAGCTGTTAATTGTTTCATACAGCTCCGATGCGATATAGGTTTGTCTTCGCGGAACGCTTGCCCTGCGTTGCAGGAAAATGCTTTCGTAATCCTTCACTTCCTGCTTTTTACGGCCCGGCTTTGCCGTTTTTTCAGACTCTGCGGACTCGTCTTTTTCTTCTTTCACGGGATGTGCCGATTGAGATACGGATGTCGGCGGTTTCGCCTGTTCGCTTTCTTTATGCAGACGGGTTGCGCCACCCGCCATTACCTCACGAAGGTATTCTTCGTCAACTTCTACTGTGGGTCTTTTAGCCATTGTACATGCGTTTTAAAGGTTGATAATCGAGGCAATTTCCTCTACAAGCGTATCCAGATTGCTCCCCTTGAGCAGTTTGCCCGGAGGCGGAAACAGCGTACAGCGAAAAAAGGGTTTTCCCGATAGCGTCAATTCCTTTTCGTAGCGGTTCGTATCGGGGATTTTTGTTTTCAACACCCTGAGCCTGAGTTGCGCCATAATCTTGTCGTAAATATTGATCAGGTCGGCAGGCAAACGGTTGTTTACCCTGTTCCAGAACACATGAATTTCCTTCAGGGGGGCGTCGGGATTCATTGCAATATAATCCTGTACGGTTGATACGAAAGACATGCTGCTCTGCATCGCCATCCTGTCGGGAATAATAGGCGTAAAGATGTAATCCATATTGATGATGGACTTGAAAATCCCCTTTGCATTGACCGTGCCGGGCAGGTCGAAGAAAACGACGTCAAAAGCAGTCTCGGAAGATTCCAAAAAACGGTCTGCCGCCTCTTTTGCTTCATGGGGAGCAGCGGTAATGACCGGCCATGCTTTTTTATTCAGCCGCGAGAACTGCGATACAATCAACTGTTTGTAATTACTGTTTTTAGCCACCGTCTGCTTATCCCTTTCCCGAAGGCTGTGAATACTGAACTGCGGATAGTCGCAGTCCACAACCAAGACATTTTTGTCCTTTACATAGTGAAAATAACCGGCAATCAGTACCGTAAATGCTGATTTGCCAACGCCGCCCTTCTGGTTGCTGACGGCTACGAATTTTGTCTGTTTTTCCATTTTTTTACCTGTTTAATTAATTACGAATTAAAAATTACCAATTACGAAAAGTTTGATTTTTTTAAAATTGACTTTATCTTTTTATGAATGTATGTTACTACTTGTGTAATTCAACAAATACCTGTTGCCATATTTGCATCATACAATCCGTAGTGGTTGCATGAAATATGTATATGTTTCCGTAAATAATATCATCCGCACTTGATGCTATATTGCAACCTGCCCTTATTGTCCTGTGTTCGTTTATATTTATTGCCATATTTGTTTATTGTAACATCTATAAAATACCCTGCCTGCTTATTTCATTATTTATTGTTTACATTATTTATTACTTACATTATTTATTGCTTGCACTATTTATTGCTTACACTATTTATTTATTGCAACACTTGCGTAATGCCTCCCTTAAATCCTGCAATAAACAGGTATGGCAACAAATACATGCTGCAAAGAAACAGTAAAACACAAGTTATTTAAGGCAAATCTGATACGCTGTCCCAATACGTCATCACACGTCATTTTCTGTCATACCCGAAACACTTTTAGCGGACAGTTAATGGGGGTAATTTTGCCGCCGATTTTATTCCTTTCCAATAAAGCATCAACAAGTATATGGCAAAAGCAAATAAAAAGAACAATCGGACGTATCAGGTAATCTGCGACAGGCAGATTCCACAAACCCGCGTTTGTGGCAAGTTGTGTCTTTGTCCGACAGAAATACTTCTGTCCGACAAAAACGCTACTTGCCCCTCCCCTGAAGGTCGGGGACGGTTTTCCTCCAAAGTCGGAAAACCCCAAAAAAATGGGGCATTATTACAAGTTCAAAACAGATAAACATTATAAATAAAAATGTATGGAATTTACTGCAAACAGAAAGAAACAGTGCGGAAGAAAATCTAAAAAAGACACGGCGACTCATCGTTACTGCATAAGATTAAACGATGAAGAAAACGTACGCTTTCAAACCCTTTTTCTCCAATCAGGCATGAGGGAGAAAACCGCATTTATCAAAAACATGCTTTTCGGAACCGTTATGAAGACGGTTAAAATCGACAAAGCGGCGATGGATTACTGCATCCGCCTGACGAATTTTTATGCCCAATTTCAGGCAATCGGCAACAATTACAACCAAACCGTCAAGGCTGTCAAGACCAATTTCTCCGAGAAAAGGGCATTATCCCTGCTTTACAGACTCGAAAAGGCAACGATCGATTTAGTCGCATTAAGCAAAAAAATCATCAACCTGACCGCCGAATTTGAAACCAAACACCTGTTTCGCAATTCCTGATTGAAAAAAAATGGTTGCCAAAATAAACAGAGGCGCTTCCATTTACGGAACCCTGCTTTACAATCAGGAAAAGGTAGGGGAAGGCACGGCGCGGATTATTGCAGGAAACCGTATGTTTACGGACAGTACCGGTAATCCGGTAAACAGTATGCAGCAGACATTGCTATCGTTTGAGCCGTACCTTGCCGCCAACCGCAATACGCGAAAGCCTGTCCTGCATATATCCCTCAATCCGGCGGAAGACGACCGCCTGAATGATGAACAGTACGCACGCTTGGCAAGAAACTATATGGAAAAGATGAACTACGGCAACCAGCCTTATATTGTGTATATCCATGAAGACATTAACCGCAGACATATCCATATTGTATCGGTTGCCATAGATGAAAGGGGACGGAAAATCAGCGACAGTTACGAGCATCGCCGTTCCATGGTTGCCTGCCGTGAACTGGAAACAGCCTTCGGACTGAAAAAAATAACGGATGTGCAAAAGGAAACAGACCGCCTGTTTCTCCAAAAAGCGGATTACGGCAAGGGTAATGTCAAACGTCAGGTTGCCAATATCCTGATAAACGCTTCGGATTACCGCTTTCGTACTTTTGGAGAATACAGCGCTCTGCTGTCCTGCTTTAACGTTGAAGCCAAACTCGTCAGAGGAGAGGGAATTGACGGTAAACCTTTCAACGGCGTTGTCTATTCGGCAACCGATGATAACGGAAAAGCGGTGGGCAATCCGGTTAAATCTTCAATTTTCGGCAAAAACTATGAGTATGAAGGATTGAACAGACAAATGGAAAAACATACAAAGGATTTCAAAGACGGAAAATATACTCCCCTGATACGCAACGCTGTTGCCGGCTCCATGAAAACAACACACGACAGGACGGTATTTACTTCGCTTTTGCGGGGAAAAGGCGTGGACGCGGTTTTCCGAACAAATGATACGGGACGCCTGTACGGCGCAACCTTTATTGACCACCACAGGAAAGAAGTCTATAACGGCTCAGCGCTTGGAAAAGAATTTTCTGCCAATGCTTTCCACCGCCTTTTTTATGAATCGCCCACAGCACAGCCGAATATCACGGCAGCAGATACGGCTTATTCTCAATCGAACCGTATGTCTTCTTCCATGCCGCATGACAAAGAAACCGCTCTCGAACAGGTTTTTGGTCTGTTTGATTTCCAACCTGCTTATGACGGCAGAGATTACGAAGAAGAAGCATTGCTCCGTCAAATGAAACGCCGTAAAAAGAAGAAAAAACTAACGGTTAACGGTTAGCGGTTAACGGTTAATGTAAGAAAAAAAAAACAGTTACTCAGTTATTCAATTATTCAGTTATTACTATGCAACAGGAAGATGATTTAAGAGGGCTTGCCAAAACGATGGAGTTTATGCGGGCAGTCAGTATTTTATTTTGTGTGATTCATGTATATTGGTTTTGTTACCTGAGCATGACAGAGTGGGGAATCCGGATCGAAACGGTCGATAAGATACTCCTGAACTTTAACCGGACTACCGGGCTGTTTTCTTCTTTGCTGTGGACTAAACTGTTTGCGGTTGTATTTTTAGCCCTGTCGTGTTTGGGAACAAAAGGCGTAAAGAATGAACAAATCCGGTGGCGGAATATTTATTTATGCCTGTTTTTCGGTTTTATTTTCTTTTTTCTAAATTGGTGGCTGTTAGACCTTCATATCTTTAATGTCATTACCGTCTTTTATATCCTTACATTGACACTTGGCTATATTTTATTGCTTGTCGCCGGCCTGTGGATCAGCCGTCTGTTGAAACACAGATTGATGGATGACGTTTTTAACCTTGAAAACGAATCATTTATGCAGGAAACACGGTTGATGGAAAATGAATATTCGGTCAACCTGCCTACAAAATTCCGTTACAGAGGCAAATTATGGAACGGATGGATCAATGTTGTCAATCCTTTCCGTGCAAGTCTTGTATTGGGAACGCCGGGGTCGGGCAAATCGTATGCCGTTATCAATTCGTTTATCAGGCAGCAAATCGGGAAAGGATTTGCCGTTTACCTGTATGACTACAAGTTCGACGATTTATCGGTAATCGCCTATAATACATTGCTGAACAATCTGGACAGGTACAAGGTAAAACCCCGGTTTTATGTGATAAACTTTGACAATCCGCGTAAAAGCCACCGCTGCAATCCCATTGCGCCGCAGTTTATGACAGACATATCGGACGCCTACGAATCGGCCTACACGATTATGCTGAATCTGAACCGTACCTGGATTCAAAAACAGGGAGATTTCTTTGTGGAGTCGCCCATTATTCTGCTGGCTTCCATTATATGGTACTTAAAGATTTACCAAAACGGCGTTTTTTGTACTTTCCCGCATGCCATTGAATTTTTAAACCGGCAGTACGAAGATATTTTTCCCATACTTACCTCGTACCCCGAACTGGAAAACTACCTTTCTCCCTTTATGGACGCATGGAAATCCAATGCGCAGGATCAGTTACAGGGACAGATCGCAAGCGCAAAGATTCCCCTTTCCCGCATGATTTCGCCCCAACTGTACTGGGTAATGACAGGCGATGACTTTACATTGGACATCAATAACCCCCATGAACCGAAAGTATTGTGCGTTGGCAATAATCCCGACAGGCAAAATATTTACAGCGCAGCGTTGGGACTGTATAACAGCAGAATTGTGAAACTCATCAATAAAAAGGGGATGATCAAATCATCGGTCATCATTGATGAGTTGCCGACAATTTACTTCAGGGGACTGGACAATCTGATTGCCACTGCCCGCAGCAACAAAGTATCCGTATGTCTGGGTTTTCAGGATTTTTCCCAGCTAAACCGCGATTATGGGGACAAGGAAAGCAAAGTAATTCAGAATACGGTCGGCAATATCTTCGCAGGACAGGCTGTCGGCGAAACAGCCAAAACACTTTCCGAGCGGTTTGGCAAAGTGTTGCAAAAAAGACAGTCGCTGACCATCAACCGGCAGGAAACTTCTACTTCTATCAATACCCAGTTGGACAGCCTGATACCTGCAAGCAAGATAGCAGGTTTGACACAAGGTATGTTTGTCGGTTCGGTTGCCGACAATATCCACGAGCGGATAGAGCAGAAAATTTTCCACTGCGAAATTGTGGTTGACAGTGATACGATTGATAAAGAAACAAAAGCGTATCAACCGATTCCGGTTATCACGCCATTTTTGGATGAAAACGGCAATGACATGATGCAGGAACAGATACAGCGTAATTATGACCGTATCAAAAACGAGGTAAAGCAAATCATCCTTGATGAAAAGGAACGGATCAGGAACGATCCTGATTTGAAGCATCTGCTGGGGGAAGAAAGTGACACTCATGAATAACCTTCTTGTAAAGACATAATATTAATGTAAAAAACAGCATGAAAAAAGGATTTAAACTCTCAATCGACAAAACAGGAAAAGACCAGGGCAAGGCAAACTATGCCAATGCCTATATTGGCTTTCCGGTAAACACGCGCCGGTCGTCCACCGGAATATATCTGGAAGACGCCTGTAGTTCAGGTATTCCGGTAAATGAAGAAATTAAGCCCGACAGGGATACTGTTGCCTTTGTATCGGTCGCAAGCGAAGGCACGTATGTGGATCAAACCGTCAGATTAGCGAAAAAAGTAATCGCGGCAGGAGGCGCCGTGATTATGGACAGAAGCGGAACAGGCTTTGGACAGTCGCACTCACGGTATAACAGAACCGGAGAAGGCAGCGTACAGGACAGACTCGGAAGACCTTCAGGGCGCACAAAAGAAGGGTACAACATCTTTGGTAATCCCCGATTAATTCAAAATCACGTAACCAATATGAAAAAATCAATATGAACACACAAATCACATACATAATTTTATGAAGACGGTTATTCATTCTACGGCAAAGGAAATTCCCTGCTTTTCAATCCGCCGCAAGGTCAGGTCCCTGCGGGATTTTACGAAAAATCTCCAGACCTCGCTTCGCTCGGCTTGTATTTTTCGTAAAAACCTTGCAGCGGACAAGCAGGGAATTTTTTGTTTCGCCTTGAATAAATAACCGTCTTGCAAAAGACGCGATAATAACATAATAAAAAAAACAGGATGAAAACACAAGTCGTAAACATTCGCTTTTCCGTGTATGATATATACATTGGAAGGGCAGGACATGGAAAGGATGGATACTTCGGTAATCCTTTCAGGTTAAAAAACTCCGAACAGAGAGGAGCAACCATTGAGCGGTACAGGAATTATTTTCATAACCGCATGCAAACAGATGCGGAATTTTCCCGCCGGATACTTGAGCTGAAAGGCAAAACTTTAGGATGTTTTTGCAAACCGGAAGCCTGTCATGGCGATGTGATAGCAAATTATCTTAACAGTTTGCCTTAAATCATTAACCACTAACCACTAACCATTATTTATCATGGATTTTCAAACAAAATTAGAAAGCCTGCACAGTGAAATTGTTTCAGCGTTATGCTGCATCCGGGAAATGCCCGAAAATTTGCTTCCATTCAGCATATTTGTGGAAGAAGAAACAGACGAGTCGCTCGCAAGCGGCCATTCCGTATATAATCAGTATAGTCTGACAGAGATATTTGCGGATGGAACGTGTATATTGGAAAATCCCGATACGGGAAAAGAAGAAAAAAGGACATTGAATGAAATTAGCATTGACCATCTTACAGAACTGTGGAATATGTACAGGCATTTATACTGCGAAGAAGCGGTAAACAAAGCGAACTGCCTGTTGCAGTCTATGGAACCGATTGCCAAATCATTGATAACAGGACGGTATATAACGGATTTTTTGGTTCACGATACCAACTTAATCCGCACATCATACGCAAACAGACCTTTTATCTGGCTCGTGTATCAATCGGGAACACATCTGCATTTTATAGACAAAAAACAGGAAATCCTGCATTTGAAAAACAGGCTGGATTTTTACGAAAAATTTTCCGATACAGACTTATACCTTTTCCGTTATGACGGACATATCCTGTTTCCGGTTTTTCAAAAAGTATTACGCGGATGGATAGAAAATCAATTGAAAAATGAGAATTGACAATTATTAACTAATAAAAATAAAGAATTATGGATGAAGAAGTTGGCATTTTAGCAACACTGCTAATACCCATCAAGGGAGACCGTACAGTCAAATTAATCTGCAAGACCGGCGCCAAATGGCTGGTACGCATCTGCGAAAGCGGAATTGAAATTGAAGTGTATGAAGAAGAATTTGTGCTGGACTGACCTCCGGCACAATTCAATTGAAAATGATGAATTGAAAATTATTTTTTCATAGTCAATTCGTATGAATTTATTTACAAACAATTTAAAAAAACAAAAAATGAACAGTTTACAACATCAACAGGGGTTGAACGAAGTGGTTACCCGAAAGGTACACCAAATGATTGACAACAAACAGGCAAATGTCAGGGAAACCATGCAACGCCTGATTTACGAAGGAAGTATTGCGCAGGACTACATTGCGCCGGTCGGCGTGGAGAACAGCCAAAAAGAAACATCGCGGGTTATTTCGTTTCTCAATAACGGCGAACTCATCATGAACCTGCGGAAGTCGCCATTTACATTGCATGATAATGCCATAGGACAGCTTGCAGAGAAAATGGATATTCCGCCAAGTTATCTTCGCGGACTTGTCAGGGGCGATGACCGGCAGAAACAGCTGGCAGCGACAGTCCTGAATGAACATTCAGCATGGACACAGCGACAGCGGGTACTTGTGCGCTCGGTAGGAACGGAAGTAAGAGGCGTGCTGAGCGACAGCTACCGCAGGCTTAACAGCATCAATATCCTGACCGCGTTTATTGAAGAAGCAGGCAGGCAGGGAGCGATGGTAGCCGATGCCCGGATGACCGATACAAAAGTTTGGGCGGAAACCATCCTGCCAATGCCCATTGTTGTTCATACCGTCAAAAACGGCGATGTAGTAATCTTTATGGGCGCACGGTTTTCTACTTCCGACTATGGCGACGGCGCTGTCGATATACGGGCATTCCTGTTGAACGGCGCATGTCTGAACGGTATGGTGCGTGAAAGCGTGATGAAACAAATCCATCTGGGCGCACGCCTGCCGGACAATTTGCAACTGTCAAGCAGGACGTATGAATTGGATACGCAAACTACCGTTTCAGCTACACGCGACCTGACAAAAAGCCTTTTTTCGCGTGATCTTATTATGCAAAAAGCGATTGAAATACAGGGAGCAAGTGAAATCAATGTGGATTTTGATTCGGAACTGCGCAAATTAGTCAAGGTTGGATCGCTGAACAAGTCCGATCAGGAGGGTGTACAGAAAATATTGATGCACAACCATTCCGGCGATGGTATGCAGGGCGATTCCACGCTTTGGAAACTGACTCAGGCCATATCGGCGCATGCACGCGAATTTGAACCGCGCCGCTGCCGCGAACTTCACGAATTATCCGGACTGTTAATGAACCGCGTCAAAATCCCGGCGTAACTTATTATTCACAGTTAAATACAAAATTACAGTTGAAAATACGGTAGAAGATACCGTTGCCGGATATTATTCCAATTACGCAGACGACGATAATGAGTTGATATAAACTTTATTAACTTTTAATAAATAAAAAAATATGACTGCCTGTTTGCTTCGGCAAAGAATTATGCCGGATTGACGGGCAGTCATTTTGATTTCCGAGTTTCTCAACCGGGCTGTTCAGAGAAGGAGTGACCAGCCATGCAGGAGTGTTCCTGAACATGGATACCATGAATATGAATCCCATCTTTTTATAAGCCTTCATTCATTTTATAGATTTTGGATTTACAATTTTAGATTTTTTCTTCAATTGTTCACTGTTCATTATTCATTGTTCATTGACATAAGGCGTCATACAGTGACGTATGTAGTCATCTATCTGTAAATCTGATTTATATATAATTATTGCATTTACTTTTGGGCGATAATTATGATAGAAAACTAATTTATAAATGTATGGCAAAACAGAACAGACGGGAGAATATCCCACCGGTTACAGACGAACAACTAAGCGACATCCTGCTTATTGTAGACAGAAAACAACGCACTGCTAACGCCGTTTCCGGGATAGACGGGAACGGCAAGGCACAAACCGTCCCCGCAGACGAAAAACACCAAAACGATTTTTTAAAAGTCGATTATTCCTCCAACATCGTGACCAATTTCCTTTCCAATTTTTGGGATCAGGCAACAGATCCTGCCCGTTTCCGGCTTTTGAGGATAAACAGTGAAAAATTCCGCGCTTTCAGGCAAACCCTGCAAGACCTTGTACAGGGCAGGGAAACGCCGGAAACCGCAAAATTGCTCGCAACGCATGAAATAAAACCCGACGAGGTTTCAAATAAACAAATTATTAACAGTAAAAATGAAAATGTTATGGCAAAACAAATGCAAACATCTGAACCAGCAGCGGAAACCGGCGGCAATGCCCCCAAATACCGCTACAATGAATCCATGATTAACTGGGAACAGTTGAAAAATTTTGGTCTTTCCCGCGATTATCTTCAAGAGAGAGGATTACTTGACAGTATGCTGAAAGGGTATAAAACCAACGTCTTGGTCCCCGTAAGTATGAACTTCGGAGCTGCTGTACTTCGTACAGACGCTCGCCTTTCGTTTCAACAGTCCGTTGGCGGCCCGATCGTATTAGCCATGCACGGCATCCGGAAAGAACCGGATCTGGTCAGGCCTTTTTTCGGACACGTATTTTCGGATGAAGACAAAAAGAATCTCCGCGAAACCGGCAACATGGGTCGCGTCGTTGAAGTGAAAAATCGTGCAGGAGAGTATATTCCCTCATTTATCAGTATTGACAAACTGACCAATGAAGTAGTCGCTCTCAAAGCCGACAGCGTATTTATCCCTGACGAAATCAAGGGCGTCAAACTGGATGAATATGAGAAAAACGAATTGAAAGAAGGAAGAGAAATCTATCTGGAAGGAATGGTATCGGATAAAGGTAAAGATTTTAATGCAAACATCCAGATAAATGCCGACCGCAGGGGAATCGAATTTATTTTTGACAACAGCAAACTCTTTAACAGCAAGATTATTGGAGGGGTTGAACTGACCGAGAGGCAAATGGAAGACCTGAATGCCGGACAGGCTATATTTGTAGAAGACATGAAACGCAAAGACGGCGAGGTATTTTCGTCATTTATCAGGCTGGACGAAGCAAGCGGACGTCCTGTGTACACCCGATACAATCCCGATACACCGGAAGGCGCACGAGAGATTTATGTCCCCAAAGAAATGGGCGGCGTAACTCTGACGGCGGATGACCGGCAACAGTTACGTGAGGGTAAGCCGGTATTTATTGAAAACATGGTTAACCGCAGGGGTGAAGAATATTCTTCATTCGTCAAATTGGATTTAGAAACCGGACGGCCCCAGTATTCCAAAACGATTGACGGTTTTGATGAACGTCCCGAATTTAAAATACCTGCCGAAATATGGGGCGTAACGCTTACCGCTACACAGCGTGCCGGATTACAGGACGGCAAAGCCGTTCATGTGCAGGGAATGAAAGGATTTGACGGCAATGCGTTTGACAGTTATGTCAAGGTAAACCGAAATCAGGGAAAATTAGATTATTACAATGAAAATCCCGACCTGAAGAAAGGCGCTTCCCAACGCAATGTCGTTGCCGAAAAACAGAGTGAAGAAAGTAAAAATGATGCGAAACAGGATAAGAAAAGAAGCCGTAAGGTTGCATAATTCAATGAACAATGAATAATTTACAATAAACAATGAATACAAATAACAAATCCAATCCTTTCAATGAAAAGGAAGTAAAATGGGACGAACTGGCCGCAATAGGCATATTACGCGATGAATTAGCTGCAAGCGGCGAACTTGAAACACTGCTCAAAGGAGAAAAAACAGGCGTTCTTTCCCTGCAGCTGATTCTGTTGGGTGTCGATGTGGAAATGGACGCCACACTGCAATTAGTTGGCAACGAAGATGAACCTGTACTTGAAATTATCGGAATAAACGCAAACAGTTAAGAATTGACGATGGACAATTGACAATGGATAATTATTTTATTGATAATACAATATTACATACAACAATAAACCATTCATTGTCAATTTCTCATTGTCAATTGTCAATTATCAATTGTCAATTTATGAACGTGATTATTACAGAAACAGAAAGCCTTGCCAAAAGCATTGCGCAGGCGCTTAATATTGATGCAAAGCCGAATAACGAAGATTATCTGTATGGACGGGGCTATTTGTTCGTATGGATGCCGGAAGAATTGGTTTGTCTTTCTCCACCGGAAGATTACGGCATAATCCGCTTTTTAAAGAAAGACTTGCCGTTTATTCCCGCGCCGTTTACCCTCTCGGTACGCAAAAAGAAAGTCCAAAAAGGATTGATAACCGATCAGTCCGCTATCCGAAAATTAGAAGTTTTTCGGAAAATTTTTAACAGTTCAGAGCAAATCATTGTGGCGATGGAACCCGGAGAAAAGGGGGAACTTGCTTTTCGCCGACTGTATGCATGGCTTGGCTGCAATCAGCCGTACCGCCGTTTATGGCTAAATTCCAAACACATTGCAGCCATTCGTGTGGGGTATAAATCCCTGCAGGACGGTTCTTTGTATGATAACCTGTTTGCCGCTGCTGACTGTCGTTCAAAGGCTGATTTTTTGATCGGCGTCAATGCCGATGCCGCCTTTTCTCTATCTACCGGAATCACCGGTTGCCGGCTTGGAAGACTGCACATACCTGTACTGGCAATGCTTTGCAAACGATTATTGGAATACCGCAGATTTGTTCCAAGTTATTATTACACGCATTATATGACACTTGACAAGGACGATGGTTACAGGCGATTCACTTTTCCTCAATCCGTTACCGACAAAGAAACGGCGGAAAACTTATATGAACGCCTGAAATCCTGCCGGACAGCAAGGATAACAAAAGCAGAAACCCAAAGCAGGATACAGCAGGCGCCGACACTCTATAATCTGACAGGTCTGCAAATGGACGCCTGCATTCGGCACGGTTTTACGGCGCAAAAGACGATGGACATAGCTTTACGGCTCTATGAGCGAAATCTCATTTCTATTCCCTGCACAGAGTCACGATGTATCCCAACAAAAATTTTCCCTTCTATTCCCAAACTGCTCAGGCAAACGGCCTGTTACAGCGAATTGACGGACTGCCTGGATATTTTTGAATGGGAAAGTCTGAACAGCCGTAGCGTAGAAGATGAGCAGATAAGTCTTCATCATGCGATTATTCCCACCGGCGTTTATCCGGGATACCTGCCCGAAGACAGCAGGGCGGTTTACCGAATGATTGTCGCACGTACCCTTGAAGCCTTTGCACCGGATTGCAGGAAAGAATATGTGCATCTCGAAGCGGCAGCGGGCGATTCGGTGCTTGAATCGAAGTCATCGAGGATACTTTCCGCCGGTTGGCGGGCTGTACAGAACCGCAAAGAAGACAGAGAAAAAGATGAAACAGACGGGCAGGATGGCGCTCCGGTATTTGCAGAAGGGGAAATTGTGGAGATATCAGGATGCTCTCTTTCCACAAGACAAACGCAGTTTCCAACGCTTTATACGGAAGCAACCCTTTTGGAAGCAATGGAAACCATCGGACTGGGGATTCCCGCATCACGAGCCTCCATTATCGAAACGCTTATCGAATGGCAGTGTATCGAACGGAAAGACAGGTTTCTGCGGCCTGCGGAAAAAGGACTGGTCATCTATAACTGTACAAAGGACATGCGTATCTCTCAATTGGATATGGCAGCAGGGTGGGAACGCATGTTGAAAGATGTAGGCGCCGGAAAACAAAGTGCAGTTTCTTTTCAGAAAGCAATAGAAATTTTCACACAACAGGTAACGGAAGAAATCCTGTCAATGAATCCGGTAAAACCATGAAACTCAATCCAAAATGTTCATAATCACAAAAGAGCAAACAGGTTGCCGGATTATTCCGGAAAGGGAGTGAAAACTCCCTTTTTGTTTGTTATAATGTGTGAATTGTCTTCGGGTTTGGTTTACTTCTTTAGAAATCGGATTATTGTATGAATTATTTTTATATATTTGCATGAAATTGGTATACATAGATATTCAGGTCAATTGCCGAAAAATATTCATTACCGAAAATCTTGCGATGTACTGTATTTATTTATTTACTTAACATACTAAAATTTATCATTATGCCTTACTATCCTCCACTCAAAAATTTAATCAAAGCAGAACGGTTGCGTACAATTGATAATCTGCTTAAATTGCGCAGTCAGTTGAACGATGAAATTCCGCAAAAGACTGCTTTCGACACACTTCTGCTTGCCTCATGGAATATCCGTGAATTTGGCGATAATCGCCGAAAAGAGAGTCTGCATTACATAGCAGAAATTATTAACCGGTTCGATTTGGTTGCCGTTCAAGAGGTGTCATCCAATCTGAAAGGATTGGAAAATCTGATGAAACTGCTTAATCGAAATTGGGATTATCTTGTTACCGATACAACAGACGGAAGCGCCGGCGGTTATGAACGGATGGCGTTCCTGTATGACAGGAGCAAAATACAGTTCAAAAAAATGGCGGGACAAATTGTTCTTCCTAATGATAAATTGGTTGATGGACTGCAATTTGCACGCACTCCATATACCGTTGCATTTCAGGCTGGCTGGTTTGAATTCGTCTTAACGACAGTACATATATATTTCGGCGCGGATACTGCTAAAGCCAAAAAAAGGCGCGAACAGGAAATAGATATGATTACAAAAGTCTTATCTAATCGTGTAACGAAAGAAAAGAAAAGCTATGTGCTGTTAGGTGATTTTAATATTCCTGATGTAAAAGGTACGATGATGGGGGCTTTGGAAAATTATGGTTTTTCGGTGCCGGAAGCAATCAAGCATCATCCTACTGACCTTGGCCAAACAAAGCATTACGATCAGATTGCGTTTAATCTTAAATTAGATAAAACAATGACAATATTTACGGAAAACGAGCAAAAAGCGGGGGCTTTCAATTTTTGCAAATCTGTTTACCGGGAACAGGATTTTGAAATATACAGAGAATATTTTTCCGATAAAATGAAAGAAAAAAACGATGAAGACCTTCTATATTACTATCTTAAGACTTGGCGGACGTTTCAAATATCAGACCATTTACCGCTATGGGTAGAGTTGAAAGTTGATTTCAGCAATCAGTATCTGGAACGGATGAGGATTGAAACTCTGAAAAGTTGACAGGTGGAATATGTGTGTTTATTTATAAGAAAAAATTATGCAGCACGTTCAATGATTGAAGCGTCTTTGGGATTTCTTTTAATAAAATCCTTTGAAATAGCGTAAGCATCCATTAATCCGGTATTGTATGGCTGAAAAAAATCGGCTATTTCGGTTTTACTCAAAGAGGCGTCAAGCCATTTTTCTTCAGACGATTGAGGGATAATCAAAGGCATACGAAACGGATTTTTGCCGCCGTTGTGAATCGTTGCGCATAATTCATTGGCAGGCACGGTAAGTACCGAAAATGTCATCGTAATTTCTTTGGTTACGGGATGCCGCCATTTTTCATATACGCCTGCCAAAGAGAATATTTCTTCATCTTTTAAAAAAATATAGTGGGGAGTTACTTCTTTTCCGTTGTGCTGAAATTCAAAATAACCTGTGGACGGTATCAGGCAACGGTTTGTTTGTATCGGAACACGAAAAGACGGCAGACTGAAAACGGTTTCAGACCGTGCGTTCAAAGTCATATTGCTTACTATTTTTGCGTCTGTTTCCGTTTTTGTCCAGTGTGGGATCAGCCCCCATTTGGCTGTTTGAATGTTTTCATTATTGGTTATCATGTAACAGTCCGGATGCGAAAAAGCCGTTATTTTATGCTGTTCATCCAATATTTCCTGAACGATTTCGATAAGGTCGGTTTTTCGGCCATACCGTTTGGCGACTGCCAGCGCCCTTTTGCTGCATGAATTGTAGAAACACATCTTAATCAGTTATTAGCGTTTAGTTTTTATTTATCAAACAGTTTTGGGAAAGTCGGCATATCTTGTCGTATAGCAAGGCGAGAGACGTTCCTGTTTTATCTTCCATGCGCTGCCGTCGCCCATAACTGCAAGCCTCAATTTGTTACGTCCGTATTTGTTGTTGATAAAATCAAGCGTTTTTGTCATCTTACTGTCATTATCACGGTTAAATATATCGAATAAATTGGGCATTACTGCATTTTCGGGGCATAAATCCATTACCATTACGCCTGCTTTCTTGTATTGAAAATCCGGTTTAAAAATTGTTTTTAAGCCTTGCAAAGCATATTTGATTATTTCCGCAGTTGAATTTGTTGCGACCGGTAAATTGACAATGATATGTTGGCTGTATTGCGATAAATCCTCACGGTATGGATTTGTATCAATAAACACCAAAAGACTTTTTGCACAGGATTTCTGCCTGCGCAGTTTTGCGGAAACCATTGAGGCATACGTGGATACGGCTTCGCTTATAATATTCAGATCGGAAATCATTTTGCCGAATGACCTTGAAACCAATATGCTTTGTTTGTCCGGCTGAACAGTTTCCATTTGAATACATGGCTCGCCGAGCAACTCACGCCAAGTACGTTCGCCTACAACGGTCATGTGTTTTCTTACCCATGCCTGCGGAAGATGCGTAAAGTCATAAGCCGTGTTTATGCCCATTTCCGTAAGCCTTTTGGCATGTCGCCGACCAATGCCCCAGACATCGCCAATTTCAAAGTTTTTCAATGCTTTGATGCGTTTTTCGTCCGTATCAATCAAACAGACACTTTGATAGGCTGGATATATCTTGGCATATTTGTTGGCAACTTTAGCAAGCGTTTTTGTGGGCGCTACCCCAATGCTGACAGGTATTCCCGTTCCCTGTTTGATCGTTTTGGCAATTGTCGTGCAATATTCTTTCAGGTTGTAATTTTTAAATCCGGTAAAGGAACAAAAACTTTCATCTATACTATAATCCTCAATATCAGGACAAAACGACGAAAGAAGTCCCTTTACCCTTAACGACATATCGGCATACAGTACGAAATTAGTCGAAAAAACCTGTACATCATGTTTTTTTACAATATCTTCAATCTCAAAAAAGTTTGCCCCCATTTTAATTCCCAATGCTTTCGCTTCATTGCTTCGGGCAATTGCGCATCCGTCGTTGTTTGACAGTACAATCACAGGTTTGCCGTCAAGCGAGGAATCGAAGACTCTTTGACAACTCACAAAAAAATTGTTACAATCCACTAACGCATACATTGGTTAGAATTTTTTAATGGCATATTTCAGTACCCCCCAACGCCGCAGTTCCTCCCCCTCACGCAAGATGATAGAAGGAAATTCGGGGTTTGATGAAACCAGTTCAACATAACCAATGCCGTATTTCAATCGTTTCAGCGTAAATTCGCCATCAACCGAAAAAACGAGAATTGAATTTTCATACGGCTCTGCCAGTTTGTCGATTACCAGCAAATCGCCTTTGAAAATTCCATCGCCGCTCTGACTGTCGCCTCCGGCAATCAGACAAAATGTCGATTCTTTCCGGTTTACCAGCAATTTATTGAAATCAATACCTTCTTCCACATAATTAAAGGCTTCAGACGGGAATCCGGCGGATACTTCTCCCAGTAAGGGAATTTCCATTGCTAATAATTCATCGGCAATCGGAATCAATTTATTTAAGGCATGATTGATAATTTCCATTGTTTACCCCAATTGATTAGATGACTGCAAAAGTACGATATATTTTCATTTCCTTATGATTGTTTTTCTTAAAATATAATCGCAGCGTTTAGCCCGATTTTGAACGAATCGGGCTTTTCGTATTGTGCCAAAACACACTTTTCCGTTTCCATTTCGTGCCTGCATTACATACGTCAAAGAGAGTTTTGGCAACGAGGGAGGCAAGAGAACGAAAAACCCGCTTTACTAAGTTTTTCGTACACTTGCTATGGTTATCGTTTCGGACGATAACAGTGTGAAAATATAAAAATCCGAACATTAAACATTCAATAATTCATTTCTAAAATATTCTGTTTGTTTCTTACTTCGTGTACTTTCTCATTTTCATTCCTCAAAATTTATCAATTCTATCATCGCATCGGTCAGTTGTTCGCGGGCAAAGGTGTTTGCGGGTTCTTAACGGACGGTAAAGGTCGAGCCGCAAGCGGTTTTTCAAAAAATCTCCATCCCTGCGGGTAGTATTTTTTGAAAAAACCTTGACAGTCCTGAACCCTGCACCTGTGATGCCCTTAACAACAACGACCGACGCGACGATGACGCAAAAAATAAAAAAAAGTCATGAAAATGGTACACGAAATAAAAAACATAAACAAACAACTCCCTCTGCTCGGAATCATCATAAAATCAGGGATGCTGCTATTGGGTTTTGTGGTGGTTTTGGGGCTGATACGTGCCTTTGGTGCGTCTGTTTCCACTGTGGTTGCTGTCTATCTCGGTTACAAAGTTTTGAGGCTTGTAATGCGGTTATTGGGGCTTGTGACGGTTGCAATTTTTACCTTGTTTTCCATTTTTATATTACTTCTAATCATCACATTATTATTATTTTAAATATCAATTATTATGGCACAGTTAATTCTATTGGGCGCAAACAA
>Ga0082212_10001185_pt1 | contig 38281 bp, 28 predicted proteins | sample TergutNt197P3_FD_71548 | JGI IMG/M metagenome (GOLD analysis project Ga0082212, IMG submission 71548) | Neocapritermes taracua P3 segment gut microbial communities from Petit-Saut dam, French Guiana - Nt197 P3 | ecosystem: Host-associated > Arthropoda: Insects > Digestive system > Gut ...
GGGTTCAAATACGGAGCGCTCGCCAATTTTTACCTGTACGGCGATGGCTCCACCTATCCCAAGTACCTTCATTCGTTCTATTTTGAAGCGAACCGAACCACCAAAGGCAGCGGGTTGCTGCAATTCGTCTACGATTCGGAATATCTCATCCCGAATATTCGCCTGACAGCCGAAGCAAGTTACTTTACCGAGCAGGCGCTTGACTTTTACGGTTTCAATGGCTACAAGGCATGGTATAACCCCGATTTTGAAGATGATGAAAATAGCAGTTATATTTCCCGTATGTTCTATCGTCATGACCGCAGAGTGTTGCGCCTGCGTTCCGACTTTCAGGGCAACATCATCGGGAAAAAATTCCGTTGGTTAGCCGGTTTCGAGTTCAATGGATTCAAGGTGGGAACGGTGGATATTGATAAACTCAACAAGGGCAAATCCGATGCTGATAAATTACCTGATGTACCGCTATTATATGATAGATTTGTTAGTTGGGGCGTTATCAGGGATGATGAAAAAGATGGTGGCAACCATGGCATGTTTAAGTTCGGTTTGATGTACGACACGCGCGACAACGAACCCAACCCGATGAGCGGCATTTGGAGCGACGTTATATTGCTTACATCGCCTTCGTTTATGAGCAACCGGGCGGGCTATACCAAATTAGCCATCACGCACCGGCAGTATTTTACGCTGGTGCGCGAAGTGCTCAATCTTGCCGTCCGTTTAAGCTACCAGCCAAAAATTGGCGGAACCATGCCGTTTTATGCGCTGCCATACGCTTACAACACCAGCACAAACATCCTCCGCGATGGCTTGGGCGGAGCTAAAACCATGCGCGGTATCCTGCGCAACCGCGTGGTGGGCGAAGATATATTTTTCGGGAATATAGAACTACGCTGGAAATTTTTACAATTAACCGGAAAAAATCATATCTATTTTGCCCTTTCGCCCTTTATGGACTTTGGGCAGGTTACCCGAGATTATAAGTATGACATCGCTTATATTGATGTACTACCGGGCTCATTTTTAGATATGTGGTTAAGAAATTACGATAGCGAAAAAATGCACTTCAGTTACGGTGCAGGTATTTCGGGCGCTCTGAATCACAATTTCGTGGCGCATGTCAACTACGGCCGCGCTGTGGATAAACGCGACGGAAAGTCGGGATTGTATATCGGGTTGAATTATTTGTTTTAACAGTAAAAGTTTCTAAATTTTAATCATCAGTTTTTAAAAATATGCGGGGTTTCTTTTTGTGCGTATTTTTATGTTGCGGATGGTTCTGCCATGCTCAGCAGGAAGATGTTTATATACCTTTTGAAGAGGCTTATAAACGGGTGTATCATGTCAAAAAATACGATCATGTAAATATTACGATAGACGGCAAATTAGATGAAGAAATATGGACAAATCCGGAAGGCTGGACTGAAGACTTTATAGTAGCGGTTCCGGTTGAGCGTCTTGTTCCCAAATCGAAGACAAGAGCAAAAATATTCTTTGACGATAAGTATTTATACTGCGGCTTTTACTGTCAGGAGTTGGAACCGGAAAAACTGAACCGGTTTATCGCCAACCGCGACGAAAGATTCATCGGCGATAATGTTGCCATTGCCATGGATACCTATCACGATTTTCGCGCGGGCATTGAATTTGGAGTAAATCTGGGCGGGAATAAATCTGATCTTGTGGTGTTGGATAATCTGGAGCTGAATTTGAGCTGGAATGCCGTATGGGAAGCGCGTACGCACATGAATCCGGCTGATTCGAGCTGGACAGCCGAATTTCGCATTCCTTTCAGTCAAATGCGCTATAATTATCAGGATACGGTAGGTATCTGGGGGTTGAATTTACGACGCAACGTCAGGCATAGCAACGAAAATCATAAATGGAGCCTGATACCGAGTCCCAATTCCGGACACTTGTATTCGTTCGGAGAGATGCACGGCATGTTGGATTTACCCAAGCCTAAAGGCTTAGAGTTTTTGCCGTACACGATGGGAAAATTCCGCACCGATCCCAGGATAGCAGGCAGTCCTTACCAGACGGGACGCAGTTGGAACGGCAACGCGGGAATAGATACAAAAATTGCCCTGTCAGACTTTACGTTGGATATTTCGATTAATCCCGACTACGGACAGGTTGAATTAGACCCGTCGGTGATGAATCTGACGGCGCTGGAAACGTTTTACGAGGAGAAACGTCCGTTTTTTCTTGAAGGAAGACACCTTCTTGATTTCAAAAACGGGAACGATATGATGTTTTATACGCGCCGGATTGGCGCAAGTCCGTTATATAGCCCGGAAAGAATTGATAATGTAAACAGTTTTGCCGAAATAAAGGAAAATATTCCCATCATCGGTGCGTTGAAACTGACCGGAACCAATCGACAGGGCGTAAGTCTGGGAATTATTGAAAGCGTAACGGCAAAAACATATTCGAAGGTTACGCGCAGCGGAGAAGAAAGCAGGGAAGTAGTGGAACCTTTAACCAATTATTCGGCAATTCGCATACGGAAAAACTGGAAAGGAAATACTTATCTGGGCGGTATGGTAACTTCGGTAAACCGCGATTTAAGCGAGCCTTATCTGCGGGATAAGCTGATAAGCAACGCTTTTACGGCGGGTATCGACTTTACCCAATATTTTAAGGATCGTTTATATTATATTGATTTTAAAGGCATGTTCAGTTCCCTGCACGGAAGCGTGGAAGCCGTAAAACTTTTGCAGGAGCGCCCCACGCATTACTATCAGCGCGAGTCGGCGCAGGATTATCTTGGCGTTGACCCCAACCGCACGTCGCTGAGCGGCACCGGCGGATGGATTGAAGCAGGACGAAAAGGAACAAAATGGTTTTTCATCGAAACCTTCGGATGGTCGTCGCCGGGATTCGACCTGAACGATATGGGATTCATGAAATCAACCGATTATTTTTATAATATAACCGAAATCAGGTATCGCCAGAAAGGAATATGGAAAAATATGCGGGCAAATACATTATCTGTTTCTCAGGAAAACCGTTGGGATTTCGGTGGCGCGACGATGAACAACCATGCAACCGTTAATTGGTCTACCACATTCCTCAACCAGATGCAATTCACCATTAAGGAAATATACGGATGGAATTATTTTACCAACAGTATGCTGCGCGGCGGGCCGGATATGAGGTTTGACCCCTATTTCAATACAACCGTTACGTTCGCCACCGATAAGGGCAAAAGGGTGATGGCGCAATTCAAGTATGAAGGCGATTACAATACCGATGGATACAATCATTGGGACAGAATAACGCCCGGATTGTCATTGCGTTTGGGAAACCATGTGTACGTTATCGGGGAATTTATGTATCATTACAACATCAATAATCTGCAATACGTAGAAATTGCAAGGGAAAGCGCCACGCAAGCCCCAAGATATATTATGGGAAGGATGGAGCAGAAAACCTACGGAATAACGCTCAAAGTGCAGGCAAACATTACGCCCGATATTTCGATTCAGTACTACGGTTCGCCGTTTACGTCAACCGGCTTGTTCAAAGCCTTCAAGATTGCCACTGCCGACACGCGGTCGCGCACCTATACCAACAAGTTTAATGACTTCGCTTCAGGTGAAATCACTTATTCGGATACTGACCGCATTTATTCCGTCAGCCGGCAGGGCGAGCATTATTCATTCCGCAACCCAGACTTCAGTTTCAATGAATTTCGTTCAAACCTTGTAGCCCGCTGGGAATACCGTCCGGGTTCAACCCTGTATTTTGTGTGGGAACATGCCATGTCGAACCGCGACACATATCATCTCGCAAGTTGGGGCGATAACCTCGACCGTATGTTTGGATTGCCCGCATCCAACGTGTTCATGGTCAAACTGAATTATTGGTTTAGCATGTAAGACTGAAAAGAAGTCGGAAAGAAACCGCTTAACCGGACGAATCATTGAAACATGGAAGAATTAAAAAAATCAAAAAAAATAATACCATGAAACCACTGTTTTTATGCTGTCTGTTTTTATCTTCGTTTGCTTATGCCGGAGCGCAAAGCATTACCAAAGAGAAACAAATGGAAGTTTTCTTTGAAACCCAATCAAAAATACGTTCCGCCATCGTCATCCATGACGGTACGCTTTATTTTGGTAATGAAAACTGCGAATTTTATGCTGTCGATGTGAATACTAAACAAAAACTTTGGATGTATTTCACTGATGTACCGGTGCAAACATGGCCGGTATTCACCGGCGGCAAAGTGATTTTCAACGCAGGAAACAGCCTGTATGTTTTAGATGCTGCCAATGGTAATGAAATCTGCAAACTGACGTATCCTTCAGCAGATACAATCAGGGTGAGCGATGACATGTTCGCATTTAATGACTCTTATGCGGCGGTTGCGGATGGCATTGCCTGTTATGCTGCGCTCAATGGCGACATCGTAGCGGTGGATATCAACAAAGGCAGAATCATCTGGTCTATCCCTGCTGAAAACTGCGGGGCGGTGGCTTCAGGCATTAATTTCCGTGATGGGAAACTTTATTACAGCGATTACACGGGTTCCCTTTGCTGCGTTGATGTACAAACCCGGCAAACGGTATTCCGAACACAGATACAGGACAGGATTTTTGCACCCATGTATATCAACGACGGAAAGATATACGTTGCCGGAAGGAGTTGCAAAGCGTACTGTATGGATGCAGACAGCGGCGACATACAATGGTCGTCATTCTCAAACGATACCACGACATGGTTCTCTGGAGGCTCTGTTTCTGTGGGCAACACGCTTTATACATGTACCTCTGATGAGCATACGATAGCCGCCTTCAATAAAACTTCAGGCGAACTCCTGCGCCTGTACCCTACGGAATTGAACGCATACACGGCGCCGCTCCTCAATGACGGTAATGTGATCGTTGCCGCGACCGACGTTTACTCGCTCAATCAATCCTATATCATGGAATTTGATACGAAAAACCATACCAAACTCTGGCAAGCGTCGCTTGACGACTGTGTTCTGTCCCCTCCTGCAATCGATCAGGGAGTTTTGTATTTCGGTTCAGACTCCGGCATCGTTTATCGTATCCATTTGGAATGAAATATACCTCGCATGTTTGATCTGCCCGCATCCAATGTGTTCATGGTCAAACTGAATTATTGGTTTAGTATGCAACAATAAAGCAAGAAACATCATGAAATTTCAATTACAGGAAAAAACAGTAGGCCAATGGATGGAATATTGGGCTACCACTACGCCCGACAAGGAAGCGCTCGTTTATTCCGACCGCAACCTGCGCTTCACATGGAAAGAGTTCAACCAACGTGTGGACAACATGGCTAAGGGATTGATGTCTATTGGCGTGAAGCACGGCACGCATGTGGGCATCTGGGCGACCAATGTTCCCGACTGGCTCACGTTCCTGTACGCAGGGGCGAAAGTCGGCGCCGTGCTGGTGACGGTGAACACCAGCTACAAACAAAGCGAATTGGAATACTTGATGAAGGATTCCGACATACATACGCTTTGCATCACCGAAGGCGTTTTCGATGGCAATTATGTGGATATGGTGTACAAGATGATGCCCGAACTGCGGACGTCGCAGCGCGGTTTCGCCAGAAGCGAGGCGTTTCCCATGCTGAAAAACGTAGTGTACATCGGGCAGGAAAAGTTTCGTGGAATGTACAACACCGCCGAATTGTTGCTGCAAGGGCAGAATATAGGCAACGAGGCGCTCGAAGAAGCCAAAAGCAAGGTGAAACACACCGACGCCGTGAACATGCAATACACTTCAGGAACTACCGGTTTTCCGAAAGGCGTGATGCTGACGCATTATAACATTACCAACAACGGTTATTTCACCGGCGAGGGAATGGGTTTCACCGCCGATGATAAACTTTGTTGTTGCGTGCCGCTGTTCCACTGTTTCGGTATTACGCTGGCTACCATGAATGTATTGACGCACGGTTGTACGCAGGTGATGGTGGAAAAATTCGATCCGCTGGTAGTGCTGGCTTCCGTGCATAAGGAGCGCTGTACGGCGCTGTATGGCGTACCTACGATGTTTATTGCCGAATTGAACCACCCGATGTTCGACATGTTCGACCTCTCGTCGCTGCGTACCGGCATCATGGCGGGAGCGCTTTGTCCCATTGAACTGATGCGCGCCGTTACCGAGAAAATGCACATCACGCACATCACCAGCGTATATGGCCTCACCGAAACATCGCCGGGCATGACCCATACGGTACTTTCCGATTCGTTCGAAAACCGCTGTACCTCGGTGGGTCGTGAATATCCTTTCACGGAAGTGAAGGTTGTCAATCCCGAAACAGGAGCGGAATGTGCTGTGGATGAACCCGGCGAAGTGTGTTGCCGCGGCTATCTGCTCATGGATGGATATTACAAAAACCGGCAGGCTACGGACGAAGTGATCGACAGCGACGGCTTCCTGCACAGCGGCGACTTGGGTACGAAAGACAAAGACGGTTATTACCGCATCACAGGACGTATCAAGGATATGATAATTCGTGGAGGCGAAAATATTTATCCTCGCGAAATTGAAGAATACCTGTATCACCTCGAAGGACTGAAGGATGTGCAGGTGGTTGCCGTTGCTTCGCCCAAATATGGCGAAGAGGTAGGCGCGTTTATCATCCCTCAGGAAGGAGTGATGCTGACCGAAGAAGTAGTGAAAGATTTCTGTCGCGGACAAATCGCCCGCCACAAAATACCCAAATATATCTTCTTTGTTGAAGAATTTCCATTGACCGGAAGCGGCAAAATCCAAAAATTCAAACTGCGCGAAATGGCGCTCGAATTATTGAAAGAACAGGGCGTAGAGATTGTTTAATTTGGACGCACTGGCCAGGTCAGAAGTTCTGAAATTAATTCGTCTTCCTGTAACTGAACACCGCCCAAAGATTAAAAAATACGGCAAATACTGCCAAAGCGGTTAGTTGAGGTATCAAATCGGCAAGGGCGCTGCCTTTCAAATATACCATCCGCATCATCTCGATGAAATATCTCGGCGGATTGATGATGGTGATGGCCTGCGCCCAGGCGGGCATACTGCGGAGAGGAGTAAACAATCCGCTCATCAGGATGAAGACAATCACAAAAAACATCATCACGAACATGGCTTGCTGCATGGTGGACGAATAATTGGATACCACCAGCCCGAAACCCGAAACCACCAAAACGAAAATACTTGCAAAGCAATAAACGGTAAGCAGGCTTCCGGCAGGAAATAAATTGTATACCAGCGCGGCCAGTCCAAATGAAATGGAAAGCGCCACGAACCCTATCAGCCAGTAAGGAATGAGTTTGGCGAGAATAAATTGGAATTTGCTCACGGGCGTTACATTCATCTGCTCAATGGTTCCGGATTCCTTTTCGCTGACTACGTTCAGAGCGGGCAGGAAACCGCAAAGCAGGGTGAGCAGGATGACCATCAGGGCGGGAACGATGAATACCTTGTAGTCTAACTTCGGGTTGAAACGATATTGCGGGACAATCTCAATCATCGGGATAACCCCTGTTCCGCTGTTGAGCGATATTGCCGCTTGCTCTTTACGCAGCTCTCCTGCAAAATCCTGAATGATGGACGCCAGATAAGAGGTTCCAACGCCGCCTTTGGTTCCGTTTACCGCGTTGGCGGCAACCATCACTTTGGCGGATCCTTCGCGCACAAGGTCGCGTTCAAAACCCTGACCTATCACCAAAATCAAGTCAGATGTATGGCTTTCGATACTTTGCAGCGCATCAGGGTAAGTATCCGACACATCGGTCAGCCGGAAATAACCCGACGAAACGATTTTTTGCACCATCCGTGCGGAGAATGTGCTGTGGTCGCTGTCCACCACGCTCAGGTTCACATCCTTGACCTCAAAACTGGCTGCCCACGGGAGTATCAGCATCACCAAACAGGGAAAGAAAAATATCAGTTTGGGTATGAACGGATGCCTGGCGATCTGCTTGAACTCTTTTTCAATAAGGAAACGTAACATATTAAATAACTGAAACTTGAAACTTGAAACCTGAAACTCCTTTATTCCAATCTTACTTTAAACTTTTTCACGCTCACCGCAATCAGGAAAACAGCCATACCGGCAAGTATCGCCAATTCCCTGACTACATACGACACCTCCAATCCTTCAATCATCACCTTGCGGACAGCGGAAATGAACCACCGTGCAGGGATGATGTGCGAAATCCATTGCAGGATGGCAGGCATGTTTTCGATAGGAAAAATCATACCCGAAAGCAGCATCACCGGCATCATCAGCAACATGCCCGACACCAGCATTGCCGTCACCTGCGTGGTAGCCACCGACGAGATGAGTATCCCCAGCGACAACGCCACAATGATAAACACAAGACAAACCACCGCCAGCCAAAACATGCTGCCCGACACAGGGACGCCCAGCACAAACACCGACAGCAACAGGATGCTGACGATGTTCACCACCGACAACGTGAAGTAGGGCGCTACCTTTGCCAATATGATGAATACCGGCCTGACGGGCGACACCAGCAGTACTTCCATCGTGCCCGTTTCTTTTTCGCGGACAATGGCAATAGAGGTCATCATGGCGCAGATGAGCGTCAGGATAAGCCCCATCACGCCCGGCACAAAATTATAAGCCGATTTCATCTGCGGATTATAGAGCATCTGCACTTCGGGTTCAATCAGGAACGGAATGCGGTGTTCGCGCAACAACTCCTGCTGATAACCGGCGATGATATTTGAGGCATAACCGGCGAGGAGCGTAGCCTGATTGGGGTCGGTAGCGTCGGCAATCAGTTGGATGGACGCTTTACCGGTATGCATCAGGTTTTCGTCAAAACGGTCGGAAAACGCTACGATCAGGTCGGCGCTGCCTTCGCTGAACACGTTGTTGATTTCGCCGGCATTGTGTATCATTTGCGCGACGTCGAAATACTCGCTTGCATGTAATTGATGGATGATGCGTTGCGTAGAAATGTCGCGCGACGGGTCGAACACAGCCACCCGCACATTTTTTACTTCGGTGGTGATGGCAAACCCGAAAAGGATAATCTGCACTACCGGCATCCCTAACGTAATGAGCATGGTACGCGGGTCGCGGAAAATATGGAGAAATTCTTTTTTGATGAAAGAGAGGAACATAATATTATTTTATAATCCTTTCATTATTATCCTCTTTACCTCTTGGGCATACGCTACAAATTCTTTTACCTGTTCTTCTGAAGGCATGCCATCCGGCAATAATCCTAACTCGCCCGGATATCTTGATTCAATATATACTTCATTGATAATGATCAGTTTTTTCTCATCAATACCCAAATCGTTCATCTCTTTTATCACACCATTCAATGTGATTAAATCATGTGTTTTTATTACAGGAATACCTTTTTCAATCAAAAATGCTTTCAAATATTTTTCAATTGCCTGTTGACAATGAAATGCGACAATATTTGTCAAAGGATACTCGTTTTTGAGTATTATTTCGGCTGCATACAAATCTTTATCCGCCAACTGTATCCAATCTTCAACCTGTTTTTTCATATATTGTTTTTCCTGTCTTTTCAATCTCTTCAATCAGGTAATTCCCGTATTTTTTCATCAAATTCAATTCTTCTTTTGAATAAACCAGTACATCAAGAGGTATCTTACGATTAATTTCAAGAAGTAAATTTCTTATAAATACCTTGTTATTGAGGCGTTCTTCATAAGTTTTTGAAACATGATTGTTGTCTAATACTACCATGAGGTCTATATCACTGTTTTCATTTGGATTCCCTTTTGCATAAGAACCAAATAAGACAATTTTATAGGGATCAGAAGGTTTTAGGGAAGAAACCAGATCGTCCAATACTGTATGATAATCCATAGGGTATTATTTTCATTGGCAAAAATAGCAAAAAAACGAATCGAACAGCATAATTTTTTCAATTTTTCACCTCTTCTCTCGCTAAGCGATGAAACACTTCATCCATGCTTTGGGCGTTGAATTTTTTCTTCAGGTTTTTCGGGGTATCCAATGCCTCAATACGTCCGTCGACCATGATGGATATGCGGTTGCAGTATTCGGCCTCGTCCATGTAGTGCGTGGTAACGAACACCGAGATACCACGGTCGGCGGCGTCATAAATCATTTCCCAGAAACGGCGCCGGGTAATCGGGTCAACGCCTCCGGTAGGCTCGTCGAGAAACACGATTTTCGGTTCGTGGAAGATAGCTACGGCAAACGACAATTTTTGTTTCCATCCCAACGGTAATTCCTTTACACGGGTATTGTGTTCGTTCCCGAAGCCGATACGGGCAAGCATTTCGTCGGTGCGAGGCGCTATTTGCCGTTCGGGAACGCCGTATATTCCGGCAAACAGACGAATATTTTCCCACACCGCCAAATCTTCGTACAGCGAAAAGCGCTGACTCATGTAACCGATATTGCGTTTGATGTTTTCCGGTTGCCGCGTGATGTCGAACCCTGCCACCGTTCCTTTTCCCGACGTGGGCTTGCTCAACCCGCACAACATACGCATAGCGGTGGTTTTTCCCGCGCCGTTCGCTCCCAGAAACCCGAATATCTCACCCTGCGCCACATCAAACGATATGGAATCGACAGCAGTAAAACTGCCGAACTTCTTGGTGAGTTTTTCTACTTCAATGGATTTCATTATTCAAAGATTCCAAAATTCAATTATTCAGTTATTCGTATGAAACAGTCTTCAATTCCCGGTTGAATCCTTTCAATTTCAATATCCTGATGCCCTTTGTTTTCCAGATATTCCCGCAACCATTTCAACTCATCTTCACTCTTATCTCTTATCTCTTCACTCTTCACTGTCACATGGTGTTTATCGCCAAAAGCGAAACAACTTTTTATATTCCCGTTATTTCGCAGGTCGGTAAGCAGTTGCGACATCCGGTTACTTTGCACTGCCCACAACGGTTCGTTAAATCGCTCTATGATGCCTTGCGGCGTATCTATCGTCAGGAAACTGCCATTCTGAATTAATGCGATACGGTCGCAAAGAGCGGCTTCGTCCATGTAGGGCGTCGATACGAGGATGGTGATACCCTGTTGTTTGAGGTTTTTCAGCATACCCCAGAACTCTTTGCGCGACACGGGGTCAACGCCGGTGGTAGGTTCATCGAGGAACAACACTACGGGTTTGTGAATTAAAGCGCAACTCAACGCCAGTTTTTGCTTCATCCCACCGGACAAAGCGCCTGCTTTACGTTTGCGAAACGGTTCTATCTGTGCATATATATCTTTCACCAACTCGTAATTCTCTTCAATGGAAGTATTGAAAACCTTCGCAAAAAAATTCAGGTTTTCCTCCACTGTCAAATCCTGATACAGCGAAAACCGCCCCGGCATATAGCCCACGTTGTTGCGAATTACCTTGTAGTCTTTCACCACATCAAGACCGTTGACCGTAGCGGTGCCGCTGTCGGCAAGCATCAGGGTGGTCAGGATACGGAACAGCGTGGTTTTGCCCGACCCGTCGGGGCCAATAACCCCGAATATCTCGCCTTGAGAAACATTGAAAGTAATGTTTTTCAAGGCCTCAACAGATGCGTATCTTTTTGAAATTTCGTAACAGGAAATCACTATATCAAAAGCAAATTGTACAGATTATAAAACTTCAAAGATAAAAAAAAACGACAAAACTGCGATTAAAATATTTTTAAAGATTTTCTTGTCAATTAAAAAAAATATTACCTTTGCAGTTAAAAATAAGCAATAAGCAAGATATTTTTAAAAGCATAATATGTCTGATGTAGTGGTGATTTGGGGGTTTTACTATTATTATAACCTGAAAACTATTCGGGTCTAATGTATTGTGTCTTTGAGTAGAATACGTGAAGCCCGAAGTAATACTTTCGGGTTTTTTTGTAAATAAAATGATATGGAAATCAAATTGAATATTGCCGGGACATTGATTCCCGGAGTGGATTGTAGCAAACCGTTGATGATAGCGGGGCCGTGCAGCGCCGAAACAGAAGACCAGGTGATGGCAGTGGCGCGGCAACTGGCAGCTATGGGGATACGCGTATTCCGGTCAGGGATATGGAAACCGCGCACCCGCCCGAATGCTTTTGAAGGCGTTGGTTCCGAAGGACTTGCCTGGTTGCGCAGAGTGAAAGAGGAAACCGGAATGAAAACTGCGATCGAGGTGGCCAACGTAAAACATGTGTACGAGGCCTTGAAAAACGGGGTGGATGTGTTATGGATAGGAGCGCGGACTACAGCCAACCCGTTTGCTGTACAGGAAATTGCCGACAGTTTACGGGGCGTGGATGTAACCGTACTGGTAAAGAACCCCGTCAACCCCGACGTGGAGTTATGGATTGGCGCACTGGAACGGGTCAATACCGCAGGAATTACACATCTCGGCGCTATCCACCGCGGTTTCTCAAGTTATGGTAAAAGCGATTATCGCAACGACCCGCACTGGCAGATTCCCATCGAGTTGCGCAGACGAATACCCGGGCTGCCCGTCATCAACGACCCCAGCCATATTTGCGGCAAACGCGCTATGATCATGGACATGTGTCAGACGGCTATTGACCTCGATTTTGACGGACTGATCGTGGAAACACACTGCGACCCCGACAGCGCATGGAGCGACGCCGCACAACAGGTAACGCCTCAACATCTGGAATACATCATCGGGAATCTGGTGTTGCGCAGACAGGATGTAGCATTTGAAAATGCCGTTACCCTTGAAGAACTGCGTTTGCAGATCGATAAACTCGACGACGAGGTACTCCAAGTGATGGAGCAACGTATGAATATTTCCGAAAAAATAGGGATGTTCAAGAAAGTGAATAATATTACCATCCTGCAATCGAACCGGTGGAACGAATTGTTGAAAAAACGCCTCAATGTGGGATTATCCAAGGGGTTAAGCGTGGAGTTTGTGCAGAAAATATATTCGGCCATCCACGAAGAATCCATACAGCATCAAAAATCGGTGATGGACAGGGAATAACAATCTTTAAATCACTTCGCCCTGATATTTCGCAGTACGAGCTCCCTTTTTTTATAATCAATAATTGCCTTGTGCCTGAGCAAAAAATCGCTGCCAATCAGTCCGGCTACGCGTTTGTCGGAAAATTTTTGATACAGATTATTCACATGCGTGAGGTCAATCAGCACCACAGTCCATTTATTGCGTTTTAAATCGCCCAGTTTGAACTTTTGGATATGGCCGATGCTGCTTTTCAGTTCGCCGGCTTGTATGCCCGCCGATTGTATTTCGTGTCCTGCTGCTGTTTCGCCTGCCGGCGCTTCGGGAATCAGCGTTGCATCGAAAACGGTATGCGATGCCCCGGTATCAATCAACAAGTCGTATTTCCGGCCGTTGATGGCGCCTCTGACAAACAGGTGATAGCTGTTATCCTCGCCTAAAGTAACAATATCTATGGGAAGAACGGTCTTCATCAATTACGAATTACGCCATTCTGAAACTTGAAACCTGAAACTCATCAACTATGTTTCTTTGCGGCAACCGCTGCCCCGATGATACCGGCTTCATTCAGCAATTGGGCGGGAACAATTTGGGTACGTGTTTCAAATGGAAGACCTTTTTTTTCGAGTTTCTTGGCGAACCCGCCGCCAATAACAATCAAATCAGGCCAAAACATATTTTCTATGTAATTAATGTATGTTTTCATTCGCTGCATCCACTCCTCCCAGCTTAGGTTGAAATTTTTCCGAGCAGCGTCGGAAGTCCATTTTTCAGCATCGTCGATGCCGCCGGGCAGGCAGAAATGTCCCCATTCGCAGTTAGGCACCAATTTGCCCTTGGTGAACAGCGCACATCCAATACCTGTTCCAATGGTGAGCATGATCACCACTCCTTTATTATTTCGTCCGGCGCCATATTTCATCTCGGCCATACCAGCGGCATCAGCGTCGTTGACTGCCACACACTTGCTGCCTGTGCTCTTTTTTAGCAGTTTTTCGAGATCTACATCCAGCCAGCCATCGTCGACATTAGCGGCGGTTTTCACTACGCCGTGCTGTATCACTCCGGGAAACCCGACGCCGATAGCTCCTTTCCAGTCAAACTTTTTGGCGATCTTTTTTATTGTATCCACCACAGCCTGAGGCGTTGACGATTCCGGCGTAGGTAACCGGTATCTGTCGGTGGTCATTTCACCCGTTTTCACATTCACAATAGCCCCCTTGATACCGGAACCGCCAATATCAATACCCAATACAAAATTTGATTTCATTACGTAAATAGATTATATTCAATATTTCAAAACAACAAATATACGCGATTTTTTGCGAAAAATGCCATTTTTGTTAAAACAAGACAAAATTTTATTGATTTCTACATATGACGAAAGCAAGCACTGTGTTGAAATCTTTGATGACAGATGTTGATTCGCTGCTTATAGCGGTTATTTCTGCAACGGTATATTCTTACCTGCAAGTGAAAATTCGATTTACAGGAAACAACAAGGTCGGGAAAAATATTTATGACTCTTTCTATCAATATTCAATCAGTTCGATAGGAACGTCCACGATGTCGGCATATTCTTCGCCGGCTTCCATCATATCTTCATCATCCGAAGAATAATGCCATTTAATGGAAATATTTTTCACTCCTTCGAGCTTCATCAGGATATCGAGGATGATTTTCGACGAAGCTGTGTTGAAATACGACAACTTGAAGTTAAAAACGGTTTTTTCGTTGGGCGATTGCGCATATTCGTCCAGCCAATCTAATATCGGTTTGTAGAATTTTACGACGTCTTCGGGGAGCGAACGTCCTGATATTTCGAAAATATCATTTGTTGCATCAAATCTTATTCCCGGAGTGTCTTCCGTGGCGCTGATAATTATTGGTTCCATGGTTTATTCAGTATTAATGTTCTATTCTTGAAACGCTTGATGATAAAATGAAAAATGTGTACTCATCGTCGATTTCCATAAATTCATACGACAAGTTGTTACCTGTTTTTCGTTTGATGTCGATAAAGCCCAGTCCTGCCCCGCCTTTATCGTGCAGTTGGCCTTCTTTGATTTGTTTTCTATACAATTCATTCAACGCATCCTTATCCAAACTGTTGATGTACTCCAGATTGGCTTTAAGTTCAGTTATTTTGCTGGTTTCCATTGCATTGCCTGTCGTAATGCGATATTCCTCCGCACTGCGTGTTACAATGAAAACACCCATTCCGGCATACAAATAATTCTGTTCGATAGAAGAATCACTGTATTTGCTGACGTTTTGCAGACATTCTACCATTACGTGGAATACTTTGCGTTGTACAGCGCCGGGCTCTTCCTGCTGCATCATTTTAGTTTCGGTCAACGATAAAAAAGCTTTGATAATCGGTTGTGTTATCTCGCCTTCGTAGACCAACGATAATTCGTACTCTCGCATGTACTTGTAAAAGTCGAGAATAAATTCGACAAAAGACTTCTTTTCCATTGGTTTATTTATTTGATAATTAATGATTTCACTTATTATAATGGTGGTTAAAATTCGATACCAATCAACAAAACGTCGTCGGTTTGCTTGATTCCTGTTTTCCATTCGAGAAAATCTTCCTCAAACAGTTTGTTGAACTGTTCCATTGTATAATGTTGGTATTCAACAATCATATCGCGGATACGTTTCGACGAATATTTCTTGCGTTCGGGACCTCCCAACTGGTCGGGCAAGCCGTCCGAAAAGAAGAAAATCTTGTCGCCTTGTTGTATTTTGATATGATGCGTGGTGAATGGTTGTTCGGGTTTTTTGCCTACAGGTATACCCCCGATCGCTTTTCGATCACCCTTATATTCGATAATTTCGCCTCCCCGTAAAAGATACAGCGGACGATGCGCTCCTGCAAATTCCACTTCGTTTTTCAGCACATTGATTTTACAGAAGGCAATATCCATTCCGTCACGTGCCTGTGCGTTTTCCATGTCCTGCTTCAATGTTGTGCGAACGCCCTGGTGGAGCATGTCGCAAATTTCGCCTGCAGTATAGGCTTTGCGATGGTCTACAATGTTGTTGAGCGTGAAATAACCCACGAACGAAAGCAATGCTCCCGGGACGCCATGCCCTGTGCAGTCCACCGCCGCAATATAAAGATTGTTGCTGCGATCGGCATACCACGGGAAGTCGCCGCTCACCACGTCGCGTGGACGGTACAGGATGAACGAATTGGGTAACTGCTTTTTGATGGTTTCCGTACTCGGAATGATGGATTGTTGAATACGTTCCGCATAGTCGATACTGTCCTCGATTTTTTTGTTCTTTTCCTGAATTTCCTGTTCGATTCGCTTTGCCTCAGTGATGTCGTGACCCACGAACAGGATGGTTTCCAATTCGCCTTCATTCATTTCGGGGATGGCGGCAAAATTCATGACGCGAATCGTGCTTTTTCCTACCATCTGCACGGGAATTTCGATTTCCGTATTGGTTTTCACCGGATTTTCCCTGATGAGCGCAATGGTATCCGTAAAATACTGTTTCAGATTGTCGCTGACGGCAACATCGTTCACGTTGCAGCTAACGATCTCTTTCGACGGAATACCCAGATAATCCTCAAGCACGGGGTTGGCGTAGAAGAAAACCCCGTTGAGGCTCAGGCGCAGAATCACGTCGAGCGAGTTTTCTGACAGCGACTGCATTTTATTGCGCAGCCGTTCTTCTTTTTCGGCGCGTTTGCGTTCGGTGCGGTCAACTGTATTCAATATGATGCCCCGTATAGCGTCGTCTTTAATCAGGTTACGTCCGGTGATTTCAACAATCATCGTGGCGCCATTTTTTCGGACACACTGACATTCAATGGTTAACGGTCTGTCCGGCGCGTCAATCAACTGTCTGAACATGGCGCTCAGCGCTTCTTCGCTTTCGGGAACATATTTGGTTGCCGATCCTGCAATCACTTCTTCGGGGGTGTACCCGAAAATGGTCTTTACCGAAGGGCTTTCATACGTCTGTTTCAGGTTGCGGTCGAATATCGAAATGACTTCGGAAGCGTTTTCGAGCAACGAATTGAGCCGGTGTTGTGCGTTTTGTACTTCCTGTATCTTGGCTTTGAGTTGATTGTTGGTTTCTGAAAGTTCTTCCTGCGTAGCGAGCATTTCTTCGGCGTTTTGGCGCAGTTCTTCCTCGTTTTCGCGCAGTTCTTCGGTCATCTGCTGCGCTTCAACCAACAGTTTTTCCGTTTTCGAGTTCACGCGAAGGTTGAAGAACGTACGCGCAATGATTTCGGCTAATTCGCGCAGAAATTTGATGGTGGTTGCCGGTATCGAGCTGTCCAACGAAGCAAACTCAATGACGCCCTGCAATTTTTCGTCGGCAATCAGTGGCACAATCAGCAGGCTTGCAGGCTTGCGGTCGCCCAGTATACCCGAAGTTATGGTCGCGTAATCGGCGGGAACATCGGTACGGTATACATAGTCCATTTCGTAGGCGCACTGCCCGATAAGCCCCTGACCTACCGAAAATTCCTGATTGATGTATTTTCGGCGATTGTAGGCATAAGTGGCCAGATTGCGTAATTTCTGGGTATCTTCATCGTAGAAATAGATGGCGCCCTGCAAAAGATTCACGTATTTGATGATGTTGATGAGTGCATCCAACGACAATTCTTCCAAATTGTTGTGCAGACGCAGGATTTCCGATATCACGTCCTTCCCCTTGCTGATCCACATCTGTTCGGCTTCTTTCTTGCTGTTTTCAAGCAAATTATCGCGCATCAGTATCAACGACTTCCCCAGAATATCATCTTCGGCTGCCACATATTCTGTTTCGTACTTTCCGGAACCGATTTCCTGTGCAAAATGCGCGTTGGCGTCGGCTCGTTCGCGTCTGATGTTCAACTTGGCAGTCAGCGCACGAATCTCGACAGCGTATATTTTGACGATAACCTTGATCAAAATAAGTACCCCTACAGGTATCAGGTACAAAATCCATAATACGGGATGCGTCACATGTAATTTCCACCATCCCGCAGGACTAACCTGAATGTCGGTGTTAATAAATCCAATAATCCACGCAACCACTATGAAAATGACAGATACGGAAAGAGTAATGGTGGTGATGTTTTTATTTCGTTTGGCGTTCATCTCTATTTTCTTAATTCGTTCAACTTAACAGCCATTGAATCACAAATATTCCTGACGAGCGATTCTTCATTTTCGCCGAAAGGTTTGAATGAAGCGAGTTCCATAACCCCAATGCTCTCGTCGCCATGCAGAATGGGCGCAATGAGCAGGTGGCGCGGAGCGCATTTACCCAGACCCGAAAGGACGGTGATATAATCTTCGGGCATTTCCTTTACATTTAATAATTGACGGTTTTTGGCAACCTGCCCCGACAATGTTTCTCCCAACGGAAAACTGCGCGGCTGTTCTTCAGAGTAATAGGCATATTCGCCCGATATGTGAAACAGTTGGTCGGCGTCGCTCAGCACGAAAACCAATCCCTGTACAATATCCAATTCTTTGGCGATGTTCTGGAGCATCTTTTCGGTGTAGGCTGCCGCGTTTTCAAATGATGTTTCGGCGGAAGGCATAATGCGGGCGAGTATCTCCTCGCCATTAAAGACATCCTGATTTTGCCGGGCGCTCTCTTCTATGGCCTGTTGTTTTTTCTGGACACGGGATTTTTCACGCTGCCGCAAACGCTGTATCTCATCTTTGCATTTTTCGATAGCATTGCCCGCAAACAGCAATAAAAAGAGAAGTCCCAGCGACAGCAGGATACCGGTGATAACGCAGGCTAACAACAGCCACATCATCCTTGCCTGTGCAGCATACAGGATAGCAAGCATGTCTGCTGTCAGAAAGGCAAAAACACACAGCCCCCTTGTGAAAAAATGGTTGGTTTTATTCATATTACTTCAATATATATCTTATTTATTGATACTTTTTAAAAAATGGATGATTTGGTCTGTTTTATAAATATGAGTTACTTTAGTGATGTTCAGCGTGGCTTCGGTCATGGTGCGCACTTCGCATTCCTGCGGGTCTTGCACGATGGTCGTTCCGCCAAGTTCGGCTATTTTCTTCATACCCGCAGCGCCATCCCTGTTGGCTCCCGAAAGAATGATCCCTACTAATTTCTGCCGGTAGGATTGCGCTGTTGACATATACGTCAGGTCAATACTGGGACGTGAATGATTAACAGACTCTTCCGTTGAAAGCGATATCTGGTTGGCAAGCTCCACGTACATGTGGTAATTTGCCGGCGCCAGATAGGCTATCCCCGACTTGATGTGGGTTTTATCATACGGCTCAATAACCGGAATGTTGGACTTGAGCGATAATGCTTCCACAAATCCCGAACGAATATGCTTCAAGCGGTGCAGGCAGAGAAAAACAGGATAATTGAAATTCTTGGGCAGAGATTGTAAAATCTTTACCACCACCTGGAAACTTCCGGCTGAACCTCCTATGACTACCGCTCTGTAATCTTGCATCATATTGATTAACGACAAATATCCTGTTATTATTTTATGTAAATATACGTAAAATGTTTGTTTTGGTTACATTTTTCCAATATAATTTTTTTCGTTGATGAATAAAAATAAGTAATTTCGCGTGATTATAAACGTAAAAAGCCGTATGAAGGGGGACTTTCACATAAGGTTCTGTTGGAACGCATGAGTAAGATTTTCCGTGGTGGCTCAATAAACAAGAAAGAGTCCACTCCGATAATTTTTTTAGCCGCAAAGGGCACAACGTAAGCGCAAGGTACGCAAAGACAAATATATTAAAATCAATGCCTTGCGAACCTTGCGATAAAATAAAATAAACTGACTTTTCGTAAAAGGCTCATCATTTGATGACCAACTCCTGCACGTCGCCGTAATTTTCGTAACTGTTAGTTACTACCTTATCGCCGGGTTGCAGACCGTCGAGCACCTCGTAAAAGTCGGGGTTTTGCCGTCCGATGCGGATATCGGCGCGATAGGCTTTATTACCGTCGTGGGTAACCTTGAAAATCCAGTTGCCGCCCGTTTGCTGATAGAAGCCGCCGCGCGGGATAATCAGCGCTTCTGTTTCGTCGCTCAGCGCGATGCGTATCTGCAACGACTGGCCGCGGCGGATATTGTCGGGAACGGCGCCTGCAAAAAGCATATCCACTGCAAAACGTCCGGAAGTAACCTGCGTGTACACCTTTTGGATTTTCAGCGTATAGATGCTGTCGCCGCGACGGTACTGGCCTTCCAGTCCGGGATAGATGCGCGTAATGTAGTGTTCGTCCACATCCACCCGCACTTTGAAACCGCTCAGCACGTCCACCTGACCGATACGCAAACCCTTGCTTTTGCTCTGTCCTATTTCGGCGTCCAACGAGGTGAGTTGCCCGGCAACAGGGGCGCGAACGGTAAGATCGTCGAACTTGCGACGCATCAGCGCCAGAGCGTCATTTTGTCGCTGGTAGGATTCTCTGTTTTGTCTCATCTGTTGTGCCGTAGCAATCGAATCCTGTTTCATAATTTCCAATGCCAGCGCTCTGCTCTCCACCTCCCACTCATATTGGTTTTTCGTCTGTTGATATTCCTGATATGCGATGGTTTTGGATTCATACAGTTTAGTTTGCAAATCAAATACGCGTTTTGCTTCTTTTAAACGATTGTCAGCATTCAGCATTTGGGTTTGTTTGTTGACAGTATTTTGCCTTGCATTAATTTCGGCAATTTGCATTTGCGTCAACATGTTGTACACATTAGTTTCCTGGTTGACGATACTCAATTCCATATCGGTATTGCTCAGTTTCAGAATAGGTTGTCCTTCGGCGAGCACTGCTCCGTCCTCCACAAATATTTCTTCCACACGGCCGCTTTCCAGCAAATCGAGGAAAATGGTCGAGATGGGCTGCACTATTCCCGTAACGGGAATAAATTCGCGAAACGTAGAGGTTTTTGCCTCTGCGATGGTCATCCGTTCCACATCTACATTCAACTTCGACCTGCCCGAAGTGCTGACAATTACGTACGCGATAAGCGCTACTAAAGTTATCCCGCCGGCAATCATGCCTATTTTCTTGGGGGTCCATTTTTTCTTTACTATTATACGATCCATGATTTTGATTTTTAAATGATTATTATTTTTTGGTTTTTGATTATTTTCAAACTGTCAAAGATAATGATAATTTTTATGGTTGATTACTTTTAAAATTTGATTCTTTACAAAAATACGTACAATAAGCGTGCCAAACTTTTATTGTACTGAATATCAATTATATGCAAATTTTGATATTTTGAAAAGTGTCCGTTTTCGGACACCAAGTGTCCGAAAACGGACACTTTTTTGATTGGAGGATCGTAAGGTGGTAGTTGCTTACCTTATCCGTATCCCCATCACAAGAATATCGTCTAATTGAAAACCTGCGCCTTTCCATTGATCGTGCGTTTCAATCAATGATTCTCTTTGATGTTCCGTTGGCGTCGTTGATATACGGGTCAGCAGTTGTTTGAAAGGACTGGTTTTAAACTTGGAATTGTTTTCACCGCCAAACTGATCAACATAACCGTCGGTGAAAGTATATAACATATCGTCGTGTTGCAGCGAAATCACATGATTGGTGAAGTCTTTTTCACGTCCGTGAATGTATATACCGACAGGCATTCTGTCGGCTTTATGTTCGATCAGTTCGCCTTTGCGAATCAGATATAAAGAATTGTAAGCGCCTGCATATTGCAATTCCATCGCTTCGTAGTCGATGATACAGAGCGACATATCCATTCCGTCACGTTGTTCGCCGATCGTTCCCGTTTGCGATAATACGAATTTTACGTTTGTCCGCAATTCGTTGAGAATTTCCGATGCCGTTTTAATTTCTCGTTTTAATACGATTTCGTTAAGAAAAGAGATGCCGATCATACTCATAAAAGCGCCCGGAACTCCATGCCCCGTGCAGTCGGCTACCACCGCCACCGATTTGTTATCCTTTCGGGTAGCCCAGTAATAATCGCCGCTGACGATGTCGCGGGGTCTGAAAAAAATAAAATGATCGTAAAGTATCATCCGCATCTCATCCGCATTGGGCATGGTAGCTTTTTGAATCCGCTTGGCGTATTGAATGCTGTCTAAAATTTCCCTGCGTTGCCCCGCAATTTTATCGCGCTGTGCGGTAACCGTGTCACGTTGTACGATCAGTTCGTTCTTGTGCTCTTTCAACATTTTGTTGACCTCTAAAATATTCTGTTTTTGTATTTCAATTTCTAATGTTCTTTCGTAAACCTTTTCTTCCAAAATTCGGTTTTTTTCGATCAACTGACGTTCGCGCCAGCGTACATAAAAATAAATGAACATCGCCAGAAGGAGTGCATAAACGATGAATGCAATTACGGTAGCCCACCACGGAGGGCGAACCTTAAACGAATACTCGACCGGAACAGGATTCCACACTCCGTCGTTGTTGCAGGCAGTCACCTTAAAGGTATAACGACCGGGTGAAAGGCGATATTCACGAAATATATCGGAACTTGTCTCGTGCCATGTTTTATCGTATCCTTCCAGCGTGAAACGGTATTTATTTTTGGAAGGTATGGTAAGATGTATACCTATCCAGTCAATTCTGATGTTATTTTGATGGTACGGCAGAACCAAATTCTCGGGTAAGCCTGTTTGCGTGGATATGCTGTCGGCAAAACGGGCAATATTGCTACCGTCGGACAGACTGACGCCGGTGATGTAGGTGCGTGGAGGAGTGGTACGCACGATGTCGGCTTTAGGGTTATATTTCACCAATCCCTCCACAGTTCCGAACCAAACATTGCCCTGTGCATCGGTAACTGCAGCGCCGGAGTAACAGTCCAAAGCGCGAAAACCGTCTGCTTCCGTATAATTCGCGATGTCGCCAGTTTTCAGATCAATGGTATTCAATCCTCCCAAATAGCCTACCCATAACCGGTCGCTTCGGTCGGCATGAACCAAAAGAATGGAATTAGATGCTAATCCGTCTTTGGTCGTGTATACCTTAAATTCAGGTTGACCACCCTTTTCGGTAATCCTGCATAAACCGTTTTCTGTCCCTACCCATACCGCGCCGTATCTGTCTATGGCAATGTCGGTGCATATATTGTTAGGCAAACCGTTTTCGACGGTATAATTCACAAAATGTTCGCCATTGAAAACCGATAATCCTGCCAAAGTAGTACACCATATTTTCCCTTGGTTGTCACGGGCCAGAAAAAACACGTCATCGTCGGGCAAACCGTCTGCAACGGTATAGCATCTGACGTTTTTCCCGCGAACATGTATCAAACCTTCCAACGATGCCACCCAATATTCGTTGTCTGTCAAAACCAATATATTACTCACATAGTCATCGGTTTTTTGCAGATCAAATATGAACTGTCCGTTTGAAAATCGCCCCACACCTGCGCCTAACGAACCTAATATCAAATTATTGCCTACAGGCGCTATACTGTTTATCGCATTTGTCTGCGCGTTTTTTTCTTTGACGGTTGATTCGAAAAAAAACATTTGTTGGCCGTTGATTTTCACCAATCCATGATTATCGGGAGCACACCAGATATTTCCGATCGAATCGGTGGTAACGCATTGAATATGATTGCTGGGAAAACCAGACTCCATGGTTAATGTTTCGAAAATCACCTTACCGTACATGGATATTCCGCTTTCGGTACCTATCCAGACATTCCCTTCGTTATCCTCAAAAACGCAATTGATGGCGTCATCAAGCAAGCCGTACTGATGACCGTAATGTTCCATTTTGTCGCCCGACAAGCGATACACTCCATTGTGTCGCGGCATCAACCATATATTTTTCCCGCTGTCTTCATATATTTTATATAACACTTCTTCAGGACTGTGCACAGAAGTAAATTTTCCTTCGTCAAAAATGTATAATTCTGCCTCATTAGTGGCGATCCATAACCGATCGCGGGAATCGTAACCGGCAGTATTGGCCATTCCCGACATTGGAAATTCGTGATAAATAAACGACTGATCATCGAGCCATTGCGCCGCCTGAGCGCCGAACACCCAGACTTCGCCTTTCCGGTTGATGATCATATTAGATATTCCCTGTTTTCCGAATGTATGATGTTCTATTTTTCCCTGATGGAGCACAGAAAGTCCCGAAGTGGTTCCGCAAAGAATACGTCCCCGTCTGTCTTCTTTCATACAGGTTACCCGTCCGGCTGTAAATCCGTTGCCTGTGTGGTAAGTGAACACTCCCGTTTCGCTGATCACGGATATCCCCTCGTCGTTGCCCCTACACCAGATATTCCCCTGCGAATCCTCCATCAATATTTTACAGAAATCTCTCGTCATAAGATAGTTGGAAACCAATCCATCTTCGATAGTGTAGGTGCGAAATGTTTTACCGTCGAAGACCGTTAAACCGCCACCGTAAGTAGCCATCCAGATTCTGTTACGGCGGTCAATCAACAATTCTGATACCATGTTGGTAGGAAGTCCGTCGGAAACGGTATAGTTCACAAAATTCCTGCCATCAAATCTCGAAACTCCGCCTGCGGTAGCCAACCAAATATATCCCTTATGATCCTGGCAAATATCGTTTACCTGATTTTGCACCAAACCCTCTTTCATAGTATAATTGGTGAACGGAATCCGGTATTGCCCGGAAACTTTTCCTAATACGAAGAACAATAAACACAGGCAGTAAACGCTGCGTATCACCGGCCAATTTTCTGATTTTTTACGTGTTTGAAACATTTTTTACGTTACTCATAATATGCAAATATACATTATTTTTCAATAAAAATGAACAGAAATTTAAAAAATATATTTAATTTGCGCCGTTAAAAATAATCATAATGAAAAGACGTGAATTTATTACGAAGAGCATAGGCGCCGGCATAGCCGTTGGCACAGGATTTACCTTCCTGTCGCTCGAAGAAGCGTTCGGGAAATATGTTTCCAATCCGCAGGCTGCTTACGATCTGGTGGCTGTGATGGGCGGTGAACCCGTACCTATGTACGAAAAGGGAATTGCCGAGTTGGGCGGCATGAAAAGTTTTGTAAAAGCCGGTCAAATGGTGGTTGTAAAACCGAATATCGGGTGGGATCGCACACCTGAATTTGCCGCCAACACCAATCCGGAGCTGGTCGCCAAAATCGTTACAGATTGTTTGGCTGCAGGCGCTAAAGATGTGTTTGTATTCGACAATACTTGCGATAACTGGCAGAAATCATACGCCACAAGCGGTATTGAGAAAGCGGCCAAAGATGTGGGAGCCAAAGTGATTACGGGCAGCAGCGAAGGAAATTATAAAGATGTGGCTGTCCCGAAAGGCAAATCGCTGAAAAGCGCAAAAGTGCACGAAAAGATCATCGAATGCGACGTATTTATCAATGTGCCGATATTGAAACATCACGGCGGAGCACAGATATCGCTTGCCATGAAGAACCTGATGGGTATCGTGTGGGATCGCGGTTTCTGGCACAATAACGACCTTCAGCAATGTATTGCCGACATGGTTACGTACCGCAAGCCCGACCTGAACATCATTGACGGTTACCGCGTGTTGAAAAGAAACGGCCCCAAAGGAGTATCGGTCAGCGATGTATCGCTCGAAAAGGCGCAAATCATCTCCACCGATGCTGTCGCTGCCGATGCCGCCGCCACAAGAATTTTCGGCAAAGAGCCGGAAAGCATTCCCCACATCAGAATAGCCAACGAAATGGGAATTGGCGTGATGGATCTGTCAAAACTGAATATCAACAGAATAAGAGTTTAAAAAGTTTCAAGTTTCAAGTTTCAGGTTGTTGTAATCTGAAACCTGAAACCTGAAACCTGAAACTAAAAAATTATGCAACGACATCTTAAATCTTTCCGGCTGGTAGTGTCTATAATTATGCTGACGGCTATCGGTTTTCTGTTTCTGGATTTTAGCGGCTCAGTGCCTTCGGCGTGGTTTCGCGGACTTACGTGGTTGCAGTTTGTGCCATCACTCTTCAAATTCCTGCAAACGCTTGGTCATGGACTGGCTGTTACGGCATACGGATTCATTGCAGTACTGGCGCTTACGTTGCTTTTCGGGCGCGTCTATTGTTCGTATATCTGTCCATTGGGAGTTTTTCAGGATGTAACAAGTTGGTGTTCAAAAAAAGTAAGAAAGAAATTCCGGTTTCGCTTTGCCCCGCCAAAAACACGGTTACGGTATTCTATCCTTGTTGTTGTCATCCTGTCGTTATTTACGGGCAGTATTTTTTTAGTCAATCTGTTAGACCCGTACAGCAACTTCGGGCGGTTCGCTTCCGATCTGTTCCGTCCGGTGTATATCATGATCAACAATGTATTGGTAAAGATATTTGAAGCCCTGGGTTCGTATGCGTTGTATCCGGTAACAGTGGCTAAAACCGACCCTTTTGCATTCACCGTTCCTTTGGTGATGCTGGCGTTGGTCATTTGGCTTTCGGTGTGGAAAGGCCGTTTGTACTGCAATACGGTTTGTCCGGTGGGGACGCTGCTGGGGCTGGTTTCTAAGGTATCGCTGTACAAAATCAGGATGGATGAGGACAAGTGTAACCGGTGCGGAAAATGCATGTTTGTGTGCAAGTCGCAATGTATTGACAGCAAAAACAGAGAGGTTGATTTCAGCCGGTGCGTGGGTTGCGGCAACTGCATCAAAGCGTGCGACAAAAACGCCATTCGCTATTCGTTAGCCCCTGCACGTAAGCCGGAAATAAAAGGAGTACCTGCTATACACAGACAGGCCGATGTTTCCAAACGTCATTTCCTGTTCGGTAGCGCTTTTTTCATTGCTTCGCTGAGCGGACTTTCCATCAAATCGTTTGCTCAACCATTAGTCCGGCGCAGTCAAATCCGCCGCAGGAACAGGAAAAGAGGAGATCATCATGAGTTAGGTCACGGGAAAGGAAAGATGGAAGTGCTTGCGACACATACGGTAGCACCTCCGGGATCGATCACTCATCATCATTTTACACGTGCATGTACCGCTTGTCATTTGTGTGTCAGTGCTTGTCCCACGGGCGTGTTGAAACCGTCGCTTTTCGAATACGGACTTTTCGGTATGATGCAACCTTACATGGATTACGACGCAAGTTTCTGTAATTACGAATGTACCAGATGTACCGAAGTATGTCCCAACGGCGCTATTCTGCCATTGACAACCGAAGAAAAACTGACCACCCAAATTGGTGTTGCCCGCTTCGAAAAGCACAATTGCGTTGTTTTCGCCGATGAAACTTCGTGCGGATCGTGTTCCGAACACTGTCCCACCCAGGCGGTCAGGATGGTTCCCTACAAAGGCGAATTGACCATTCCGGAAGTTACCCCCGAAATATGCGTGGGATGCGGCGCCTGCGAATATGCCTGCCCCGTAACTCCATACAAAGCCATTGTGGTTGACGGCCATCTGGAACATAAAGAGGCTCAGAAACCAGAAGAAGTGGAATTGGAAGAAAAACCGCTGGAAGATTTTCCATTTTAGTAAGTAATCGCCTTGTTAGCCGTCAGCGTCGAGAGCGTTGCCGAAAAAGTGTCTCGTCCGAAAATGAAGTGTATAAAGTGGTGTGCAATCGGGCGAGAGTACGGTAGAAAGTAAACGAAAGGCAAGACCTGCAAAGCCATTAGAGCAGGAAAAAAATTTAATAAGATGAAAAAAGTATTCATAATTATTGGTATTTTAATGACAAGCACAATGCTTGGATTTGCTCAGTGCTTTGAAGTAAAAGGTGTGGAAACAAAAAGAGTAGAAGAGCGAGACAGAGACGGAATTGAGTTTAATAACACAAACAAATATCCCGTTACAGTAGAAGCAGAACTCCGTGTACCTGCCTATTCAAAATCACGTCTGAGTGAAAACTATTTTACGGTTGATACGAAAACATTTGTTATAGAAGCAAATGGAAAACACCTTTGGGAATATGCAGATTATTCTGCAACATATAATGGGAAAAGGTCAAAAAGAGCGAAAACCTATGTGATATTAAAAGTGTTTAGATGCCCAACCTGAAAATGTGTTACAGCTCGAAAATTGGGTGTAACCTGAAAACGAAGTGAACAAAAGTAACACTCTCGAAACTGCCGAACGGCTAACGCGCGGTTTGGCGCAACGGCGGCAGTAACTTTGCAGAAAAAGTAGTGCGAACACGAACGAAAATAGCCCGCAGAACGTTTAGTGTCAGCCGCCGCTTCGCCAAGCCTCCACCACGTTAGTGATAATGCATTTTTGAGTATTCATCACCCGAACCAGTCCGCGCCAGTGGAGAAGCGATAAGCCTGCAATGTGGGTTAATTAATAACAATGTCTAACTTTCCCTGATCAGCGCCATTAACTCTTCCATCGACAGTTTAGCCGATTGGTCGCTGCCTTCGAGGAGGGAGTCGGCTAAGTCGCGTTTGGTGTTGTGCAACTGAATGATTTTTTCTTCGATTGTATGACCGGCAACCAAACGATATACCGTCACGGGGCGGCTTTGTCCGATGCGGTGTGCACGGTCTGATGCCTGATCTTCAACGGCAGGGTTCCACCAAGGGTCGAGATGGATAACAAAGTCGGCGGCCGTCAGGTTAAGACCCAAACCGCCCGCTTTGAGGCTAATGAGGAACAGATCGCCTTTACCGGACTGGAAATTTTTCACCGCTGTTTCGCGTTTGGCTACCGGCGTTGAGCCATCGAGGTATTGATATATGATTCCTTGCTTGTCCAACGCCTCGCGTACAATGGTCAGATGCGTAACAAACTGGCTGAACACCAGCGCCCGATGGCCATTTTCCTTCAATTCGGCAGCAATTTCCATAAACGTGGATAATTTAGTGGAGCCAACGTCAATCTTGGGTTCTACTATTTTCGGATTGCAGCAAGCTTGTCGCAAACGGGTGATTTCGGCCAGGGCTTTCAGATGTTTGGCTCCTTGCGGGCTGTCGTCATTTTGGATGGTTTCGATGGCGCGGCGACGTAAGGCTTCATAAAACGCCATCTCTTCAGTGCTCAATTCTATTTTGCGGATGATTTCCGTTTTAGGAGGTAACTCGTCCAGAACCGCTGTTTTGGTGCGTCGCAGGATGAATGGGGTGATTAGTTTTTTAAGGCGTTTCCGGGCGTTATTGTCGGTGGGTTTTATGAAATGGTCGGTAAAATGCGGCAACGTTCCCAGCAAACCCGGATTAATGAACTGAAACAGATTCCACATCTCTCCCAGATGATTTTGAAGCGGCGTACCTGTCAGTATGATACGGAATCCCGCCTTGAGTGACATGGCCGCCTTAGATGTTTTGGTATTGTAGTTTTTGATAGCGTGTGCTTCGTCGAGCACGGCTGTAGCCCATTCCACGCCGGTAAGCGCCTCCTCTTCCGATTGCAGTAATCCGTATGAAGTGACCAACAGGTCTCCGGCGCCGAGAGAAGCCAACGTTTCCGTCCGGTCGCCGATGTTAAGCGTTTTAACTACCAACGACGGTGCAAAGCGGTTGACTTCGCTGATCCAGTTGGGTTGCACCGACACGGGCGATACCACAAGCGCAGGCCCCATCGAAGCGCGTTGCAGCAGCGAGGCAATGGCTTGTACCGTTTTACCCAGTCCCATATCGTCGGCCAAGCAGGCGCCGGCTCCCCAGGCAGCAAGACGGGTCATCCATCGGTAACCTTCTTCCTGATAGGGACGCAGTTCGGCTTGCAGAGCGGAAGGTATCGCAGTGTTGATATTCTGCGCTTCCTGCAACCGTTTGCGAAAATCGCGCCAGGCTTTGTCAAACTTCATGTTTTGGAAATCGTCGAACGAGTCTGCTATTGAAGCTGACGCAAAGCGGTTGATGGTAGCCGTTTCTTTCGAGATATTCGAAAAGGCGCTCAGTTCGGCCAAGCGGCGTCTGAACTGTTCGCTCAGGGCGATAAACTCGCCGTTGGCCAATTCTACGAAACGTCCGTGTCCGCTCTGCACCAGTTCGAGCAGTTGTCCTATCGAAACCACCATTTGTTCGTCTAATTTCAGTTCGCCTTCCAGTTCAAACCAGTCAATCCCGCTTTTCATACGCAAGTTGAGATTTTCGAAATTAACCGAATAGCGTATTTTCATCCGTTCGCCTTCAGGCCATTCTACCACGGCAATGTCGGTATGTTGCCGCAATATATCGAGCAATTCAAGCGCATCAAGCGGATTATCGAAGGTCATCATCCCTTCATTGATGTCAAAACCTTCGATGGTTTGAATGTCGGCCAGGATGCGATCGGCATACTGCATTTCCAGCTCCATGTCGCGTGTAACCTGTAGACGTTCTCCGTCCTGATTGGCCATCAGCACTTTTCCGCCTTTTCCAGGTTTGCAGTAAGGGGGATGAGCGCCAAAGGGTTTGACGAACATTTCGGCTTTCAGCCCTTCGCCTAAAGGCAACAACTGTATGCGGATATGCGAATCGGCCTCCACTTGCCGCGCCTGCATATTGGCTCCGCTCACCGTCAGGTCGGTTTGTACCGTCATGTACGCGCTGAAATGTTCTAATACTTTCACCAGTTTTTCTTTTCCTGCCTCAGGTATCTTCTTTCCTTTTTTTACTGCTTCGATGATTTCACGTTGCGATTTGCCGATGTTGTAAACCTTATAACGTGTGTTGGTTTCCTTTTCGATATATATGTCGCTCCGCAAATCGGTTACATCGCTCTCCAATTTGTATCCGCCTCTGGAGGATTTTACCACGCTCAATACCGGTTTCGCTGCAATCAATTCCACAGGTATATCGCTGTTTTCCAAAAAAACATACGGATGACCGGTCATCATTGCGATAGCCTTCTTGTCCAAATTGTACGAGTAATAACCGGTAGCGGCTGCGATATTTTTGTCCTGCTGGGTCATCCCGTCGGCCTTTCCATTGATGAAGTTCGATATGGCGATGTTGCGTCCGGAAGTCCACCCTCCGCCTGCCTGTCGGGTTTGCAGTATAGGTTGTGCCCATCCTTTTGGGAAAAACCGGTAGGCAACACGCGATTTGCCCCCGTCATTTTCCTTCCTGATCAACGATTTTACGGCATCAAGCGAGAGGTACTCATTAATTTGTTTTTCCCATTCTTCCACACGTTTGATATTCGACAAGGCAGGCACGTATTTCATCTTGACCGATAATTGTGCATAAATATCCGCCGCCTCTTCCACTCCCATGTTTTTCAACACGTAAGCAGCTTCGTAAGCGGCAGGCAAATAACCGTTTTTGTACGCTATTTTAACCATCGGCAACGCCTTTTTCAGCCAGCTATCATACTCGTAGGGTTGTTCGCCGGTAAAACCAAGAGCGATGATTTTCCATAATTTTATCTCCATATTTTCAGTGTTCCCGAAACTTTTGAAACTGCCTGAGTATGATTCTGTGTTGTTGGAAATCATGTAACGGCACAAATCGGCAAATAGCATGTCCGAAGCGGAATAACGCTTGGTTTTGGGGTCAACGATTCGTCCCAGCGCGGGAAGAAAGTCGTCCTGTTCGCCCGATATCAGTGCAACAAGGTAGAACAGCGCCGCTTCCGGTATGATGGGTATGTAGGATTGTTTGTATTCTCTTCGTTGTTTCTTCATGCCTTTTTCGAACAGTTCCAGCGCTCCGGCAGAATCGCCTTCGATAAAACGCGACACGGCTTCTGCAAAGTATAAAACAGCACAATCCAAATTGCGTACCAATTGCTGCGCCTGTTGCCAATTGCCGCTCTTGAAAGTTAATTGCGCCCGCTCAATACTCATATCGAGCGAATGGACATCTGCCAGTTTTGCATCTAATTCCTGTATGAGTTCCAAAGAAGCAAGCTGAGGGACAATTTCTTCCGCATTTTTCCGGTAAAGTGATGCTAAATGATGTGTGGATATGCGGCCAAAAACTTTTTCGTAGAGCGGCTGAGCGAAAATAGCGCTCATATCGTTGATGAGATAAAATGATCGCATCACACTATCTTCACAGGATTTCAACTGATCGGGATGGTTCCACAGAGCGTCAAGATATATCAAAAGATTTTTGTTGCTATGCGAAAAATAATTGTATCCACGATCGCGGGCAAACACTATCTTTTCCTTTTGATAACCTTCTATCAGCGGATACAACCATACCAGCACATAGCCATTTATCAGGTAACTGTCGTAATACTCGCTTCTTAAAAATTGTTTGCGCTTTCCTTCTTCCAATATATCGCGTAATCGCTTTTTAGAAACCACATCACGAATATTGACTACCGACAAAAGCTCAGTTATATTTATCGGAAGCGGACTTAATGCCAAAACATGGTAAATATGTTTGGTTTCGGCATTAAGTGTTACATAAAAATCCTTGAAATTGAGATTCATGATTATTTATATAGTTAAAACAACAATTCAGGGTCTTTGTACCGGCTGATACCGAGATTGACGTATGCCACAGCCGTTACTTCACGTCCGCGGGGCGTGCGTTTCAGGTATCCTTCCTTGATGAGGAACGGTTCATATACTTCTTCGATAGTTCCGGGATCTTCACCTACTGCGGTGGCAATGGTGGTCAACCCTACCGGGCCTCCGCTGAATTTTTCGATCATAGTGCGTAATATCCGGTTGTCCATTTCGTCTAATCCGTGCCGGTCAATGTTTAGAGCGTCTAAGGCATAACGTGTGATTTCGAGATTGATGGTTCCGTCGCCTTTCACCTGGGCAAAGTCGCGTACACGGCGCAGCAACGCATTGGCAATACGCGGGGTGCCACGGCTTCGTGAGGCTATTTCTGTTGCCGCCTCCGGGACAATCGGGGCTTTTAAAATCCGTGCGGCGCGGGTTACAATTTGTGTGAGGATGTCGGTATTGTAATATTGCAGGTGGCAGGTGATACCAAACCGCGCCCGTAAAGGACTGGTAAGCAAACCCGAACGGGTAGTAGCTCCCACAAGCGTAAAAGGATTGAGCGTGAGTTGTATCGACCGGGCGCTGGGGCCTTTGTCAATGAGAATGTCGATGGTATAATCCTCCATGGCCGAGTAGAGGTATTCCTCCACTACCGGACTGAGCCGGTGTATCTCGTCGATGAACAGCACATCATTTTTTTCGAGGTTGGTGAGAATACCCGCCAAATCGCCGGGTTTATCGAGTACCGGCCCTGACGACAGTTTCAGATGAACGCCCAGTTCGTTGGCTATGATATTGGCCAAAGTGGTTTTCCCCAATCCCGGCGGGCCATGCAGCAAAACATGGTCGAGCGCTTCGCTCCGCATCTTGGCCGCCTGTACAAATACGCGCAAATTGTCGACCACTTTCGGCTGTCCGCTAAATTCCACGAAACCTGCAGGCCGCAAGGAACGGTCAAGTTCCTTGTCTTCTTTGTCCCAATTATTGGTGCGAAATTCTACTGTATCCGGCATGTAAAGGTTAACTTTTCATCTGTTGTCATTCCCCCAAAAACAACTTATTATTCACCCCGCAAAAATACATTTTTTTAATTCATAAATTATAAAATTACTCATTAACCATTGAACTTCCCGCATACACTCTCCATTTGCGGATCACTTCCGCCATATCCTGCGGCAGTTCCAACTCAAAATACATACGCTTTCGCGATACAGGATGATCGAATGCCAGCGAACGCGCATGAAGCGCCTGACGCGGAAGTATCTCAAAACAGTTGTTTACAAACTGTTTGTATTTGGTAAAGGTGGTTCCGCGCAGTATCTGATCGCCTCCATAGCGGCTGTCGTTGAAAAGCGGATGCCCGATGTGCCTGAAATGCGCCCTGATCTGGTGCGTGCGCCCCGTTTCGAGCCGGCACTCAACCAGGGTAACATATCCCAGCCGTTCTACTACCTGGTAGTGTGTCACAGCATGTTTCCCGTCCGAACCATCCGCAAATACCCACATCTGCATCCTGTCCTTCGGGTTGCGGCCGATATTTCCGGTGATGGTACCTGCATCGTCAGTCAAATTTCCCCACACTAAAGCCATATATTTGCGTTCGATGGTATGCTCGAAAAATTGCCGCGCCAGATGATTGAGCGCACGTTCGGTTTTGGCAACCACGAGAACGCCCGAAGTATCCTTGTCAATACGGTGCACTAATCCGGGACGCATCTCGCCGCTTTGAAACAAAGGTAAATCCTGTAAATAATACACAAGCGCATTAACAAGCGTACCGGTATAGTTGCCGTGTCCGGGATGCACTACCATGCCCGCTTCCTTGTCGATCACGATTAAATCATCGTCTTCATAAATAATGTGAAAGTGAATATCTTGCGGGACGATGGTCAGCTCGTATTTAGGATGCGGTAAAAGCACCGAAACGTTGTCCAAGGGTTTCACCTTATAGTTCGATTTTATGGCGCGTTGATTGACCAGAATGCAACCCGCTTCTGCAGCAGCCTGCACCTTGGTACGCGACACGTTTTCGAGTTTATGTGTCAGAAATTTATCAATCCGTACAGGCGTTTGGCCGCGATCAACCACCCAATGGTGATGTTCGTAAAGGTCGGTGTTTTCTTCCTGCAAATCCGAATCGGAAAAGACGTCCGCAACTTTTTCTTCAGAATGGCTCATCCTGCAAAATAAATTTGCATGTGACGTAAATTATTTCCCGCCTGCAGGGAGATTTTCCCTCCAGAATTTATCCATCACGCGGCGAAGGTGCATCGTTGTACCCTCCCGTTCGCTGATTCCGTGACTTCGCATGGGATACGACATCAACTGAAACATCTTTTGGTTTTTAACCAGTTCATTAATCAGCATTTCGCAGCTTTGGTAATGAACGTTATCGTCGCCCGTTCCGTGCATCAGCAACAAATTGCCTTTAAGGTTCGCGGCGTGCGTCAGTGGCGAACCGTTGGCATATCCTTCAGGATTCTCAGCCGGAGTGCGCATATAGCGCTCCTGGTAAATAGTGTTGTACAATTTTTGATGAGAAACGAACGCTACTGCGACGCCTGTTTTATAGATGTCGGGATAGCGGAACATACAGTTAAGCGTCATCGAACCGCCGCCGCTCCATCCTGTTACGCCGATGCGCTCCATGTCGATAAATGAATATTGCTTTCCGAGTTCAACGATTGCTTTTGCCTGGTCGTCGGTAGTTACAACGCCGATTTGCTGGTAAAGCGACTTGCGCCATGCTCTGCCTCTGGGAACGCGTTGTCCGCGATTGTCAACACTCATGATAATATATCCCTGGTTGGCAAGATATTGATGCCATGTGCTTGGCTGCCAGGTATCGCTTACTGTTGAGCCGGCAGGTTCTCCATAGATATCAAGGATAACGGGATATTTTTTGTTAGGATCGAAATCACGCGGTTTCACCATCCAGCCATCGAGGATGTAATCGCCTACGTCTGCTTTGACAAATTCCTTATAGTTGAAACCCCACGAATCAAAATCCTTTTTTACATCGCTGTTGTCTACAATGGTGCGTACCGGTTTATGGTCGGGAAGAGAAATCATTGCCGACAGTGGAGGCGTATGGGTATTATTAAATGTATGTACTGCCCATTTAGCTGTCGGGGAGATGTTGTACGAATGTGTTCCCTCTTGACCTGCGGGGCTTACGCGCTCCATTTTGCCATCGCCGAAAAATTCCGAGCGATAGAGATAGCGTTGCGTGTATTTCCCTTCGGGAGTGGTGATATAATAAACGAGGCTGTTTTTAACATCGATTCCTGCAATGCTGACAATATCCAGATTGCCTTTGGTTACGGGAATGATTTCTTTTCCGTCGCGACTGACGAGATACACGTGTTTGTATCCGTCGCGATCGCTCAGCCATGTGAAATACCGGTTATCCCTGAACCATCGGATATCGTTGTTCGGGTCGGTCCACGCTTCGTCTGTGTCGGTGAATATGTTGACCGGCGTTTTCTCGCCACAGGCAACTGTCCACACTTTATTGACGCTTTGGTGACGGTTCATCTGCTGGATAAATAACTCATTAGTGCCGGGAATAAATTCCATACGCGGAATATAGTTATTGCGGGGGTCTCCCGGTATTTCAATCCATGTTGTGGCGCCTCCCTCAACGGGAATATAACCCACTTTCACCGCCGAGTTTGTGGTTCCTGATTTCGGATAGGGGAACGGAATGATTTGTGAATAAATCGAATCGACGTTGTTGATCATATAGAATACGCCTGTTCCTTCCGTATCCGAATGCCAGTAAGCGATATACCTGCCATCGCTGCTCCAGCGGAAACCGTCGCGGCAATCGAACTCCTCCTCATAAACCCAATCGAACGTACCGTTAACAAAACGGTCGTTCCCGTCGGTGGTCAGCTGAGTGACGGCGCCTGAAGCAAGGTCTTCCACATAGATATTGTTTTTGGCAACGTAGGCCACTTTGGTTGCTTCGGGATTAAATTTTGCGAACATCGTCACCGAAGGCTCCATTCCCTTATTCAACTGTTGAAGCTTGCCGCTCCTGACATCCAAAACCCAATAATCGCCTTTGGTGTTGTATCGCCAAACTCGTTTGGTGTTGTTGAAAATCAGAATCTTGTTATTGTCGGCTGACCAGGTGAAGCTGGATATTTCAACAGGTTTTCCTGTCGCCTGGTTCATCAGTTTTTCCGACGGAACGATAACGCTGCGCTTGTTGTCTGCCGCTTCGTAACGGACGATATCCATTCCGCCCGTGGCATCGTTTTGTTCCAGACGGCTGTATCCTTCGCCGTCCCTGAGCCAGCTTACCGCGCCCGCTCCGCGCGTTGAAAACATACGGCCGCCTACGGCCTCTTCAATGGTAAGCGTTTTGTTCCTGTTGTCCTGAGCATTCGCGCTCCAGACAAAACATATTGCCGCTACGGACAATGTGAGTAAAATTTTCAGTTTGTTCATATTCAATAATGTTTTCTTTGTTGATGAAGATGCAAAGGTATATGAAAAAACGGATTTTCATAAGCTTTTATCCTCCTTCGTTAAAAAAATATTGGCACGAACGTTGTATTTGAATTTTTTGGTGCAATTTTGTTTTTTTGAAAAAGTGTCCGTTTTCGGACACTTGGTGTACGATATCGGACACTTTTTTTTGAAGGGAAAATTGTAAATTCATCACTATCAATATTTTAAAAATTTGGCACGGTATTTGTAAGGAAAAATATAATATCAATCAAGAATCAAAAAATTCAAAAACCAAAAAACCAAAAAACAATTATTATGTTTAGCAATTATTTTAAAACAGCGTGGAGATATTTGACCAGGAACAAAGTATCTTCTGTTATTAATATCCTGGGACTTTCACTGGGGATTGCCTGTTGTCTGATGATCTATCTGATAACAAGCCACGAAATGGGTTATGACGGCTTTCATCCCGACGGGGAAAGGATTTACCGGTTAACGAACGGGGCGCATCCGGGCATGTTCGACCCGATGCTTGGACCGGTGCGCGATGAAATAACGGGTCTGGAGTCAGCATCTACCATTTGGTATTATTTTACCAAAGTGCGTATCACAGAAGGGGATGAGGTGAAATATTTCGAGGAGCCGAGAGTAGGTTTTGATCCGTTGGATATCATTGTTACTGATCCGGTTTATTTCGATATTTTTCAGTACGAATGGTTAGCCGGAAGCCCTGCATCGCTCAATGCCCCTAATATGGTGGTGCTTTCAAAAGACAAGGCGTACAAATATTTTGGGGATTTGCCCGTTGATGAGTACATGGGTAAGGTAATCACGTATGGCGAAGCCCTGAATGTTTCAGTCGCCGGTATTGTGAAGCCATGGGGGAAAAAATCCGATTTTGTCTTTACCGATTTTATTTCCAGCGCTTCTATTGCCAATAGCGAATTGAGCGGACGGATTAACATGGATGCCTGGGGAATGATGAGCAGTTCTACACAGGTGTTTGTAAAACTGCTTCCGGGCGTGGATCCGTCAGCCGTTGAAGCTCAGTTTCCGGTATGGGGAATGAAATATATCCTGTGGGCTAAGGAGATAGATGATTTCAAAGTGGTCTTGCAACCGCTTGCAGATATTCATTTTGATACGGTTATCACAAATCCTTACGCTCCTCAGGCGCATTTGCCCACACTGTACGGTTTAATGGCGATTGCTGCGTTTATACTGATTATTGCCGTCTGTAATTTTATTAACCTGTACACAGCGCAATCCATGCAGCGCGTCAAGGAAATAGCGGTACGTAAAGTGGTAGGCGGGAAACGCGCCGATCTGATTATTCAGTTCCTTGGCGAAACGCTGTTGGTTACTGTTTTTGCCGCATTACTTGCGTTGTTGCTGGTAGATCCGTTTGCTAAAATCTTTCATTCCTATGTGCCGCAAGATTTGGCTCAAGGTTTGCTGCAACCGTTTTCCTGGTTGTTTCTTTTATCTGTCGTTCTTTTTACGACGCTGCTGGCCGGTTTTTATCCTGCAAAGGTATCATCCGGCGTTTCGCCGATCAGTATTATGAAAGGCGGAA
>Ga0082212_10001186_pt1 | contig 38263 bp, 14 predicted proteins | sample TergutNt197P3_FD_71548 | JGI IMG/M metagenome (GOLD analysis project Ga0082212, IMG submission 71548) | Neocapritermes taracua P3 segment gut microbial communities from Petit-Saut dam, French Guiana - Nt197 P3 | ecosystem: Host-associated > Arthropoda: Insects > Digestive system > Gut ...
CCGGCAGCCAAATGCCAACTTTTGAGTCGAAAGCTGCACGGTAGTCCACGTTGTTGAAAGTGTATCCGCTTGAAGACCAGCCGCCCGTTCCGAATACTGCTGCTACGTAGGGGTGGTTGTTTACGATCGTGCGGCCTTGCGAACCTGAAACTGTCGTACCGCCAAAGCTCAGGCCTCCCGTCAGTTCAGTGTACCCTGGCATAGCCAGTATTCCTGTGCCTGTGCCCACGCCTGTGCCCGTGTTCGCGTCTGCGTAAACCTTGATCTCTGCAATGTTAAAGACGTCAGGCATGCCGGAAGTGCCGATCAGGCGATAGTACTTGTACGCTTTGCTGGCGTCCAGCCCGTCCGCAGTCGACACGTTGGTTGCACCGCTAGTGTTGACTCTGCTTACAGTATAAAGCGTAGTGTAGTTCACGCCGTTGTCCGACCCTTGGAACTGTGCACCCACAAGCCGGTTCGTAGAATAGCCTTGGCGCGGCATCAGTGCAATTTGCGTGACTTTCTGAGCTGTCTTGAACTCAATCCCGGCGTATCCGAGTTTGGCACCGTCGAAATAGCTGGCACCGGTCTGCCCGTCGCCGACTGCCGAGTCAAAAGCTGCGCGGTAGTCCACGTTGTTGAAGGTGTAGCTGCCGTTTGACGACCAGCCGCCAGTCCCAAAGACGGCAGCGGCGTACTCGTGGTTGTTCACAGTTGTGCGCCCTTGCGAACCTGAAACCGTAGTCGCGCCAAACTGTAAACCCCCTGTCAATTCAACGTAGCCCTGCAGGCCGTAAACGGCCTGCACGTTGTACGTCGCCCCTGATGTGAACACTGCTAGGGTGAGCACCATGGCTGCAGTTAGAACCATAGCCATCACTTTTGTTCTTTTTTTGTTAATCATAATCCCTCTATTCCTTTCTTGTACAAAAATTTAACGTTAAAATCCCCTGGCTGCTATTTGGTGTAGTGTATAAAGAGATCGAGCAGATCGAGCATGTCAATCACCCCGTCTGCATTGACGTCACACATACTCGCCGTGACGCCTTTGCCCCTTGAGTCGTTGACCTTAACCAGAGTGTTCCAATTCGTGCTGTCGCTATCGAAACCGCAGTAAAGCAGCATGATGCCAAGGTCAAGGGCATCGACTACATTGTCCCTGTTCAAATCGTATTTCGAGAAGACGCGTTGGTCTATGTTCGTCACAGCACTGCCTAATATCAAGGCGTCAAGGTAGACGGTCGTACCATCGAGCCCTACTGCTGTAAAACCTGTCAGTGTGAAAGCTGCGTCGCCTACGCCTCTTGGCGCAAATATGAACTTCGCAACGTCAACTGCGGCAACGGACGTTAGCCCGGTTGTGCTCCCTGAAGGAAGCCCAAGTGTGACCGTGCCTTTCCACTTACCGCCTCCGGCAAATGACCAGAAGATGTCGCCGAGGGGAGTGAAGCCATTGAGTCCGACAAGGCCTTTGCCCGCCAGCAAATCGCTGTCCACTTCAAATTCCAGCGCAATGTTCAACAGGTCCTCTGCATTGCGGATCGACACGGTGAATTCCACGTCTCTTTCGATGCCGCTCTCGGCGTCCGCACTCACGCTTGCGTAGACCGTATCCAGCGGGACTGCTTTCAAAAGCAGGCTCTCGGTGAAATTGACGTTGAGGGTGATTACCCCGTTTGCGTCCGCTTGATGCACTGCTTCGTAAGTGTTGTCGTAATACTCAGTTATCTTGTAAAGGAATCCCGGTTCAAGCCCGCGGAGCTCTGCAGGGCCAGTGTAGTTCATGGTGGTCTCGCCGCCGCCCGCGTACGCGCTCCCGCTGGTAAAGCTGCTCACCGGCGCATTTGAGGCAAAGACGCTGTAGTACTTGGTGTTCGTTGCCGGCTTGTCGTATGCCAGTATTTCGGGGTATTCAAATCCGAACTTGTACATATCCATGTAGTATGCGCTCGGTATACCCTCTGCAACTGCTGTCTGGAAAGCTTTTACCTTGGCTGCTGTGATGGTGCTGGCAGCCCAGAATTTCGATTCCATAACATATCCTGCACCCATAAGGCTCTTTACCCTGTTGCCGAAGTTCTCGACATGGTCGCTCACAGCTGTGGCGTTGTCGCCGTAAAGGCCCTTCCACATCCTGATGGAGTATCGCGCCTTTCGGACGTTGCTGCTTCCGGGGTCGCCGGTTATCGGACGGTTCGTGCCGTTTTGAGTAAAGAAGCTCATCATCGTGCCGCACTGGCAATGCTTCATCCAAGGATCCTCGCCCAGAATGGCTTTTGCCTTGTCATAGATGTATTTCCAGTACAATGCGTAATTCTCAAACCCGGCGTTCGGGTTGCCGTCATGGCCATGGCCTATAGCAAGGCATGGTTGCGTGCCCCACTGGGTGTCGATCTTGAGGCCGTCAAAGCCATACTCGCCAAATATCAGGTTGCAGAAATAATCCGTGTACTCGTCCAAAACCCTTGGGTTGCCGAGACATAGCTCGCCTGTTCCGTTCTGTGGGTAGTATCCGGTCTGCCTTCTGTACTGCGGCCTAGGTTGGTCTGGCAGGAGCTGACCTGTGGCCGGGTCGAATTCCACTGCGTTTGCAGTAATCAAATAGTCGGGGTGGGCCAGCGTAAACGGCGTGTCAATCTGGATGTTCCTGCCGCTTATGACCGCACCGCTTCCTGCTATCGCGCTTGACCAGCCGGTATCGCTGCCTGGATGCAGATATACGCTCATCGGCATGCACCATGCAGCAGTTTTGAACCCGTGTTCGTGCATAAAGTCGTTCCACGCCCTGACGACCGCTTTTGTGTCTTCATCTGTTTCGTTTGGCAAGCCAAAATAGCTTGCCACGTCTCTCCACTTGCTCCCGATAGTGATATAGCCGCCTTCGCCGCAACGTTGTGTCTGTTCCAGCAACTGCAAAGCGGTCATGCCGCTAGTGCCGCCGGGGCTTCTGGATCCTGAGCCGTTGCCACGCGGGTACCATGCCGCGTCAAGTATGATGTATTTCAAGCCCCATTCGTCAAATGTACCGTCCAGGACGAAATTGATCGACTGCAAGGGGTTGAAGCTCTCGCCGCCGCCCCAGCTTTCCCAAGTATTCATCCAAGCGTCTTCAGGGTAGTTCGCCGGGTCGGGCGGCGCCAGCCAGTCCGGCTCCAGCTCATGGCCGTTTATGACAAGGTTGGGGATGTAGGACATCGCCTGAGTATACTGTCTGCTGCCTTGGTAATTGTCGCCTGTGTGAACGCCGACGTAACTCACCCCTGCATCCGTAAGCACTCCTGATTCAAGAGCCTTTCCGGGCCAACCAACCCATGCGTATGCTGTGTCGTGGGCGTTGGCTATGCCGCTTCCGCGTGTCGGGAGTTCTCCGCTGCGCACCATGTGAGGCGTGGCGAAGCCGATGGTTATGCCCACGTTTTCACCCCAGAACACATTGAATGGCAAGCCGCCGTTTTCGCCCCAGAACCAGTTGTTTTTTGAAACGTTGTCACTGTTTGCACACCTTTGGGAATCCATTGCCGTTGTATTGTTCAGGCCCATCGTATTGAATACTGGTACTACGTAATCAAGGCCCCAGACAAGGGTTGCGCCTTGTTGTGTCCAAAGGCCGGCTTCCCTTTTGTTGGCGATGTAATCGCCTGCCGGCAGCGGATCATAGATTTTGTAATTGTTTTCTACAAACCTGGCTATGTTCAATGTGCCAGCTCCGTCGTACCTGTACTTGGAAGCTACAGACACAACGCCGGGGTTCCTGTAAGAAGTCTCAATAACAAGAATACGTGTAAGGTTGGCAGAAGCGCTCTTTCCCGTTACGGTCAAGCGGTCTCCAGGCCCGAAATACGTTGCTACGTTTGTTTCGTTTGCAAAATCGCTTACTGCAAAATCGTCTATTGCCACTTCGTTCCCTGTTACCGAGCCGGTTGATCTGGTTCCGGTCGTCACGTACCCCGACTTGTCGGACAAAAGCTTGGCCGAGCCGTTGTTGAAGTTGGTGGCACCCGTTCCGGTACCCACAGACCATGGAAGCCTATTGCTCCAAGCGGTTTGTATCGCCGCAGCAAGCCCGGTAGGAACGATGGGTTCCGGCTTGTTCGTCATGCGCGTGCAACTGCCGTCTGCTTCAATGCGGTACACTGTCATGGACATGCTGTCGTCAACTTCGACATAGACACCATCTCCGGCTAAGGCTGCTCCTGCTGCGTTGCGGGCAGCTTCCGCTTCTGAATCTGCCGCTGCTGGGACGACATAAGTCATAACAAGCATCAGCGACAATGCGATAACTAGAAATCTTTTCATTTTCACTTAACCTCCTTATTTATTTTCATTCCTTGCCTCTTTTGTTCTGTCGTTAAGGTTCGATGTTTTCAGCCTCATTTTTTTGGGAACTTGGCTAACCCTTTTCATAATTGTTGGTTATCTCCCTCCTTTTCAAAAATGCCTCCTTGAGTTTGCTTCCGTTACACATTAGTATCGACAAATATTATACAACACCACCGTTAGGTTATGTGTTAGATTAAAGCCGCCTGCAAACATATTTTTTGGATATGCCCATGGACATTTGTCCTTTTGCTGTGCTTGCCATTACCGCGAACGTGTTCATTTGTACGGGATGCGTAATCATATTGCCAATCGGTGTTTGATTATTGTTAGTTTTTTGTTGGGTAATTGTATTATTCTTCAATTATGTTGTTTTCTAATGATTATTTTTGCAACCTCTTGGGTGAAACAAAGAACCAGCTTGGCCGACAGCCAAGCTGGTTCTGGTATTGTTCTGTGCATTTCGGATGGAGGGAAGGTTCACGTGTCTTGTTTGGCAAGACACAGGAACCTTCCCTATTGTCCTATTTGGTATAGTGAATGAACAGGTCGAGCAGGTCAAGCATGTCGATCAAGCCGTCGCTGTTCACGTCGCACATGCTTGCCGTAACCGGGTTGCCCCATGCGTCGTTGACTTTGACAAAGACTGCCCAATCCGGGGAATCTGCGTCAAACCCGCAGTACAGGAGCATGATACCAAGGTCGAGGGCGTCAACCACGCCGTCCCTGTTCAGGTCGTATTTCGACCTGGCAATTATTGTGGTGGCTTTGCCGTTCTCAATGAACGACCCAACGAATTTCGTCGTGCCGTTCAGGAACACGAGCCTTGCCGACGTTATCGCCATGGCTGCGTTGCCAAACCCCTTTGGCGTGTAGGTGAATTTTGCAATGTCCACAGGGGCTGCAGATGTCAGGCCGGTGGTGGTTCCGGAAGGCAGCGCCAGTGTTACAGTGCCCTTCCAGTTGTTGTCGCCGGCAAAGGTCCACAGAATGTTGTTCATGGCGTCGAAGCCGTTTAGCCCCTCAAGCCCTTTGCCTGCAAGCATGCTGCCGTCAATGATGAATTCCAGCTCAACCGCCAGCACGTCCACTGCGCCTGCCAGCGAAACAGTGTAGCAGGCGTCATTGTTGATGTAGCTCACTAAGTCTGTGTTCAAAGCTATCGTTGTGATTGGGGTATCGCTTATTGTAAGTACGGCTGGAGCGTCGATCGCATCCAGCTCGAGCGTATACTTGTCGCCAGCTGCGACGACTTTGTCATTTACGTCAACCATATCCAAGTACACGAACAGCCTTTCGTCTAGTTCGATGTTGATCTTGTCGCCATAGAACGCGTACGCGGTCTTTTTGACAGGAGCGTCGCCGGTTAAGATTGTTTTGCCATTGACAGTCGCCTTCAGGCCGTCTCCGCCAATAAACTCAACGTTAACGTGATTGAAGGTGTGGTAGATTTCTACCGAAGTCAGCGAGAACCTATCAAGCCGTGCCCTGAGCACTACCTGGTCGTTCAGCCTGCCGCTCGTTGGATCCCAACCACTGTCCCTGCCGTAGCCGGCACCGCGGAGAAGGCGCCCGGAGGCGTTTTGCACACCATACGGATCCGACGCGCCGGTGACACCGTCAGGTATGAGCCTGATGTGGCGCGCAGTGTAAGCCTTGTCAAGCAGGATTTCCACGATATAGGAGCGCGATTTGGTATTGTCGTATGTTTCGTCGTACAGAAGGTTGTTCCAATCGGCTGTCTCTCCCGTTGCGGCAGAAATCTGAAGCCTTACCCTGTCGGGCACCCCGCGGCCGACGAGGCACGGGTTCCATTCTTGATATGAATTTTCATTCCAGCGGCTGATCACCTTGTCAAAAGTCTGTGCCGATCCCAAGTTGGTGTAATGGGCGCTCCCGACAGGTATCTGGGCATAGCCGGTGGTGGAGGACGTGGCGCCGTCAGCCATGATGCTGTCGAGGACAGAATTTGCCCTCTCGTTGGCAAACGTTACGAAAGTGGCATTCGTAATACGCGTTGGCGCGTTTCCGGTGTTTGTAGCCATGGTGTTGGGACCGGTGGCGTTGCTGGCAACTGTAGCTACGCTGCTGCCCACGTTTCTCGCCAAGTTTGTTGTTCTGCTGGTTTGTGTTTGCGGTGCAAGACCCCATGCCGCCCATTCGTCGGAATCGGGGTCGCCCGGCACATAATTGTTGCCGCGGCTTAGGTTTCGTTCTTCTCCGCTTATTATGTTGTTGTAGCAGTCAACTCCAATGTACGCGTCCTTGCCGCCAAGGTTGTCTGCAAAATGCCATATTGTTATCGTGCGAGACTCACCCGGATACAGTGTTATTAGGTTGTCGTCGTAGTTTACCGGAGTCATGTTTGCTTTTGTGCTGTCTGTATATGCCTTCATCTCGATGCCAAAAGCGATGTCTCCTGTTGGGTTGGTTATGGTTACCGTTTGTTCCCACATGCTCTTGTCGCCTGCCCTGAACCCACCGGGATTCCTCTGCACTGTCAAGTCAACTTTGGGAAGCATGTTAACCTGGGTAAGGTCGGCTGCCTGTGACATTGCGCGCCCTGCGCTCGACTGGGTCGAGATAACTTCGCGCTTGCGAGCGACTGCATAGTCGTTGCGGCTGAACAGCCCACCATCTTTGTCTCTCAGTTCGAGCGACACAAAGTAAACGTCTGTCGTCGGCTTAATAAGGGAGCCTACTATGTCGGCATTGCTCCAAAGGTCGAGGTTTCCTGATGCGCCTGCGGCCCTTCGCCCTGCGGCGTTGGCGGTTGAGTATTGGGTATAGAACGGCTCAAAGCTGCCCTCGAACCAATCGTCGCCGTTTCGCTGATTGGGGACAAACCCGGTTAGCCTGTCTATTGTCGTGCCTGACCAGCTTGTCACGCCGTCTGCCGGAAGGTTAAACGTTTTTTTCAGCGTTTCATTGATCTGGTCGCCGTATATGTCATAAACCTTGAGTGTCGCGGTTGCCCCGTTAACTGCTTCGCGAGTGTTGTTCATTGCAAACGCTTTTCTGCTAAATTGGTCGTACGCTACATGAACAGGAGTGTTGCCCTTCGCTGAACCGAACGAGTTGCCAATTGGGTGCAGGTAGAAGTCGAACTGGTTCCAGAACGTGCTTGGCCTTGGCGAGTTGAGCATCCAGTTTACAAACCCCGTCCCCTTGCTGAAGCGCGTCACGTGCAGTGCTTCGTGGATAGCCCTTTGCTGGTCGTACTGGAACAGCTGGGCGCGAATGTTGTATTCATCAATAGTATTTGAAGGGCCGAACGCGCTTTCGACGTACAAATTGCTTACGTCTAGGGATTCGAAGCACCCGCCGCGCGCATTAAGGTAATTCCAATGGTTGTAGTTGCCTGGCCCGGCGCCCAAAGCGCCTCCGTTGCCTTTGTTGTATGGCCACCAATTCTCTTCGGGGAGTACCTTTTTCAGCGTTTCAAGCGTAGGTATGCCCATGCCGCCGGCAGTTTCCGAATAGAACCCGATCAACCCGCCATAAGCTCCAGTCGAGTTGTCCGTTGGGCTGAGCCCCTGATAGAATTTCCCAGGCGGAACGGTTTCATACCCGCCGCCCATAGTCAATCCTGAGCCGGCGCCTGACAGAACCGAGGCGCCAGAGGTGGCTGCGGCAAGCGTGTTCCCGATTTGGAACCATCTTACCCGTCCGGCAATTTCCCACATCTTTCTTTCTATGTTCGCGCCTGATGGGTTGGCTGCGGTCGCACCGTTGCTCTTCGTGCGGTCGGAACCGTTAAGGAATGCCCACCCGGCAGCATGGCTCCTAAGTATGCGCATTTGGGAATAAACGGATTCATAGATTATCATGCGTTCTGCGCTGGAGAATCCCTGAGCAGCCACTTCGTTGCGGTCGCAGCACATGAACCCGGTCATGAGGAGCAGCCCGGCTTCATCCATTAAGTCATACAGTTTTTCAGAAAAGAACTTGCCCTCGTCGCGCCACATGTTGTGGCCCATTGTTTTCACAATTTCCACGAAGTTTTTGTTTGCCAAGTCGTCCATGCGGTAGAAATGGTCAAGCGCGCCGAAGCCGCCGCCTTTCATCACGACAGGCTGATGGTTAATGAATACCTGAAGGCCAATCGTGCCGCTTGAGTTTGTGTTGTTAATTTCGTGTCGCAATTCCCTTATCCCGAAACGATGGGTGAGTGTGTCCGAAACGACGCCGTCAACGGTGATTGTGTAATCTACCGTGTACAGCGGCTGGCCGCCTGCCCCGTTGGTCCACCAGAGCTGGGCGTTCGGGATCAAGAAGTCTTCAAAAAGTGGAATGTCCCAGTTGTAGGCTTTTGCGGGCATTGTTGCGCTAACGTTGGAGAATGTGCCGTTCGGGATTGGCACTCCGTCCGGGCCTTTTACAACGCCGCTCAGCAGCGCAGTTACCGGGGCGTTTGTCATGTTGGAGGCGTTGACGTAGAGGGAGAGCGCGGCGTCGCCGTTGCCGCCCGGAGTCACTGTGCCTTCGATAACTTTTGCAGCCGCCATTGGATTGGCGAGGCGCACCGCTCCAGTTATGTCGAGGGAAGCGGCGCCGGTCAAGCCCATGTTGTTGTCAGATGTCGTGGGGTGCCAGTCGTGCCAGAAGGGGCCGAAGTCGGCAACGTTGAACATCCTCTTCACCTTGATCCTGATAGTGTTCACTCCAGGCTTTACAAGATCAGTAATATTGATGTCGTATGTGCGGAAAGCGCCAATAAACAAGTTTTTGTACTTGTCGAAATCGCCATGCCCGAACTGGGCAACTGAGGAAAGCTTCCCACCGGATTCGTTTTCGTTACCGTCTGACTGCGACAGGTAGCCGGAGCCTACGGGCCTTCCAAAGTTCGTGTTGGTTGCGGTTTCAGACAGCGCCTGAGTAAGGCCGATGTTGTTGGTGTTGTAAACAAACGGTGGCGGCGGATTGCTGCCTGCAGTGTATTCCGGGTAAGTAGCCCGGTCTACGCTCTCTTTGTTCATTACTTCCTTAACGTCTTTAATGTTTGTGTTTTCATTGAAGAGCTGTGTGCCGTTTACATAGACTTCACCTTGGTAGCTCATGTTTTTTAAGTTGAGGTTGAAGAAATTGTCAACTTGGTCTGCGCCTACATTGAAATCAATGCTGTACCACCACCAGCCGGCAAAGTCGTCCCTGGGAATATGCTGCATATTTCCGTCAAAATAGACGTCTCTTTCGCCTTCGTTGTTGGGTACGAAAACATCGTCGTACACTCCTGCATCAAGCAGGTTGCCGAGAACCGTGCCTGGCACCTTGGCGGGAATCCAGTTCGCGGTGCTCACAGTCGGCGCAGAGGCGTCGCCCGCGCCGGCAGCCTTCCAAGGCGCAATCGAAATTGCGCCCTCTGGCGCTATTTTCCAGTCTTCCAGTTCGACAGTCCATGAACCTGCGACGGCTGCACTGGAAGCAGTGGCTTCCTGTTCAGTCTCAACGACGTCAGTGGCTGTTACGTCAGCCTCAAAAGGCTCGTCGGTAAACGCGGCGAAGCCGGAAGACGCCGGCAGCAAAAGAACAAGTGCCAGAAGAACGCTTAAAAATTTGTGTCTGGGTTTCATTTTGTTTCCTCCTAAATAAATTTTGTTGCCTCTTTTGGTCTGGGGTTGGGGTTCCCTGTTTTCAGCCTCGCTGCTAACGCGCAACTGAGCCAAGCGGCCTCTTTTGTTTAGGAGTTGTGGTTCTCCTCTTTTGCGGTGCCGTCCCCTTCCTCCTTTCTTCACGGTGTATCATCAATAACTCGTCCATTTATTAATAAAGTTTGCTAATTATACAATATCTATCTTGTTTTGTCAAGATTCATGCTAATGGTTTTGCAATAATTTTGTAGTATTTTTGTAATAAAACAGGAGCCAAAGACAACGCCTTTGGCCCCTGTTTTATTATGTGTACAATCAAAAAAATTGATTGAAAGGCTACTGTATGAGCTCCATCATCTCCCGCAGCCTTTGCTGCAATGCGTCAACCTTGGGCATTGTCCAGTAGTCAGACGGATCCATGTCGGACATAGTGCTTGTTTCGTTGTCGTGCCCGACAACCACCCCGTCTTTGACGACCGTAACGTCAGGTACAAAGATTCTGGGGTTTCCGTCATCATCCGGGAGCAGGTGATGCTCCTTGAACGCCACTAGCCTCTGGTATTGGCGGGAATTGTCCGACCTGTCGTCAAATATGTCAAGATAAAATATCTCTTCAACCCCCAGTTCCTTTGCCACGCCGTCAAGCAGCACCACGTATGCCTGGCACCAAGGGCAGGTAGGAAAGCCCATAAACACGATGCCCGTGCCGCTTTCCAGAAAATCGGCCGTTTCCTTCGCGTTTTTGTACACGAAGACGTTGTCATCGCTCATCAACAGATACTCCTTGCTAAATCTTAACGCATCCGGCTGTGGTGGTTTCGTAAGGAACAGCACTGCGGCAACGGCTGCCGCTAAAGCAAAAACGACGACAATGATCAATACTAGCTTTTTGGTGGGCACAATGCTTTTCATGTTTTTTCCATCCTATTCTAGGAATAATTCTTTCCTCAACAACAATCTATTGAACCCCATCATATCATAGCCGGAGTGTAATTGTCAAGAACCTTGACACCGCCCTCTGATTTTCTCAAATTGCAGTTTTTGCACATTTGTTGTATAATGATTTGTATAACAATGTTGAGGGTTAACGTTGCGAAAAGCAGGGTGAGCTCCCGAAAGGATGGTTAGATTTCGATGGGAAAGAAGATACTCGTTTCAAAGCTCATGGCTGCTGTTTTGGTGTTTGGCTTCCTAACAGCAGGCTTTGGCTCTTCGGCATCATACTCTGCAACAGCATCGGAACTGGAAGCGCAAATTAACGCCGTCAGCGGCTTGACCGCTTCCGTTAGCGGCAGCACGGTTACTGTCAACGGGTCGGCGCACCGAACCACAAATCTCAACCTGAACATCAATTCCGGTGTTACGGTAAACTGGAACGCTGTACTCACAGGCAACGCAACAGCCAATGATTACTTGCTGACCTTGTCGGGGAACGGCACATTCACCATAGGCCTAGGCGGCAGTATAACCGTTTCCTCCGGTGCAGGCGGTACGGTTTATATTTCAGGCGGTGTTACGTTGAACGTTGCAGGCGGCAGCATTGAAAGCCCCGGTGCCGGCTCTGCTGTCACAATAGCTGCAGGGACTGCCGGAGTTGGGATTAACATCAGCGGCGGCAGCATCAGCTCTGTACCAAACGGTTACGCCATCAACGATGGCAGTGGAATGACCGCGAGCAGCAACAACACTATAATTAACGTTTCAGCCGGGCTTGTAGAGGCTGGTTCTGCCTGCGCGATACGCTCTACAGGTATCGCGTCCGTTGTTACAATATCCGGCGGAGAAGTCAGAAACTCCGCAGCAAGCAACACCAACTCCGTTATCTATATGAATTACGCTCCGGCTCCAAACAACAACCTTGACAACATTGTTGTCAGCGGCGGCATTGTCAGAACAACGAACCCGGGGAACCAAAGCTATGTCTTGCAAACATCCCAAAACATTCGCATACTCGGCGGCGAGGTTCTGTCTATTGCGGGGCGCACCATCAACCTCGTTGGCGAGTTTTCAACAGCAACGGTCACCGGCGGAAGGGTTTGCACGGATTCGGGCACGGCCATCAGCACCGCTACGACCACGCTTGACGATGTGACCTATGCCAGCATCGTGATCAGCGGTGGCACTGTCGAGGCATTGAGTACAGGCACAGCATTAAGGATAACAGGGTACGGCAGCACAGTTGCAGTATCGGGGGATGCCAAGGTCTTGGCTAAGAGCGGACTGGCAATCGACGCTTCGGGGCGCCCGGCAAGCAACTCGGTCACAGTGGGCGGCGGGCTGGTTTTTGCCTGGGGCAACGCTGTAAACAAGGTCATAAGCCCCGAGAGCAAACTGCAACCTGCTGTCGGCGGCGTTGTCGCCGCATGGAATACGGCAACCGATATGGGCGAGTACCCATATATTCAAAGCGCACGCAACGATTTGTCCATGCTGCCGGCGAGCAGCGTAAGCTGGGACAACGAACCACCCGTGGCTGTCAACGGCGGAATACGATATGCAGCAACAGGTTTTCTGCCGCTTGATGTTGAAGTGATTCGAAACGCGTTTACGCTGACCATCGTGAACGGGACGGCTGATGGCGGCTCTGCTTCGCTTTTGGTCACCGCCGGGGCTACAGTTAATATTTCCACTCAGGAAACGGCGATCACCCCTGGCCTTAACCCCAACTTGAACCCGGTCAACGGCAATAGGTTTGTCAACTGGACGGCCAGCGTTGCCGGTGTGACGTTTGGGGACAGCGAGACGATGAATACTACCCTTGTGATGCCGGATTCCGACCTCACCGTTACAGCGGTTTTTAAACCGCTGTATGTGTTTCGCATTACAGGCGGCAAGATCACCGACCCTCCAAACTTCGACAGCATCTCGTACGGCTACTATTCGGAAGGGGAGACGATACATATAGAAGCGTATTCAGCTCAATGGAATATTACTCCAATGTGGAGCAAAACAACCATCGACGACGGCGCGTTTGGTGATGATTCCTTGATAGAAACGACTTTCACCATGCCTGGCGAACCTGTGACGGTTTTTGTGGTAGTAGAGCCCAACAAAAATTATAAACCGCAAATGTATTCCGCCACCGTCGCAAACGGCAATATCTCTACCACCACCGCCGGCGTACCAGTAGGCGACACCAGTTTTTCCGGTTATGCGGGTACGGGGCTGAACATTGTGGCTAACCCGCCGGATGCGGGGAAAGTGTTCGGCGGCTGGACGGTAACCCCCGGAGTCGGCGGCGTGTTTTACGACGCGGCTTCTGCCGCGACAGTATATATCATGCACAGCGACGACGTAACAATCACAGCGAACTACATCGATAAGACCTACAATCTCACGGTCAATGGCGGCACAGGCGCATTGGGGCCTCACATCGAGGGTGAAAACATAACGATAACCGCCGCTGCCCCTCCTGCGGGAAGAGTATTCAGCGGTTGGACGATCGAAAGCGGCGGCGGGCTGTTTGGCGACCCGTTCATGCCCGGCACCACATTCACCATGCCTGACAGCGATGCTGTAATCAAGGCGAATTATGAATATCTCGATTATACGCTTACAGTCGAAAACGGTGTTGACGTTTTGGGCTCCGGCGCTTACCATTTTGGGGAATCCATACCAGTCTCAGCTGATCCGCCGCCTACGGGCATGAAGTTTAACAGGTGGATAATCGCAAGCGGAAGCGGTTCCTTTGGCAGGGCCGCCGCAGCTGACACCATCTTCACCATGCCTGCCGTTGACGCAACTATTAGGGCGACCTATTCCGAAAACAATGGCACCGCGCCTTCTCCGCTGATGCGGCACGGACGCGAGCCTGACACTGCAACGTCGCCTCTGCACGGTGACGTGTCGCACATGCTGAACACTAGAGATCACATGGCGTTCGTGGCCGGGGTTGGCAATGGTTTGTTTAAACCGATTAATAATATGACCCGCGCTGAAGTTGCGCAAATGTTTTACAATCTCCTGCTTGACAAGGACGTAGAAACCGCTCGCTCTTTTTCTGATGTGCCAGAAAACACATGGTGCAAAAAAGCGGTGGACTCGCTTGCTTCACTGGGCGTCATAGCAGGGCGCCCTGACGGCCGTTATTATCCTGCCGATTTTGTCACGAGGACAGAATTTGTCACCATTGCTGTTCGGTTCACAAACGAGGTGCTCGGTGACAAGCAGGCTTCTGCTTTCTCTGACGTTCCAGAAACACACTGGGCGCACCACTCAATCATCACTGCGTCGAGTTACGGCTGGATCAGCGGGGTCGGGGACAACCTCTTTGCCCCTGACCGTAACATTAGCCGCGCCGAAGCCGTGACGCTGGTGAACACAATGCTTAACCGCGTTCCAGACAAGGCTTTTATCGACAATCACCATGAACTTGTATTCTATTCCGACGTTGCGAAAACATATTGGGCGTTCTATGAAATAGCGGAAGCCTCCAACTACCACCATTATGCGCAGCGTGATGACGGCGGGGAAGAATGGCAAAAATGAACTAATTGAGAAGAGAAGGGGACGGCTCCAGTGCCTTGCCAAGCATGGCACAGGAACCGTCCCCTTTTGTCATTTCGTGTAATGGATGAAAAGGTCAAGCAGGTCTAGCATGTCTATCACGCCGTCCCCGTTGACGTCGCACATCTGCGCTGTTACGCCGGCGCCCTTCGAATCGTTGACCTTCACCAAGGTGCCCCAATTGGGTGAATCCTTGTCAAAGCCGCAGTACAGCAGCATGATGCCCAGATCCAGGGCGTCTACCACGCCGTCCCTGTTCAGGTCGTACTTCGAGTAGACGAGCTTGTCGATCTTTGTAGTGGCTTTGCCGTTTGCGATTGCGGACTTAATGTAGCTCGTTACATCGCCGTCAAGGCCGACGGCTTTAAAGCTGGTCAGTTCCAAAGCTGCTTCGCCTGTGGCTCTCGGCGCGAAAATTAGCCTCGCAATGTCTTCATATGGCCAGGTGTTGAAGCCAGTCGAACTGCCTGACGGGTAGCCCAGGGTGACTGTGCCTTTCCACAAGTCGCCTCCAAAGCTCTTCCAGGCGATGCCGTCGATTACAGTGAAACCGTTTATCGGCTCAATGTCTATGAACGCCAGCATGCTGCCGTCAATTACGAATTCCAGTTCAAGGTTCAGCACGTCTTTCGCCTGACTGATGGAAAGCGTGAATTCAACATCCCCTTCGATGCCGCTTACCGGGTCTGTCGCGATGCTGGCAAAGACGGGAGGAACACCCGCTGTCAATACTACTCCTCCTCTGGTTTCGCCTTGGGTGTACGAATGTCCGCCGTCAAACTCGGTGACGACCATGACGAGGTATTTGTACTCGGCGTAGCCGTACTTGGACTCAGCAACTCTGGTTGCGAGCGTGCTGCTGCTGATCAGGCCATTGTTCGCCGCCAGGTTGTTCCCAGGCATCAGGTTATTGCCGGCGTTCGGGTTGTACATGTTGACCACGCCATACGGGTCGGAATTGAAATTGTTGTTGTTCCTTGAAGACTGCCAGCCGTCTACCCTGTTCCCGCGCGGCGTCCACACTTTCAGTATGTACGGAACAGACGAATTCTCAAAGCCTGCGCCATGCAGTACGCCAGTAAGGTATGTGCGGAGGTTGCCGTTGCCTGCCGCAGCGTCAAGGTCGAGTGGCCAGGCCACGTTCTCAAGGTATTTCACTGCCGCGTTCATTTCATCAGAAGCAGTGATGAAATCGGCATAGAGCTCCAGGTAACTCGCGTCAAATTGGTACGGCTTGCCCTCCCAGTCGACGCCTTTCCAGTTGTGCGGGTCAGTGCCGAAATTGCCGGAACCGTAGGTTACGGTGAAGTCGCCGGACCTGGGGTCAGCCAGCGGCGCTGATGTGAGCTTGACCTGCTTGGCCAGCTGAGGCGCTGCAATGCGGTTCATTTCCCTGTAGAAATCCTCGTCGCTCACGCCGAAGCCTGGGTCGTTGTACCACAAGTTCTCTTCAATGTTGTTTGCGCTGTGAAGCGATTCGTCGAGCCAGTCCATGGTGGCTGCGCCGCCGCCCATGATGATGTTGTTTTTTATTGTGTTGTTTTGGGTGTGCTGGATGTTGATATTCACCACATTGCCGTAGAGGATGTTGTTTTCTACCCTGCTGTCTCTTGTCTGGCCCATGATGCCGTTCCCATAGGGGTTTGAAAAATCGTCACTCATGCTCTGACCACCGAGGCTGATGCCGTTCCAGCCCACGTTGCTGGCAACGATGTTGTCGTGCACGTACATGTCAGCTATCCAGAAGGCCGGGTGATTATGCTCAGTGGATATCTCGATACCAATGTCGCAGTCAAAGACGAAGTTGTTGAATATCTCGATGTGCTGGCCGCCGTCTACATAAATGCCGTTGCAGCAGCGGTCGTACTCGCCTTCTGCCGGGCCTTGCCTTGTACCCAGGTTGCCGCCGTCCGCAAACCAGTAAGCTTCGTTGTCGATAACGCATGAGCCGTAAATCACGTTGTTGTAGCACCTGCCGTGCCTTGCGTTGTCGTACCTGTGCCTGCCTTCGAGGCCGTTTCCGCCCCAGCTTGTCGGGCCTCGCGCCGTGTTTTCGAAGCCGATCATGGCAATGCCTATGTTATTGTTGTTGTGAATTAGGTTGTTGCACACGTCAAACCCGTCGATGTTGCCGTTTATTGTGACCCCCTCGCTGTAATGGGTGCGGTTGAAGAACACTTCGTTGCCCGCAATCACCAGGTTTGATATTGGCGCTGCGTAACTTCCGCCGTAGATTCCAATAGCAAATTCTTGTGTGTTGATGTTGTAAACTTTGTTGTTGAGAAGGTATACGTTTGCAAATGGGCTGTCTGCCGGGTCGTCGGTTTCAATGTTAAAGTTGCCCACGCTGGTGCCGCTGGAATTGTACATGATGCCGTCGGTTGTGGCGTTTCTGACTGTAAGGCCTTCAAATTTGAAATTGCCTACGTTGTTGATCTGCACCACTGTCCCCGAGCCGTTTCCGTCCAGTATGGCTTCGCCGTCGCCGGCGCCTTTTATCACGGTCAGCCTGTTTTTCTTCGGTCCCGAAAGCCTGGCGGGAACGGTATACCGCCCGACGTACGTGCCGCCATGTATGAGCAGCGTGTCGCCGCCGTTCATTCTGCTCAGCGCGTAAGTGACTGTGGCCCAGGGGCTTGCCGCAGACCCATTCCCGGCAGTGTCGCTGCCTGTTGTGGCTACGTGGTACTCCGGAGCTTTCGCCATGTTCATCCTAATAGCGGCTACCTCTTGGGTAAAGGTGGTGTCGCCGTACCAAGTTACAACCTGCACTAGGTATGCGTAGTTGGTGCTGGTGCCTGCTGCCAAGCTGTCGTAAGCTTGATCGTAAAGCACCGTATTGATGTTGCCGTTAGCAGCAGCAAGGTTGTTCTCACCCGGGTACACAGCCATTACTGCGTTGTTGCCGCCGTATGGCAGCATGCGGTTGACAATGCCATTAGTGGCACCGGAAGAATCGCTGCCGTCCATCGCATAGTCAGTGCCGTTGTTCCTGCTGGTTTGCAGTATGTACAGCACTTCGGAGTTCTCGTAGCCTGCGGCTTTGAGCTGTGCTGTCAAGTAATCCCGCAGGTTGCCGGTGTCGTATGCGTCGTCAAAGTTGAAAGTCTTTCGGCTGCTTGATGTTCCATGCATAAAGGACAGGGCTGAGTTCATTTCAGAAACCGCGCCAAGGTAATCCTTGTATAAATCGAATACGCCGCTGTCAACCACCCATGCGTCGAGGTCTGCGCCGAAGCCGAAGCCGTAACCGCTCAAATCGACAGTAGTGCCGGCAATAGCGCTTTCAACGAAGCTGAAGTCGCCTGCTGCTGCATTTTTCAGCGGGTTTGCCAGCGCCCTTATCTGCTTCGCCTGCTGATCGGCCGGAAGGTTGCTCACACCACCGGGGAAATTGTTGGGGTTGCTGGTGTTGTACCATACATTGTACCCAAAGTTGTTTGCGCTCCTGTACGCGGTGGCTTCAAAGCCTACTCCGGTGCCCACTATTACATTTCCCTCGACCAAGTTGTTCCTGCTTCTGGAAACTTCGATGTTGGTGTCTAGGTTCCCAAATATGACGTTGTTTGTGAACTCGCTGTACTCGGTGTAGCCACGGGTGTTGTCGTAGCCGCCGAATACCAGGCCTGCCCAGCCCCGGTTGCTGACGATCAGGTTGTCGTGAACCTTCATGCCCCTTGCGTAATATCCCTGGCTGTCTGCCGCTTCTGTTGCCACCTCTATGCCCAAGTTGCAGTCCCAGATGATGTTGTTGTAGATTTCGATGTCCTGGCCGCCGTCCACGTAGATGCCTCCGCAGCTCGGGTCGTAGCTCCTTCTGAACTGGATGCCGTTCACTGTTGAGGACGAGCCTTCATCCCAGTAGTTCGCGTTGTTTATGGTTGAGCTAGCGTACACCAGGTTGTCGTGGCATTTGCCGTTCCTTGACATGTTGTAGCGATCAGTGCCTGTTGGCCCCCTGGGAGTTCCCGCCGGATCGGGGTAAAGGTTTGAGTTGCTCGCTGTCGCAGTGGGTATCCTGGCTGTACTCTCGAAGCCGATCATGACAATGCCGAGGTTGTTGTTGTTGTGCACCACGTTGTTGCAAACTTCAAACCCATTGACGTTGCCGTTGATGGTCAAGGCCTCGCTCCAGTCAGTCCTGCAGAAGTACACCTCGTTGCCGTCTATCAAAAGCCCCGACACTGGCGCCATGTAGTTTTCTGCCTGGATCATGAGGGCAATTGACCTCGTGTTGACGTTATAGACCTTGTTGTTCGTGATGTGCACGTTGGCGAACGGGCTGTCTGCAGGGTCGTCGGTTAGCCTGTCGAACCCACAGGTTTCCGCTGCGTAAGCCAGTGCTGCTGCGGTCTTTTCAGTGAGCAGGCGCAAACCGTACCCTTGGCAATTCCTGATCGTAAGGCCGTCCACTTTGAGGTTGCCCACGTTGACGAGTTCTACAACGTTTGAAGAACTGCCACCACCGTCGATGATGACTTCGCCGTCGCCGGACGCTTTGATCACGGTCATCTGATCTTTTGCCGGGCCTGAAAGCCTCTGTGGCACTGTGAACCTTTCATACGTGCCTGCGTGGATAAGCAGCGTGTCGCCGCCCGCCATCTGTGTCAGCGCGTAAGCGGGCGTTGCCCAAGGGCTGGACTCGGACCCGATTCCTGCTGTGTTGCTGCCGGTGGTTGCCACATGGTAAACCGCCGCGTCCCGAGCTGCATCGATGTCGGCGTACGCAAACATACCATACGAAAAAATCAGGCCGAACACGAGCGCAAAGCACAGGAGCTTCTTCATTTTTTTGATGTGCATAATAGTTTCCTCCTTTTATACATTTTTTTGTATATTTGTTATATTCATTGTACATTTCTTGATAAATTTCGTCAAACCATTTCTCTGATTTCTCAAATAAAACAAAAGAATTATACTCAAAATGATTATTTTGCGGAGGGCTGAAATGAAGCAGGGCCCGTGCGGGCCCTGCTTCATGATGCTGCTTGGGCAATGAATAACCCGCAGCTTGCACTATTTCGTGTAATGGATGAAAAGGTCGAGTAAGTCAAGCATGTCTATTACGCCGTCTGAATTGACGTCGCACATGCTTGCGGTGACGCCTTTCCCTTTGGAATCGTTGACCTTCACCAGTGTGCCCCAATTCGGTGAATCATTGTCAAAACCGCAGTACAGGAGCATAATGCCAAGGTCAAGCGCATCCACTTTGTTGTCCTTGTTCAGGTCGTACTTCGAGTAGACGAGCTGGTCAATGCATGTTGTTGCGACACAGCTTTCAGCTGCAGTGTCGAGGAAGGCCGTTGTCTCTTCCGCAAGCCCTACGGCTTTGACGCTTGTCAGCCGCACTGACGCGCAGCCTTTGGCTCTCGGAGCGAAGACGAGTTTTGCTATGTCGGTGGGCACAAGCACCGAAAAACCAGTGTTTGCACCTGCCGGATAACCCAGTGTGACCGCACCGCTCCAAACGCTTCCACCGAGGCTCTTCCACACGATGCCGTCAATTGCAGCAAACCCTGAAAGCGCTTCTGCACCTTTGCCTGCCAACATGCTTCCGTCCACTTCGAATTCGATCGCAACTGACAGCAGGTCTTTTGCATTGTCAATTGAAATCACATATTCGATGTCTCCTTCAATGCCGCTCACAGGGTCAACAGATATGCCAACTGAAACCGGCACTACGGTGAGCACTACTGCGTTGCTTTTCAATGCAGCGGTTTTGCTGCCCGCAGCATTAGGGTTGGTGTTCGTGACTTCGCAGTAGTAATAGAAAGTACCAGCCGCATTCGGTTTGAAAGCAAATCTGGCTTCGGTAGCGCCTGCCACCGGAGAGCCGCCCACAGTGCTCATATTGCTGTTCGCGTACCATTGATAAGCCAACACCCCGCCGTCATATGACGCAGCGTCAACACACAGTTCAACATTGTCCCACATTCTCGATTTAACAATCAAGTTTTCGATGAATACACCTGGCGTAACAGCATTTTCGAAGACGTTGACGTTCCCCACCGCAAGCACCATGGCCCAGTTTTCAACACCTGTATCAAAATTGTCCAACTTGCCCGCTACTCTGTACAAGCCGGCATTCGCCGCATTGCCGGCATTCGCGTCAGTAATATTGGGCATAATGGACGTTGCGAGAGAAAGGTTCCAGACAACGTCTGCCGTCCCGGTTCCGCCACCGATGTATTCGACTGTGACAGAAGGGTAGTGGTCGTTCAGGTAGCTCTCTATTGAATTTCGCGTTGCCCCAAGAGGGAGAAACACTTGCTCTGGCAAGTATGCTGAGGCTATCTGTTTTGGACGCGCTGAGGAAGCTTTCCCAAAGACTGCATCAACATAATCAAGAACTGCAACAGTTTCGTCTTGAATCTGCCTTACTGCCGCCATTTCTTTCTCCTGCAGTGCAGCGCTTATGCTGTATGGGGTGCCCACTGCCCCACCGATAAAGTATTTGCCTGCTGACCTCACCGCGTCCACGTACCACCTGCTCCAATCGGCTATGCACTTTAGCTCCCTCTCATAGGATGCAGCAATATAGTCGGCGTTTACGACTGGCTGTGTGGAGCCGGCTTGGCCTTGCGCTGGGTTGGCCATCAACCAGCCATAGTGGCCGTTTGCGTTCGCTTTTTCCCACTCCATGCGAGATTTCCAAGCCGAAACGACGATGTCGATGGCATCGGCTGCCTCGTATTCGCCAGCATTGGCCATCTGATACGCCATCGCAGCGCACCCCACTCCCACATCTTTAAATTCCTGTGCGCTCAACTTGTCAAGCGTGTCGTTTGACGAGTGGTACACATAGTCCGGGAAGTGGTCAACTATCGCCGCAGGCACAGGTGCGCCGTAATTGCCCGTTGCCGTAATTAGCGGCGCGTGGTCGGAACCTCCTTCATAGGGGTTTTTCACCCAATACTCAAATTTGGGGTTTTCCTTTTGTACAAGCGAAAACGCTCGCTCAAAGAGGTCGTTGAAGTAGAACCCCGGGAAGTTGTTGTACTGGATGTTTGAAGGGCTGCCGCTGTTCCATACGGTATTCTCGTCGGGCGAACGGACATAGTCATACCGCCTTGCCAGTGGAGACATGCCCGGATACGTCTGGTTGCCGTAGCGGTAGACGAATTTTGGATCTACCCCAAAGGGCTGCGCTGCAGCTAACACGCGAGCGATGTTTGCAGGGTCAGGCGTCTTGTCTATAGCTACCGGCCCACCTGTCTTGGCCGGATCTTCGCCGACCATGTCGAGGTTGACCATGCCTTTGATGTTGCTGAACTCAGCTCTGTACTTGGCGAGGTACCTGTTGGTCATCTGGATTTCATCGCCCCAAATAAAAGTTATCGTTCTTTCAGGCCTTGCCAGCTCGCCGCTGTCTATCATCTGCTTCATCTTCCTGGCAAGCTCAATGCCCATTGCCACGCCCGAAGCGTTGTCGCATGCACCAGGTTCGTTGATGTGGGCAGGGACGAGTATCCTTTCCTGCGGTTTTGTAGAGCCTTGTATCTCAGCAATGAGGCAGCGCACAGGTTGATTCCTGTCATATGTGCCAAGGGCTGCCAGCTCAAGGCGGACTTCACCCTTTGACAAGAGTTCCATAAATGCGCCAAACTGGTCAAGGGAAACACGCATAGGCACTGCGACGCCAGGTGCGGGGTCGACATATGTGCCGGCAGAGCCTGCAAACGGCACGTGGTTGGTATACCACCGCACCCCGTCTATCACGGGCATATTACCGTTGGCTGACTCGACAGGGTTTACGCGAACCAAGGCTGCGATAGCTCCATTTGATTCGGCATATGTGCGGACGGTGCTCGGCGTAGCAGTAGTGCTGAGGATTATTTTGCCTGCCAAGCTCGCTGGGTCGACACCTTCCTCGTTGGTATTGTTGGACGTGTTTACTGTTCCAACGTAAACAAGCTCGGCTGCCCTTGTTCCTGCTGCGATGTTTTCTTCAGGCGTCTTGCCAGGGTCGGTATATGCGAAGAAAGGTGCGTTCGTAGGCAAGTGGACCCTTTTGTTCACCTGTTGCATTTTCCAGTATTCCGGTGTGCCAGGGCCTTTGTTCACAGTAGCGTCGTATAGCCATTCTGCCGTTACATGTGCAGGATAGTACATCGACGTTGGGTCAATACAGTCTGCTTCAAATTCTATTATGTCCTTAAGGCGCTGCAATTCTTCATCAGATATGCTTGCTGCTGCCCCTGCGGCTACAACCTTCATTGAAGCATATTGGGGGTTCCATGTGTTGGCAGTGTTGGCTTCATACTGAAACCACACGCTGTCGCCCTGGTTTCCGTCAGTCGTGCGCTCCTGACTGCCAAATCCGAGGCCGGCCAGCTGCTCGTGCAAGTCAACCATTACAGCATCAAGCCAGTGGCCGGATGATGTGCGCCAGCCGCGGTACACAAACGCATCATAGAGAAGCATGTCATCGCCGCTCAAGCTGTCGAAAAATTTGTCGGTGACTTCGTTAAGCGCGTAGTGCCCCGGCGGTTTTTCTTCCATTTGGGACGCTGCGTGCGTTGTTTCTTGGCAGAAGGCCGCTGACGTTGGAACTACAAGGGTCAGAGCCAGCAAAACCGCCAGAAACATTTTCATTGATTTTTTCATTTTTTGTTCCTCCTAACTAAACTGGAAAACCGCAGGGAGCAGGATCCTTCCGAACCCTGCTCCACATCTCGCCAGTGAAAATTCGCGGTGCAAATTCTCACTGTTCGCGCTATTTAGTGTAATGGATGAAAAGGTCGAGCAAGTCAAGCATGTCTATCACACCGTCCGAGTTGACGTCGCACATGCTTGCGGTGACGCCTTTCCCTTTGGAGTCGTTGACCTTAATCAAGGTGCCCCAATTCGGCGAATCCTCGTCAAAACCGCAGTACAGCAGCATGATGCCAAGGTCAAGCGCATCCACTTTGTTGTCCTTGTTCAGGTCGTACTTGGAGTAGACGAGCTGGTCAATGGTCGTCGCCGCTTCGCCGTTTTCAATCACAGCGTCGACATAGCGTGTGATGCTCTTGTCGAACCCGGTAACTTCAACGCTTGTCAATTTCATGGCGGTGTCGCCTTTGGCTCTCGGAGCGAAAATGAATTTCGCGATGTCCGTTGGTACAAACGCCGAAAAGCCGGTGTTTGCCCCTGCCGGGTAACCGAGGGTGACCGTGCCTCTCCAAACGTTGCCTCCCAAGCTCTTCCAAACGATGCCGTCAATTATAGAGAACCCTGAAAGCGGTTCTACGCCCTTGCCTGCCAGCATGCTTCCGTCAACTTCAAACTCCAGCTCAACGGTCAGTACGTCAAATGCATTTCTGATCGACAGGGTGAATTCTACATCGTCTTCAATTCCGCTCACCGGCAAAACCTCGAGGCTGAAAGCAACTGGAGGAGGAGGCACTATGTCCTTTGCAAACACTGCTTCCCCGTCCACCATGGTCAATAATACCCTGTTGTCCATGTCAAAGCACAGTTCTGGGTCTTTGTCAAAATCAAAGATGCTGTTAAGGTTAAGGACTACTAGGTCAGCCGCTTTGCCGACCTCGATGCTTCCGCGCCAGTCTTCGTCGAACACCGAATAGGCACCGAGAATCGTCATCGTCGCCAGAGCGTCAGCTATGCCGACAGTCTCGTCCGGCCCGTAGACGTTTCCTGTAACCTGGCATTTGCGTGAAAGCATCGCATATATGCCGACCCACGGGTTGGGCAGAGCCGAAGTGTAGTCGGTCCCTGCTGCGAATATGCACCCGCCTTCAAGGTAGGAACGCACGGGCGTCGACCTCTCAACCCTCTCAAGCCCCACGTTGTTCAGCCAGCCCTGTATCTCCTGATAGTTGAATATCGGCTGGCCGGCTATAACAAACCCGTAGTCTGCCGCTTCGGACAGGAAGTTCGTTTTGGGCTCCAGCGGGCTGTACGCGTGGATCAGGCTCCATCGGAGATCGGGCTTTCCGTTCTGGTCGAGCTTGAGGTTTTTCCGGCCGTTGTACGGGACTATCTCCCCGGCAAGTATTTCGTCGTACAGCTTCTTGTACACGTCGACCGTGAGGCGGCTGCCGGCGTCGCCGCAGTAGTGGATATGGTTGCTCATCCCGGCTTCCGCGACCATCCTGCACATGTCATATAGATCGTCGAATTCTGTCAAGCCCGGGCTGCCGTAGTTCGGCGTGCCTTCTATGTTTTCCCAGTTTTCAAAGGGCTCGGACATATACGCGCCCCTAGTGGTGTAGCCGCCGTCCAGCGAATACTTAACGCCCATAGCCTTCACATGCTTGTTGCCAAACAAGTCCATGTGCCTGTCGTTGTCCCACAGGCTGTTCGTGCTGCCGAGGAGCTGGTTCCTCAGAGCGTTTTTCTGGCTGGCATTTGAGATGTAGTTTTCAATCACGGTTACGCGGCCTTTGATCCATCCCCTGTCGTAGGCTTCGTTGTACGACCTGAGGTAGCTCCCGCTCGGCTCCAGAAGGGCGACAGTCCCCCATTCCAAGAGCCTGTCCTGGGACAGGGCAATGCTCTTTAGCCTGTCCTCGTAAGTCAACCCCGGCGGCCTTACCGAGCGCAACTGCCTTCCGGCTGCGTCAAGCCCTGGGCTGCTCAGTACGCCGGGCGAAAGCCTGCCAACGAAAGCGCCGGTGGGGACGTCGACTTCTTTTCCGAGTGCTTCAATGTACATTGGCTCTCTGTAGATTACGTCTTCCGATGCAAAGTTCGCTGGGTTCGCAAGCCACCAAGCCGGCCATGTAGTCGGATCCTGGTCGTATATTCCCATGGCGTTGAAAACGTTTGTGTTTACAATTGTCCCCATGAATATCCTGCCGAGGTTGACCAGCTGCCCGTTGGGAGTTAGCGGGTCGAGGTGCTTCCAGCGGTTGACCATCGGGCTGCCGTTGGCTACGTACCTGTACTCGTCCCATCTGTACCCACGCACCCAGTCGCCGGGCCCCCAGTTGTGCTTTTCGATGTTTTCCGCAACCGCCGCAGCGACTTCGTCTGCCGTCAGGGCATACGTCAGTTCAGCCCCGTAGGTGAGGTCCCATCCCAAACCGGTCGCATGGATATGGCTGTCCATTAGGCCTGGGATCAAGACATTGCCTTTGAGGTCGATCACCTCGGTGTCCGGCCCTCTGTACGGATCAATGTCGGAACTCTTCGCAACGGCGATGATATTGCCATCTTTGATTGCAACCGCGCCGTTTTCGATGATCGGGAAGTTTGCTCCGTTTTTCTTGACTTTGTATTCTTTCGCTTTAATCATGCTGATAATGCTGTCGTCTACAGTTACCACCTGCGCGTTTGTCAAGATGGTGTCCGCAAAGGACCAGCTGTTTGCCGCGTTCGCAAGGGAAAGCGACGGGAATGTTACGCCGGCTTTCTGGTACAGCGTTTCGCCGCCGACCATCGTCATGAGCACCTTGTCGTCCATTTCAAAGCACAGCTCGGGGTTGTCGTCAAACATAAAGATGTCCGGAATGTCAAGGACGACCAAGTCCGCCGCTTTGCCGACTTCAAGGCTGCCTCGCCAGTCTTCGTCAAACACTGTGTACGCCGGGAGGATCGTCATCGTCGCTATAGCGTCCGCTATGCCAACCGTCTCGTTTGGCCCGTAGACGTTCCCCGTGACCTGGCACTTGCGGGTGAGCATTGCATATATGCCGATCCAAGGGTTGGGCAGCGCCGAAGTGAAGTCGGTTCCGGCTGCGAATATGACCCCTCCTTCAAGGTATGAACGCACTGGCGTCGACCTTTCAACCCTCGCAAGTCCCACGTTGTTGAGCCAGCCTTGGATTTCCTGATAATTGAATATCGGTTGCCCTGCTACTGTAAACCCATACTCCGCCACCTCGTCAAGGATGTACGTTTTTGGCTCCAGCGGGCTGTATGCGTGGATCAGGCTCCAGCGGAGGTCGGGTTTGCCGTTTTGGTCAAGCTTGAGCTCGCGGTTGTTGTACGGGGCGATTTCCCCGTTTGCTATTTCGTCATACAGTTTCTTGTAAACGTCGACGGTAAGGCGGCTGCCGGCGTCGCCGCAGTAATGGATGTGGTTGCTCCTGCCGGCTTCCGCGACAATCCTGCACAATGTGTAGAGTTCGTCGAAGTCGGTTATGCCAGGGCTGCCGTAATTAGGTGTGCCTTCTATGGTTTCCCAGTTTTCGAAAGGTTCTGACATATACGCGCCACGGGTGGTGTACCCGCCGTCCAAGGAATACTTAACCCCCATGATCTTCAAATGTTCATCGCCAAGCAGGTCGTTCCCCTTGTAACCAGGCGACAAGCGGGTGCGTAGAGTCTGCGGGTCTTTGCTGGTTGCGTTCAAGTAATTCTCCATCACCGTGACGCGGCCCTTCAGCCCGCCCCTGGCATTTGCTTCACTGTACACTTTGAGGTTGTTCCCGCCGGGCTCCCAAAGAGCTACGGTGCCCCACTCGATGAGCCTGTCCTGAGAGAGGATGACGCTGTTGATCCTGTCTTCATATGTGAGCGACGGAGGCCTTACCGACCGCAGCGGCCTTCCAAGCGCGTCATTCCCCGGGTTGTTTAAAACTGACGGCGACAGCCTGCCCACGAAAGCGCCTGTGGGCACATTGACTTCTTTGTCTAAAGCCTCAATGTATAGAGGTTCTCTGTAGATCACGTCTTCTGATGCGAAGTTCGCCGGGTTCTCGAGCCACCAGGCTGGCCATGTGTTGGGATCTTGGTCGTAAATTCCCATGGCGTTGAAGACATTGGTGTTAACTATGGTCCCCATGAATATCCTAGCTAGGTTGACCAGCTGCCCGTCTTTAGTGAGCGGGTCTAAATGATCCCAGCGGTTGACCATCGGGCTGCCGTTGGCGACGTACCTGTATTCGTCCCACCTGTATCCGCGAACCCAGTCGCCTGCGCCCCAACCGTGCTTTGCGATGTTTGCCGCGACTGCTTCCGAAACTTCGTCAGCTGTCAGGGCATAGGTCAGTTCAGCACCGTAGGTTAGGTCAAACCCAAGGCTGGTCGCATGGATATGGTTGTCCATAAGGCCGGGGATGACGACTTTGCCCGCCAAGTCGAGGACTTCTGTGTTCTCCCCTTTGTACTTGGCAATGCCCGAAACGTCATCCGTAATCGCTAAAATTTTCCCGTCCTTTATTGCCATGGCGCCTTCTTCGATAATACGATAGTTTGCGTCATGTTTTTTTACCTTGTACTCCTTGGCTTTGATCATTGGTATGATGTCGTCGTCAGCAGTAACAATTTGCGCGTTCACCAGAATGGTGTCGGCAAAAGGCGTCCACGAATACTGCGTATCGTACATGTTGCCGGCAAACGCAGCCGGGCTTGCCAATGACACAATCACTGCAATAGCCACAAATAGCCTTGTGTTTTTCCCAAAAATACTCTTGTTCATTATTCAATCTCCTTTTCTAGATAATTCTGCCTCTTTTGTTCTGCTGTTGGGGTTCGGCCTTTTCAGCCTCGCTTTTGGGGAGCGTGGCTAACCCTTTCACCGTTTTTTACCACCTCGCTTTCCGTCTGCGTTAGTATTCATCAGAAATAATTGTCTTCTGAGGTCATTATATAAATGTTGATAATATTCGTCAATTTCTTTTGGCAAGTTCCGTCAAATAATTTCGAAAGGTTGCTCTGCGGTATTGCAAATTCTTGGATCATTAAATATAATAATCTTGTAAATTGCTTTCCACAGGAATTTCAAGCTTCTGAGAGGTCAAATTATCAGGGGAGGATAACATTATGTCCACTAAAACGCTTATTCTCACAGTGCTTTCCGAAAGCGAGGCGAAAGCAGTTAGGAGCGTGTTCAATTTAAACGATGAATGTTGCGTGGCAGACGATAAATACCCTGTGTTCCTCTGTCCCGACAACGGTGGCAGCGGGAAAGCAACCCTTGTCGCCTGCATTGTTGACAAGGGGAACGTTGACGCTGTAATTGCGACAAACTACCTGTTAAGCAAATTCTGCCCAGACGAAGCGATCTTGGTCGGCACATGTGCGGGGCGGCCAGACGAAACCAAAGCGGGGGACGTGGTGGTTTCACGCCTTGGAGTGCATGACTATGGCCAAAGCACATTAGTGGAGGGGCAAGCAATCAGGTTCGACGACACCCATCACTCCCGCGACCTTGCGCGAAGATTCGCATTTCAAAAAAGCAACAAGGATCTAGAGGTGAAATGGTGGCCCTTGATCCTTTCCAATGCGCTTAAGCTAGACCTGAAATGCCTTGACGGGATACAGGCCAGGCTGTTCGACAAAGCTGTGGCTTCAGGCTCGCAAATAATAGACGAGTCAAAAATGAAGGTTCTGACGGACGCGAACGCAAGCATTTTCGCCGCCGACCAAGATTCAGCCGGGTTTGCCCGCTCATGTGAAGAAAAGAAGGTTGAATGGCTTGTTGTCAGGGGGGTTTCTGACTGCGGCGACCGTACTGAGCGCAAGGAGCAAGCAACCCTCGCGGCCATTGCGGCAGCCACGCTGGTCAAGCTCTATCTTGAATCCGCTTCAGAGCCGGGCACATGCCAAAGCGCTTCGAAGCTCGACGACAAGCTCAGCGGCACATTGGGGTGCACCCACATCTGGACACCTACTCGTGGCAACGAGCACCAGGAGAACGACGACAGAAACAAAAAGAAACTCTCTGTGATTGGCGAGAGCTCCGGCACCACGATACGCTTGCTTGCTCAGTCTGGTTATTCCTATTTGTGCCCTCGCGGAGTTTTCTTCGAAAAAGTCGAAGCGCATTTAAAACAAGGTGGAACCTTCAATGTCCTGATATCAAACCTCTTTGCCGGCGACTGTGCTTTATCCGGCAAGGAAGCCTACCACCGACAGGCTAAATACAACATGTCGCTTGCGGGGTACTACGAGCTGAAAGAGGAATTCAACGAGCAGATCAACTTGAGAACGATCAGTTTTGACCCGATTGCAACGATCCTCATAACTAATGCCTACTGCTTTTACGAGCCGTACACGCATATTCTTTCCGAAAGGGAAAAGCTCCTGTTTGTCTCCTTTGAAATGCTGTTTGACAAGAATGCCGCTGAACACGGCTACCTCTTGATGAAGAAATATTTTTCTCATCTCTATAAAAATGCGAGCGAGCTTTCATGAGGAGGGGTTTCAATTGGATTGCGCCGCTTTCACCGAGCACGATTCTTGGCTGTCAGCTGACTTGCTGTGGGGGTGCCCCAACAATTGCGGGTACTGCTATTTGCGGAGCAGAGGCCTCGTCGGCGTCAGACCTAAATTAAAATTCCCTTTTGACGATAATTTGCTTGGGGAGCTTGCTTTGGCTCTGGGGGACTGCCCGCTTGGCGTACCTGTAAGCATTGGCAATTGCACAGACATGCTGGCAACTGAAGAAAGCCTCGACATGCTTTGCCGGATCGCCGGCTCTATCTCCCGCATTGATCAAACGCGGCTGATTGTAATTATTACAAAGTCGAAGGTTTCAGAATCCGCTGCAAAGAGGATTGCGGAGGCTACCGCCGGGCACGGGCTTTTAGTGCTTAGCCAGTCATTTTGCAAGGATAGCGGGGCAGGAGTAGAAAAGGGGAGAACGTCGTCTCCAACAGAGACCTACGAATCCCTTGTGAATGCCGCAAAAACCGAGGGGCTTGTGGCGATGCATTTTTGGAGGCCGTTTTTAAGTGCATGGAACTTGCCTTGCGACATCGCCCAGCGCATAAAAAAACTGAGGGACAGCGGCTCTGTCTGTTCTGTCGTTATCGGCATCAAGGGCAGCAGGCAACTGGCAGATTCGTATTCGGAAGAATTGAAAACTTGGGCAGCGCATGAGTTCAGCCTCGGTGTCACCCGTGGCGACGAAAGGATTTCCGGGGGGCGGCTTAAACACCTGCTCCAGGCGGCAACCGCCGCTGGCTATCCTGTGTTCCGGCAAACGAGCTGCGCTATGGCTTTTGTGCAAGGCGCACCGGACATTAACGGCACTTCGGCATCGGGCATAAAATCAACCCACTGTGATAAAGTGAACTGCCCGCAGGCACAAAGGCTAATTTGCAAAAACGACCCTCTTCTGGAAAAAGAGGCCATCCACATACCCGGCGAAATCGACGAATTCAGCTACAACCATTTGGTCCATGTCTACCACAAGCCGCCTATGGCAGGCAAAGTCAATGTACAGAAAGCATGGCGGGGAAACATTATTAACGAGGTAAAAAGTGGTTAAATCGGATAATATCCAGACGGCTCTAAACAGGCTCAAAAACATTACCGGCTTCGTTACGACCCTATGCCGAGGAGGCGATTTCAGGCCCTCTGTGTTCAACAGGTACGACCACGTTAACCGTGTATGGCTGGTGAACCAGCTCCTGTGCAGGGCTTTGGGCGCAGACCCGACACAGTCAAGCGAAATCGTGGTTCTGCACGATTTGAACAGGTGGCCTTTCGCGCAGAATTCTGAGCGGGGAAGGTTCGACCAGATTGACAACGCTTGGGAGTATTTGCCCTGCCTCGACCCCGGTATTTCAACCCCTGTAGTAAACGATGTGGTTTCGCTGCACAAAAAGGAGATGCCCCGCATGAGGAAAGGCTCGAAATACGCATTAGCTGCCGATTTTCTCGCAGGGCTCGCTGAAGACCCCCTGCTGATTACTGCGGGCCTCAACGCCCACCCTGAACTGATCCCTGCCCGGATTGCAAGCCTGCTCTGCCTTGACTTTTCCGAGGAGGGCATTGGAGCCCTGAGAAGGCTCTGCACATCATTGAACAAAGAGCGAAACATTGGCCTGTTTTCATCGTTGTTTCAGAATTTGTTTGAAATGCAATGCAGCAGGCTCATCGACAAATATACGTCCAACCGCAGAACGGTAGAAACGGTGCTCAATGCAATAGCTTTTGACGCACTTTATGTGAAAGAAGAATTCTTAAGGCCCGTGGTCTTCCCAATCAACAACGAATGCGTCTGCCACGCGAGCTTCATTCAAAACTCGGTATTATCCGTAATTATCAACGACATGGGGCTTGACGCGGCGAAAAACTACCTGCTGTCGGTAGACGAACCTGGGCTTATTGCAAAAATCCGCGAAAAGGAGTACGTCACCGACTGCGAGCTGCAGGGCTTGTACCCTGATTTGGATTATACGTCCAGCTCCTTGAGCCATGTAAAATGCTTTGTATAGCCATTTGGGCACCTCTGCCTTGAGATTGTCATCGTTTTGTTGTATAATACAATTGTACAAAGTTAAATTCATGGAATTAAATGACAGCCCTGACATTATTTCGAGGATCGAAAAGAAGAACGAACAACCTGTGGAAAACTGATACTTGAAAATTAAGTCAAGTTCCTGTAAATCCTTGAATTTGAACGCTAAATTAGTTTTATGCTATCCACAGCCGTGGGTGGAAAAAAATGTATGCAATTTTTATCAACATGTGGAAAAATAGCTCGAACCTGACAAATACCACGACTTGAGGCTTGTTGAAAATTGTTTGCCATACAGCGAACATGGGTTTACTAAATGGCGACATGCACTACTGCGAACACAAGGAGAAACGACATAAAATGCTAAAAGAGAGAATATTCTACACGGAAGGTTTGCCTGTAAACGTCCTTGTAGCAAACATAACGGACTACCCTGTGCATTTTCACCCCGACATAGAGGTCGCATATGTCCTTTCAGGCAACGTTACGCTTAAAAATGGCTACTGCGCAAGTACGCTGAACAAAGGTGACATCCATGTTGTCAACAACAAAAACACCCACAGCTTCAGCAGGGCTCATGGAGACAACATGATATTGCTGCTCCAACTGGATGTTGCATATTTCTCTGAGTACTATGAAGATTTGCCAAACAGCTTCTTCGTAACCGAGGTTGGAGACGACAACGCCGATAGCCTTGACCTGCTACGGGGCATTTTGGTGCGCATTGTCATGGAATTCCTGCGGAAAGGACATGGCTTTGAAAGCAGGATCATCGAAAACACCCACAACCTCATTTCTTGCCTCATGTCAAACTTCCGGTTTTTTTCCATAAAGGACGGAAAATACATAAACGAAGCCAAATCAAAGGGAAACAAATCTCTTGCAGGGAGGCTCCACAGGATAACGGACTACATGTACGAAAACTTTGGGCGGAAATTGACTTTGAACGAAATAGCGGCACGGGAAAACCTAAGCATATTTTACCTCTCCCATGCCATCAAAGATGCGACAGGTATGAGCTTTCAGGATCTTCTGGGCTTCATCAGGGTGGAGGAGTCTGAAAAGCTGCTGCTCGGAACAAATAAAAAAATCGGCACTATTTCTGATGAATGCGGCTTTTCAGCCGTCAGGTACTACATAAAGCATTTTCAAAAATGGTACGATTTGACCCCTGCTGCCTACAGGTCGAAATACGCTGGCAAGGTGAGCCGCCCAGATAGCATTGCCACTTTCGACAAGTGCGCACCAGCAGCCATAGAGGAAGCTGTCAAAAAACAGCTTTGGGGTGTGTATAACAGTTATTCTGGCGAAATCAAGCTGGAATCCAGCATCATCAGCCTTGACCTTGCAGAATGCATGTCCGACAAACGGCACAGGCGCCTGTTTCCTGGAGAGATCTTTGAAACTGAAATAATGAAAGCGGCTGCAAGGCCATTCAATCTCTTTAAAAACCTGAACGAACACATTCTCTATTCCAGCCACATGTGCATGGTTTCGACTTCTGCAAGCAACCTTGCTGATCTGTTCAACCTCAGCATTTTAGTGTATAATTATAGTGATAGTTTTTACAAAAATCTGGCTGGGACGATAGGGAAGGAAAGCTTTCTTGATCAGCTGAAAACCTTTGACGACGAGGCCGAAGTCCTCATCAAGTGCATTGGGATATCGGGAAGCTTCAAAGTGATTCGGTACAAAATGACGAAGCAAAACGTAACAAGCGCATGCGAGGATTGGCTCAAGGTCTCAGGAACACTGAACAAGAGGCAGGCTCTGCTGAACAGCTGGAGCACGCTCCCCAACATCGAGGCAGACGAGATTACTGCGTCGGGCACACTGAACTTGTGGCTTAAACTGCGCGGCTTAAGCGCAGAGCTAATATTGATTGACAGGAAGTAGGTGCAAATAAAACATTTTTGGGAGGTGATAGGATGAAGTTGCTGATCATCGGCGCTGGCGGTGTAGGCACTGCGGCGGCTGCGATTATCAAGAGAGTAGGCAAAAATGGAGATTGGGCTGAAAAGGTCGTGATCTCTGACTACAACTTGGAAAGGGCAAAAGAAGTCGCAAACATAATTTGCGGCGGCGGCAAATTCATATCCGAAAAAATTGACGCCCGAGACCCCGCGAGCATTAAGGAGGTTGTCCAAAAACATGGCATCACATATGTGATGAACGCAGTTGAACCGCTGTTCAACGAAACGATTTTCGACACATGCCTTGAAGCGAAAGTCGGGTACCTTGACTGTGCCATGACTCTATCCACCAAGCACCCCGAGAACCCCTATGAATTGACCCACATCAAGCTGGGGGACTACCAGTTCGAAAGGCACGAAAAGTGGGAAAAGGCCGGCAACATGGCTATCGTCGGCTCTGGTGTCGAACCAGGCATGGCTGACGTGTTTGCCAAATTTGCGGCAAAGCATCTTTTTGACGAAATCGACGAAGTCAACATTAGAGACGGAGACAATTACGCCGGAGCCGACGGCGTCTTTGGATTCTCTGTCTGGACAACTGTCGAAGAATGCCTGAACCCTCCAATAATCTGGGAAAAAGGGAAAGGCTGGTTTACAACGAGGCCCTTCTCCGAACCTGAAATCTTTAATTTCCCGGGTGGAATCGGCGACGTCGAAGTCATCAACGTGGAGCACGAAGAGGTACTGCTTGTGCCGAGGGTAATCGACTGCAACAGGGTCACGTTCAAATACGGCGTTCCAAGGGAAATGCGCCAGCTGCTGCTTGACCTTGAAGTATTGGGTATGGACGACGCGAAGCGGAAAATCAAGGTAGGCGAATCTGAAATTTCACCACGGGATTTCCTCGTGAAAGTGGTTCCTTCGCCGGTTGATTCAACTCTGCGCATGACCGGAAGCGGATGCGCCGGGGCGTGGGTGACAGGCACAAAAGACGGCAAGCGCCGATCTGTTTACCTGTATCAAATCGCTGACAACCAAGAATGCATCAAGAAGTACACGACAAACTCTGTTGTGTCACAGACAGCGGTAGGGCCTGTTATCATGCTTGAGCTTGCAGCGAAGGGCATTTGGAACCTCCCTGGTGTCCACGGCCCCGAAAGTTTTGATCCTGATCCCTTTATGGAATTGCTGGCAAAATACGAGTTCCCTGCCGGCATTCGGGAAATGGATTCTGAATATGCGGACGAAATCAATGAAAAAAAGCTTGTTGAACTGATCAAACAATAATCCCGATCCAAATCGTTTCAGGGGGAGCGGCATCTGCGCTTCCCCCTTTTTGTTACTTGATTCGCAAGTAATCCAAAAGCCCTATGTCTTTGCGGTACTGCGCCCCTTTAAAAGAAATTCTTGCCGCATTTTCGTAGGCTTTTGCCCTTGCCTCTTCGTGGCTGTCAGCCGCTGCAGCGACTCCGAGCACACGTCCGCCTGCAGTCACCACGGCTGTCCTGCACAAAGACTCGTTGCAGATGTGACTCAGTGCCGTCCCTGCATGGAAAACCCAAATGTCGCTGTCCATATTGTCGAGCCCTTCAATGACAAAGCCCTTATCATAGCTGCCCGGATAGCCGTCAGAAGCCAATACTACGCAAACGGTTCTTTTAACGTTCCATTTGATATCGACGCCAGCAAGGTTATTCTCCGCAACTGCGAGGAAAACATCGAGCAGATCGGTCTCGAGCCGTGGTAGTACCGCCTGAGTTTCAGGGTCGCCGAAACGGATGTTGAATTCTATGACCTTTGGCCCTTCGCCCGTTATCATCAGACCTGCGTAGAGCACTCCTTTGTAGTCGAGGCCGTCAATCTGAAGTCCTTCGAGCGTTGGTGCCAGTATTTCCTTCATCACTCTTTTTTTCAAGGCTTCGTCAAACAAAAGGCTGGGGGAATATGCCCCCATCCCGCCGGTGTTCGGCCCTTCGTCATCGTCATAGATTCTCTTGTAATCTTGGGCTGATTCCATCGGAACTATGATATTCTCATCCACGAAGCACAGCACAGACGCTTCCACTCCGCTGATGAATTCCTCTACGACTACTCTTTCTCCCGCTGCGCCGAATACCTTCTCCCCCATCATCTGCTCTATGGCTGTTTTCGCTTCCTCTGCGGTCTTTGCTATCACTACGCCTTTGCCGGCAGCCAACCCATCTGCCTTAATAACCATCGGGAACCCGAAAAGCCCTATGGCTTTCAATAGCTCTTCCTTTTCTGTGAATACCTTGTACTTCGCGGTTGGGATGTTGTGCCTCGCTAGAAAATCCTTGGTGAAGGCTTTGCTGGCTTCAAGCTGGGAGCATTTCTTGTTCGGTCCAAAAACCCTCGTCCCCGACGCTTCAAGCACGTCGACAATCCCCATCGCCAATGGAACTTCAGGTCCGATCACAGCAAGGCCGATGTCGTGTTCCATTACCGCTTTTGCTATCCCTTCGATGTCTTCCGCCTCCACAGGGAGACATCTTGCCAGCTTTGCAATTCCTGCGTTGCCGGGTGCGCAGTATAATTTCTCCAGCCTAGGGCTTTGAGACAGGCACCAAGCCAGAGCATGTTCCCTTCCGCCGCCGCCTACAATCAGTACGTTCATAAACCCTCCTGTCAGTGTTTGAAGTGCCTCATCCCTGTGAACACCATTGCAATCCCAAACTCGTTCGCTTTTTTTATAGAATCTGCGTCATTCTTTGAGCCGCCCGGCTGTATTATTGCCGTAATCCCGGCTTCAGCAGCCGCTTCCACGCAGTCGTCGAACGGAAAGTACGCGTCGGACGCCAAAACAGAAGCCTTCAAGTCGAAGTTCGACTGCCTTATCGCATTTTGAACCGCCCATATCCTGTTGACCTGCCCTGGTCCAACGCCTACAGTCATCCCGTCCTTCGCCAGAACAATTGCGTTTGACTTGACATGCTTGACTACTTTCATCGCAAAAACCATATCCCTCATTTCGCTTTCGGTTGGTATCCTGTCCGTTACAACAGTCAGCTCGCTTTCATTGAACACTATATCGTCATATTCCTGTACTAGAAGCCCTCCCCTTGTTTTTTTCATGTCCATCTGTTTTTCCCTTTTGTCCGATATGCCTTCCAGCTTCAATAGCCTTATGTTTTGTTTCTTCATCAGAATGTCAAGGGCTTCCTGTGTGAAGTCAGGTGCAATCACGATTTCTATGTATATTTTGTTTATTTCAGCTGCTGTTCCGGCCTCAATGACCCTGTTTGCCGCTACAATGCCTCCGAATATCGATGTTGGGTCACAGTCATGCGCTTTTTTATACGCAGCGAGTATGTCAAACCCGCTGCCAACCCCGCAGGGAGTGGCATGCTTGACAGCTACGACTGTTGGCTCCTCGAACTCTTTAAGGGCTTCAATGGCACCGTTTGTGTCGTTGATGTTATTGAAAGACAATTCCTTGCCGTGTATCTGCACAGCGTTTGCAAGGCAGCCCCTCCACGCCCCGACGTCCTTGTAATACACTGCTTTTTGATGTGGGTTTTCCCCGTACCTCAAATCCTGCAATTTTTCGAAAGTCAAAGTGAGCTTTTCAGGCACTTCAGCAGCTGTCTGCCTCCAAAGGTACTGTGCTATGACAGCGTCATAGGCTGCTGTGTGCTCAAAGGCTTTTCGTGCAAGCCTGAATTTCGTGTCCTGCGACACACTCCCGGTTTCCTTAAGCTCGTCAATGATGGCAGTGTAGTCTGCCGGGTCGCATACCACAGCCACGTCTTTGTAGTTTTTCCCAGCTGAACGCAGCATTGCCGGACCGCCTATGTCTATGTTTTCAATGGCTTCTTCAAGCGACACATCGGGTTTCGCGATCGTTTCCTTAAACGGGTAGAGGTTGATGGCTACAATGTCTATCGTCTTAATGTTCAAATCATCTATCTGTTTCATGTGGTCTGGCTTGTCCCTCATGGCAAGGATGCCGCCGTGAACAGCCGGGTGAAGCGTCTTGACCCGACCGTCAAGGCATTCCGGGTATCCTGTAATGTCGGAAATTCCGGTGACCTCAACTCCATTGTCTGCAAGTCGGGTAAATGTCCCTCCCGTTGAAATTACTTGATACCCAAGCTCGCATAGCGCTTGTGCGAACTCAACAATTCCTGTCTTGTCAGATACACTGATCAATGCTCTCATTTGAAAAATCCTCCTTGGTTTGTGGTTTGGTAGTGGGTAGTTGGTAGTTTGTAGTTGGTAGTGGGTAGTTGGTAGTTGGTAGTTGGTAGTTTGTAGTGGGTGGTTGGTGGTTGGTAGTTGGTAGTTGGTGGTTGGTAGTTGGTAGTTTGTAGTTGGTAGTTTGTAGTGGGTAGTTTGTAGTTGGTAGTTTGTAGTTGGTAGTGGGTAGTTGGTAGTTTGTAGTTGGTAGTGGGTAGTTGGTAGTTGGTAGTTTGTAGTTGGTAGTGGGTAGTTTGTAGTTGGTAGTTTGTAGTTGGTAGTGGGTAGTTGGTAGTTTGTAGTTGGTAGTTTGTAGTGGGTAGTTTGTAGTTGGTAGTTGGTAGTTTGTAGTTGGTAGTTGGTAGTTGGTAGTTTGGTGGTGGCTAGTTGGTGGTGGCTAGTTGGTGGTGGGGGGGTTTATGCCGCGAAAGCCACTTTACAGTGAGTGATGGCATGATAGCCTGTAATATGGTGTGGGCCACCAGCCCGCAAGGGCGTGTGGCTCCGCCTTTTGGCCCACAATCATGTCAGCAGAGGCTCACTGTCAAGTGGACCGTGGAATAAATGCCCTTTGACAATCATATTATTCGTGGCATTTTGGATGAAATGATTACTGT
>Ga0082212_10001187_pt1 | contig 38258 bp, 29 predicted proteins | sample TergutNt197P3_FD_71548 | JGI IMG/M metagenome (GOLD analysis project Ga0082212, IMG submission 71548) | Neocapritermes taracua P3 segment gut microbial communities from Petit-Saut dam, French Guiana - Nt197 P3 | ecosystem: Host-associated > Arthropoda: Insects > Digestive system > Gut ...
AAACCGGCCTCCATTACGGCATCGAAATAAAGATTGCCTATATCCGCATCGGATTCGCGCGCCGAACGGCGTTCACCAACTTCACACAGGCGAAAAACGCCGATGGCGCCCATATACGCAACCGCGCTTCGTATGCGACGTTAGGTTTCACATTCTGATACATAGCGCAATAGGGATTTAGACATCGGTACAACATGCCAAAAAATCTAACATGCTCACATCGCCAATCAACAGCTCGATGAAAAAAAAATTAGATTTAATGGGATTTTAGTTTGACATTAACACCCTTGGAATATTTCGCTTTGTAGGATGATGGAAAATCGTCAGGGTAGATGATGTAATATTCAATTTCAGGTATGGTTTCTGCTAACTGGCAGGCTGCTTCGACGCCCATGACCATAAAGGCTGTTGCGTAGGCATCGGCTGTCATGCAGTCGGGGGCTATGACGGATGCACTGGTGATGTTTTTTTCTGAAGGGTAACCAGTTTTGGGGTCGATGGTATGTCCGTATTTTTTACCATCTTTGATATAAAAGTTGCGGTAGTTACCCGAAGTGGCCATTCCTTTTTTACTGCATAACTGAACGGTTGCATCAATGTTATTAAGAACGCCGGTAATATCGTCTTCCGGTTTGTTGATGCCAATTAGCCAGCATTGTCCGTTAGGATTTTTGCCTTTGGCTTTTATTTCGCCGCCAATACTGACCATGTAATTACGAACTCCTTCACTTTCAAGCAATTCGCCTATCACATCACAGGCATAACCTTTGGCGATAGCCGAAAAATTAAGTGTTATACGCGGATCGTACTTAATAACTTTTTTATTTTCAATACGTATTTTTTTATATCCGATAAACGCTTTGATACTGTCGATGGTTTGCTGTGTTATACTGTCGTTCTGTTCAAAACCAAATCCCCACAGATTGATTAAGGGAGATGCTGTAACGTCGAAAGCGCCGTCTGTTTTTTTCGATATTTCCATTGCTTTGTTAAAAACGGTGATGAACTTGTCGCCGATTTCTACGTCTTCGTTGCGGTTCACTTTCGAGATGGTGGAATTGGGGATAAAGGGGCTAAAGGTTAAATTGAAATCCTGAAGTTCCTTATTTATTTTATCTGAAAGAATGTCATAAGATTCATACTTGATGGAATAAAGGGTATTAAAAATTGTCCCGCTATCTTCATAATAAGGTTTCTGTATACAGGAAACGCACAGTAATAAAGTAATTAATAATGACAGCCCCCACAGGGGGGAGAAGCAATCCGGGGGGAGGGGACTGTCGACCGGATTGTTGCGTTTCTCGCAATGACGTGAATAATTGTCATTTACGCCTGTTTGATTGCAAATCATACCCACTCGCAACGACGCTGGACGGTTGTTCGACACTTTATTAATTTATTTTTTTTTATTAATTATCACAACAAATCCGAAAAGTAACTTTTAGGCAGGGCCCGGCAATTGTATTTCGATGCCATGACTTCGCTGTAAGCGCCGGCTGAGCGTAAGGCTATCAGGTCGTTGCGTCGAACTTTATTGATGTCCGTATCTTTACAGAACACGTCGGACGATTCGCAGATCGGGCCAACGATGTCATAAGTCTCATATGGTTCTTCGCTTGTGATGTTTTCGGGATGATGATACGCATCATACATTGCCGGACGTATTAAGTCGGTAAAACCGGCGTCTAAGATAGCAAACTGTTTGTCTTCTCCTTTTTTAACATACAAGACTTTTGAAATAAGCGAACCACATTGACCAACGATGGCACGTCCAAGTTCGAAATGGATTTGTTGCCCATCACGAGCCTTGATTAGTTTATGAAAAAGCGTAAAATAACTCTCAAAATCGGGAATAGACAGATGATTCGGGTGATGATAGTCAATACCCAGTCCGCCGCCAAAATTGAGCGAACTGATTTTGGCGCCGCGCGTTTCGAGGTCGCATTGCAGTTCTTCCGCGCGAATACACAAGTTACGGAAAGCGGAAAGGTCGGTTATTTGCGAGCCTATATGGAAGTGAATGCCGGTGAATTGAATATTGGTCATGGCAAGCGCTTTGTCGATGATTCCGGGCAATTGCCCAAGGTTGATGCCAAACTTGTTTTCCTGTAACCCTGTTGTGATTTTCGCATGGGTATGCGCGTCTACATTGGGATTAGCGCGGAACGCGATGGGCGCGGTTTTATTTTTTGCTTTTGCCAATGACTGAATAACTTCTAACTCAGCCAAAGATTCGACGTTGAAACAGGCGATGTCGTTGTCGAGTCCGAGATTTATCTCCCAATCGGCTTTTCCGACGCCTGCAAAAACGATTTTGGAAGCCGGAAAACCTGCATCTAATGCAGCCTGTATCTCGCCTCCGCTCACACAGTCGGCTCCCATTCCGCTCTCGGAAATGATGGAAAGAATACGCGGATTTGCATTTGCCTTGACGGCATAGTGCAATTGATAGTCGTATTTTAACAATTCCGATTTAACTATTTCCAATGTTTCCTGAAGCAATGCTACATCATAATAGTAAAAAGGCGTTTGTATACTCCTGAATTGATCGGTGGGAAAAAATCCTTTTATCATACTTATATTAATTACGAATTACAAATTACGAATCAAACAGATGCTTACTCAATGCTTGCAGCGCGCGTTTTTTATCCGACGACTTGATAAGCAGCGACACGTTGAAATTACTGCCACCATACGAAATCATCCTTACCGGAATATCTTTGAGCGCATGGATGATCTCGGCCTGAAACCCGATATTATCCCATTCAAGGTCGCCAACCACGCAGATAATTACCATGTTTTTGTCGACGGTTACGGCGCCGTATTTTTTCAGGTCGCTGACAATTTCAACTAAGTGTTTGGGGTTGTCGATGGTTAGGGATACGCCCACTTCGGAGGTTGTTACCATGTCAACGGGTGTACGATACAGTTCGAATATTTCAAAAACCTTCCGCAGAAAGCCGGTAGCGAGCAACATACGTCCGCTTTTTATCTTGATGGCAATGATATTGTCTTTGGCGGCTACCGCTTTTATTTTGTTTTTTTCCAAGTCGTTGGAAATTGTTGTGCCGGGCGCATCAGGTTGTAGCGTATTAAGTAACTTGACCGGTATGTTATTTACTTTGGCCGGCAGGATACAGGTCGGATGAAGTATTTTTGCGCCGAAATAGGCTAATTCTGCGGCTTCTTCAAAGTGCAGATAACGTACCGGCGAGGTGTTGTCCACGATACGCGGATCGTTGTTGTGCATACCGTCGATGTCTGTCCAAATCTGTATTTCTTCGGCTCCGACAGCCGCTCCAACGATTGATGCCGTGTAATCGCTACCTCCGCGTTGCAAGTTGTCAATCTCACCGTCTACATTCAGACAGATATAGCCTTGTGTAATATAAAAAGCGGCATCTGCATTTTTTTTCAATAAACACTGTAATCTTTCTTTGATATAAGTTGAATCCGGATCGGCGTTACGGTCGGTACGGATATATTTCAATGCGTTCAGTATCACTGTATTGAAACCTATTTCATGGAAATACAGGTTCATCATACCGGTGGACATGATTTCACCTTGCGCCAGAATAATGCGTTCCTCGAACGAGGTGAATTGTTCCTTAATGAATGAACGGATATAATTCAGGCAGGATAATACGTGCGCGTTGGCTTGATTCCGGTATTCGACCGTACTGTACAATTCATCAATTACGCCTTCGTATTTCTTTGATAAACAATTAATTATCTCATTGGCTTGCGTGTGGTTTTTCTTATACAAATAATCGGATATTTCAACCAACGAATTGGTTGTGCCCGACATGGCTGAAAATACGACAATTTTTTGACTGCCGTCGCAAATCAGTTTTGCGACGTCTTTCATGCGTTGGGCAGCGCCTACAGATGTTCCTCCGAACTTTAAAACTTTCATTTTTTATTATATTGTTAGTAAAAGTCAAATGTTTCATTAAACGAATTATCATCGTAACTTATTGATGAATAATCATCTATATGAAATAATCGATTATTTTCACATTTTACGACACGGGCGGGAAACATATTCACAATATTATAGTTATGTGTAGTCATAATGACGGCAGTCCTTTCGTGTCGTATGTCATGCAGCAGTTGAACAATTTGGCTGCTTGTTTCCGGATCAAGGTTTCCGGTAGGCTCATCGGCCAAAATAATTTCCGGATTATTCAATAACGCGCGAGCAATAACGATGCGCTGCTGTTCGCCTCCGGATAATTCATGTGGCATTTTGTATCCCTTATTTTGCATTCCCACTTTTTCCAGTACTTCATCCATTCGTCTTTTAATTTCACGACTGTTTCGCCAACCGGTTGCTTTGAGGACAAATTCAAGATTCTTAATTACAGTTCGGTCAATCAGCAATTGAAAGTCTTGAAAGATAATGCCAAACTTACGTCTGAGATAGGGTATTTCGCGACGTTTAATCTTGAGTAGGTCATAGCCGGCAATGTAGGCTCTCCCTGAATGTATGGGCACTTCGCCATAAAGCGCTTTTAGCAAACTGCTCTTTCCCGAACCTACTCGGCCGATGATGTAGACGAACTCGCCATTATACAATGTAAGGGATGCATTGTTCAGCACGACGTTTTCTTCTTGACAGACGTCAATGTTTTCTAAATGAACTAATAACGCGCTTTTCATCTATCTGAATAATTAAATAACATGTTCGTTGCGCAGGTACTGTTTCAATTCAGGTATTTTAATTTCGCCGAAATGAAAGACGCTTGCTGCCAGCGCTGCGTCGGCTTTGCCTATCAGGAAAGCATCCCGGAAGTGTTCCGGTTTTCCCGCTCCGCCCGAGGCGATTACAGGAATATGAAGCCTGTCGGCAAGGACCGCTAACGCTTCATTGGGGTATCCCTCTTTTACACCGTCGTGCAGGATGCTTGTAAACAGGATTTCGCCTGCTCCTCGTGCTTCGGCTTCAACCGCCCAGTCGAAAAGATTTTTGACTGTAGGGATACGCCCTCCGTTCAGGAAGCAAATCCAATCGTTATCAATGATATCGGCATCGATGGCAATCACACATACCTGACTGCCGAAGTTTTTTACAATTTCGTCAATCAGTTCGGGGCGTCGAATGGCGGCCGAATTGATAGATATTTTGTCGGCGCCTGCCTTCAGCAGCCGCTCTACATCCGACAATTCATTAATACCTCCGCCTACGGTGAAAGGGATACTGATGTTTTCAGCCACTTTTGAAACGAGTTCCGCGAATGTTTTTCGCCCTTCGTACGTGGCCGTAATATCAAGAATCACTAACTCGTCTGCACCTTGACGGCAGTATTCAGCGCCCATTTCCACCGGATCGCCGGCATGACGAAAATCGACGAAATTTACACCTTTGACTGTCGCCCCGTCTTTTACGTCTAAGCATGGGATAATACGTTTTGCTACCATATACTTATATTAATTACAAATTATTTTTTAACTATTCAATTTTTCCAAATCATGTAGTTTGATACGCCCTTCGTAAATGGCTTTACCGAAAATAACGGCTGCAACGCCTTTATTATCAAGCAATTTCAAATCTTGAATCGAGCCGACACCTCCGCTTGCTATCAAATAAACGTTCGGTAGGGCTTTCCGTATTTTTATATACAATTCGGTTGATGGCCCTTCCAGCATTCCGTCGCGATGAATATCGGTACATATTACTTTTTGGATGCCGCGTTGATGAAACGTTTCGATAAAGGGAATTAATTCTTGCGTTGTTGTTTCACGCCATCCGCTGACGGCAATTTTTTCGTCTTTTGCATCGGCGCCAAGAATGATCCGTTCGGAGCCGAATCGTTGCAACCATTGATAGAACAATTCCGGCTCTTTTACGGCGATGCTCCCTCCGGTAATCATCTGCGCCCCATTCTCGAATGCTATTTCGAGGTCTTTATCGGTTTTCAGACCGCCTCCAAAATCCATGACTAACGTAGTGCGTGATGCGAGGAGGTTTAAAGTCCTATAATTGATGATTTTACCTTCCCGCGCACCGTCCAGATCGACGACATGGAGGCGTCTCAGTCCGCAGCCTTCGAGCGCTTTCGCAACTTCGAGCGGGTTTTCAAAATAAACTTTCTTCGTTCCGTAATCGCCTTGTGTCAGACGAACACATTGACCGTCAATTAAATCTATTGCAGGAATAAGCTCTATCTTCATCAGTAATAACGACGCTATAAGTTTTTCAAATTTTGCAATGCGGCATTTGAAGTTGCAAAGATAGTGCAAACCGAGAGTAATTCAAAATAAAGAAACATTTTTTTATAATAGCAAGTCAGGACGCAATCGTTCAGTTCGTTCCTGGGCTTGTTGCAGCCGCCATTCATCGATTTTACGTTCATGTCCGGAGAGCAGGATGTCAGGAACTTTCCATCCATTATATTCTGCGGGGCGTGTGTAAATTGGCGGGGCAAGCAGTCCGTCTTGAAAGGAATCCGACAGTGCGCTTTGTTCATCGCCGATAGCGCCGGGAATCAACCGTACCGTAGCATCGGCAATTATGGCTGCAGCGAGTTCTCCGCCGGTAAGCACATAATCGCCAACTGATATTTCTCTTGTAATCAAGTGTTCACGGATGCGATAATCAACTCCTTTATAATGACCGCATAAGATGATGATGTTTTGTAGCATGGAAAAGCGGTTGGCCATAGGTTGGTCGAATGTCTCGCCATCAGGGGATGTATAAATGATTTCGTCGTAGCTGCGTTCGTCTTTCAGGGCGGAAATCGCGCGGTCGACTGGTTCGATCCGCATGACCATTCCGGCATCGCCCCCGAAGGGATAATCGTCTATACGTCGCCATTTGTTAGTGGCGAAATTCCGCAGGTTATGCAGATGAATTTCTGCTAATCCCTTATCCTGAGCGCGTTTCAGAATAGAGCAATGCAACATGCTGTCAATCATTTCAGGCAGAACAGTTAAAATATCGATACGCATAAAATAAGAATATAATCAATATGCAGGCAAAGTAAGGTAATTTTTTTGAAACAGAAAAATTTCACAAAAAGAATATCCTCATCGTTCGTCGTTAACTACCGGTAAAAATCACTTTTCTTGATGCGGACGATTTCGCCGAAGGCAGATAGTTTTGACATATTGATTTTCAGTGAGTTGCCTACGATAGCGTAAACAATATTGCGGTATTTCACTTGCTCTTCGTGAAAACGGACGATATTGTTAATATCCATTTCTTTTATGATCGCTAACAGGTTGCGGTTGGGGTCGCTGTGGTGTCCAACTTGCCGGTATTTAGCGATTTTTGAAGATATCTCGCGGAACGACGGATATTCGTTGTTGGTTTGGTTAATGATACTTTGTTTGATAGGGTCGATTTTTTCGGGATTGGCAGGCATACGTCGAATAAGTGCATCGAGTACTGTCAGCGCATCGATAGTCTTATCGCACTGCGTGGACAGGTATGTGACAAACATGGCCGGTTTATCCGACAAGCAATACGGAGGAAGTTGAATTCCGCCGGAAGTCTGATAGGCATATGAGCGAAACTCCCTTATTTCTTGAAAGATAAGCGACGACATGCCACCTCCGAAATATTCGGAGAACAGCCGGGCAGCCGCTCTGTCCTCGTGCGTAGACAGGGGTTTACCAACCTGAAAGCCATATAATATATTTTGTGACACATCGCGCATGTCATAGAAGAACACAAAAGGTTTATCATATGCGATCGGTTCGCGATAGAGCGGTATTTTTGAATCTCTTGTAATGTTTTCTAACGGGATGTATTGACGGATTTTTTCGGTTACAAATGATGTATCATGTTTTCCACAGTAATGAAAATTACATTTTACTTGCTGAATATCAGCAAATAATTCAAGTAATGCATGCCCTCTGAGTTTTTTTATTTCTTTCAGGGACGGTTTAGCAAGGTACTGTGATTTTGTACCGTATTGCACATATTCGAATAGCGCTTCGGCAATATCGGCGCTTGATTTGAAAAACGCCTTTTCACCGACCCTGGCGTCGTCGACAAGCGTTTTTAATTTTCGCCGGTCGTATTTGGCATGTTGCAGAAAATCGCCCACTGCACTGATAGTCTCTTCGAAAAATTTGTCGAATCCGCTGATACTGACAATAAAACGTTGATCATCGGTTTCGAAATGCAACAGACTGCCAAGCCGTTGCAGTTTGGTTCGATATTCATTAAATGACTGTTTGTCAGTACCCAACAATGAAAGGTAACTCGCCAGTAGTTTTGATGCCGACGCCTCCAAATATCCGGTACCATACGTAATCTTCAACGTAAAGATTGAGTTGACCGGATTGTTTGTTACGTACAAGGTTGCTTTTGGCGTCAGTGGAACGGTTTGTAGGTCGTTTTCGAAGTCAAGGAACCGTATATTAATGTTCTGAACCGGTAATTTTTCTAATTTCCGTGCATATTTGGAGGTTGCGTTGGTGTGTTTGGGAACGATTGGGGCAAAATCAGGCCTGGGAAGATATTCCTTCATGTACTTACCTGTCGTTTTGCTGATAAACAGATAGTTCTCATTCAGGTATTTGTTAGCAATACGCACAACATCGTCCCTGATTAGCGCCTCCGTATTTTTCAGTTCGTTGACATAATCGTTCCAAGTCTTCCCTTGCGTGAAGAGGCGTATCATGATTTGACTTCGTGAATCGATGTCTTCGAGGTCGGTAATATTACGGCGCAGTTGTTCCTGTTTGAGGCTTTCGAACATCTCGTCGGGAAATTGACCGTTTCGTACGCGGTTGATTTCTCGCCATACAAGTCGTTCAGCGTCTTTGTAGGTCTGAATCATCAGTCGGGGTATTATGATAAATCCCAGAATACCTGCTTCGTTTAGCGCCTCTCCGCCGGCCATGGCGCCCATAACACGTCGTCTGACCATCAGTTGGTCTAAATAACCTGTGCCATTCGGGTTGTTTAGCAAGGCAATGGCAATGTTTAGGGCAGATTGATCCGGATGATTGGCCGGAACACCGCGAAAACCCATTGCCATAACTTTCATGAATGGAATCGGAATTTTGACCTTATATTTTACACGTCCGCGAAAGGGTGGAATAGTCTTGAGAAAATGGTCGGGTTTTTCACCGCGTGGTATTCGCGAAAATGTCTTTGACAAGATTGGTAGCGCTTTTTCCGTATCAAAATCGCCGCTTAAAAGTAGTCCGATATTGTTGGCCACATAATATTTTTCAAAAAATCTGCGCATATTCGAGAGGCTCGGGTTTTTCAGATTTTCAGCGCTCCCGATTACCGGGTACGCATAGGGATGCGGTTGAAAATAGAGTTCGAAAGCCTTTTCCATGGCCTGGTTGAACATCATATCGTCGCGTCTATTTTTTTCTTCATATACCGTTTCAAGTTCCGATTGAAACATTCTGAAAACCGGAGAAATAAGTCGTTCGCTGTTGATTTCGGCCCACTGCTCGATGTATTGGGGCGAAAAAATATTGTGGTAAACGGTGTAATCGTAGGATGTGCCGGCGTTGAGGTTGGTACCCCCGTATTTGCTGATGAGTTTATCGAACTCATTCGGAATGACATAGTCGGCGGCCAGCACGCTCAAATCATTGATTTCCTGCTGAATAGCCGATCTACGCAGTTCGGATTTTGTGGTTGCCAGTTCGTCGTATTTCTCGGCAATGCGGTCAAGGAATACTTTTTCTGCGGCATAATCGACTGTACCAATCTTTTCAGTTCCCTTGAACATGATATGTTCGAAGTAATGCGCAATACCGGTGTTCGGCGAATCTTTCGCACCTGCTTTCACTACAATGGCGCCGAATATTTTCGGTTGATTGTGGTCTTCATTCAACCACACAGTCAATCCGTTATCAAGGAAATATTCCTTGACTTCCGTCGATATCGGTGAATTTGTTCGAGTAGTAAGTGAGAACACCATTTTTGTATAATTGATTTTCTGCAAAAATAAAAATTCCTTTTAATTTCTCGCAGGAAAAATAATTTTTTTTTTCATAATAGGGGAGTTTTTGTACAAAATTAAAACTGAAAATAGATAAATGGCACAATTTCAGCACTTTTCATTTGTATAACAAAAAAAATAGCCAAACATAGTAACAAAGCCTTCGCCCATAAAGGTAAATGGGTGATTTTTTGTTGTATTTTCAAGTCCCATTTCCTGGGGATGAAATGGATAATGTAGCCTGTAACCATTAGAATAAAAATCATGCGATAGCCGGTAACAAACTGAAGAAATACGCCCGGTTCAAAATGAGTAAACAACTGCGTGAAGATGTCGCCTACTTTCTGCATCGTATCGGCCCGGAAAAAAATCCATGCGAAACAAACTAAATGAAAGGTAAAAATTGTATTTAGAACGCGCTTCCATGGCGTCATGGTGGCGCCTGATGGTTTGAATCCGAACACATTGATCAAAAATTTGTGAATAGCCAACGCTGCACCGTGAATAGCGCCCCACAGGACGAAACGAAACGCTGCTCCATGCCATAGGCCGCCAAGTAACATAGTGATTGCCAGGTTAATATAGGTACGCGTTTTGCCTTTACGGTTTCCGCCTAACGGAATATAAAGGTAGTCGCGCAGCCACGATGAAAGCGAAATATGCCACCTGCGCCAAAATTCGGTAATGGTAGCCGACTGATAAGGCGAATCAAAGTTAATGTTGAACCGAATGCCGAGTAGTAAAGCAATACCTATAGCCATATCCGAGTAACCCGAAAAGTCGCAATAGATCTGAAGGGCGTAACCATAAATTCCCATCAAGTTTTCGACGCCGGTGTAGAGCGCAGGGGCGTCGAAGATACGATCAACAAAATTGATGCTGATATAGTCAGATATGATACATTTCTTGAATAAACCACATACAATCAGGTATAACGCTTCTCCCATTCGCTCGTAAGAAAGCGTCGGTCTGTTATAAATCTGAGGGATAAAATCGCGCGCGCGAACGATCGGGCCGGCTACTAACCCAGGAAAAAATGAAACATAAAACAGGTAATCTGCCCAATTATTGACCGGTTTCACCTGTCTGCGATAGACGTCGATGGTGTAACTCAATGATTGAAATGTAAAAAACGAAATCCCTACCGGAAGGAAGATGTCTAGCGGCTCGTAAACCAACCCCTTCAGTAGTTGTTCGTCCATGATGCCGCCAATAGAATGCCAGAAGCCGATGACCAGCTCATAGAGGAAATTCGTGTATTTGAAATATCCGAGCATCCCCAGATTCAGGCAGAGACTCAACGCGACCCAGAGTTTTTTGCCAAGCGCGTCCTTTGTCGTATGGATAGCACGGCCGACAAAAAAATCGGACGTGGCAGTGAAAATAAGCAACATAAACCAAAGACCACTCGTCTTGTAATAAAAATAGAGTGAGAAAAGGATGACATAGATGATCCTCGTTCGCTGCAGGTTTTGTAGGGAGTTGTAGATAATGTAAAACCCGACAAACAGGAATAAGAACAGCCCTGTACTGAACAATAATGGCGATTGGGGCTGGTAACGAAAGAGTTCAAAAAACTTATCCGGTGACAGTTCGTTCAGGTAAGTTACTATTTCATTCCACATGCTTATCCTCCTCTTCGATTTCCAACTCTTCGTCGTCGGCTGGCTCAAATTCAAAATCTAAGTCGTCGGCTGGCTCAAATTCAGGGAAGTAGCATGCCCGAGCGATGGCTTTGAACAATAAGATGCCCTGCTCTTCATATGCGCTGCGCGTGAAATGGATACGGTCGCGACCGAACATGTTAGCGTCATACCAGTTCTTGCATGAATTGGCGCCGCCGCCGACGGCGTATAAATCCAAACAGGCAATGCCTTCCTTTTCGGAATACGACGATAACACATCGGCTACTTTTGCGATGTTTTCATTGCGAACATATTGCCTTTTTTTATTAACGTAGACTGTCCGGTAAGTCTCTATCGGAGTAGTAAATAATATAGACGCATCCGGTATTTCTTCTCGGACAAGACTTGTCAATGAATTGACTTGCGTCTCAAATATTGCATTGTTGAAATTTCGTCCGAACGATTCGTTTGTACCTAATGAAATAATTAATAACGATGGTTTTAGTAAGGACAATTGGCGGATGTACTCGCGATTCGCATAGTCTGTAAACCGTGCGCCGTTGACGCCTATTGAATGATATAAAATGCCGGGGTTGCTGTTCATTAACATAAAACCGTAATACAGGTTTGAAATGGATTGCGGTTGCACTTCCATGCTTCGCATGTTAAAAGTATCAATGAGGCTAGCGGTGATGAAAGTATCAATCATAACTGTTTCAAATGGTTGTTCTCCCTGAAAAAAAAGGTATTCCTGATTAGTGTCAATCTCTACCGGCGACATGGGAGTTGATTTAAAATCTCTGAATAGCAATATTTTATTAAAACTATATCCGGCGCCGTTGGTCGGAGTTATGATCAGCCGAAAATTTATGTCTTTTGCTTTTGTCTGTATACCGATGCCCCCTATTCCCCATGGACATTTTGGTTTCAACTGTATACAGCGTCCTGCTATCCAGTCTTTTACATTCGACATGATATAATAGTCCGTAGGTTCGTTTACCCGTGATAATTTAAACGGAGCAATCCAGCCGCGTCCGGCATTGCCGTACGAATTTTGCAGCAGGCGCATCGTTCGACCGCTCAAAAAGCCGGCCTGAATATGCGAATCGCCGAGATGGACGACATTGATGACCGTGTCTTTTCCGCAAAGTAAGTTGTAGAGTTCATCTCTGAAAATGGATAATGAATTATCAGGGTCATTGATGAAACACAGGGAATCTTGAATGAATGACAGTGAAGACGTCAGATTTTCGGGATTTGGAAGTGTACGGTTCGAAAAAATCGAAGACGAGCCCTCAGCCAGATTCTTATTATTCAAGTCTGATGTGCTCCCTGAACCGGCAAAACACGCAATGAAAACGAAACAGTAGAAAATCAGGTTTTTAGCAAGTTTTTTAATGTTCATCCAATAGTTCATTTTCATTTAATAACTCATGTTCATTAAAAATTTCATTTTCATCCGAAGCATCATGATTATCGTACTTCTCAAGGTTGTCAAATATGCTTTTTTCTGCCATGAGTGCTTTAAATAACACATTGGCAATTTCACGTCCTCCATTAAAATTCAAATGCGTATAATCTTTACTCGCCCAATTCTTATTTACATAATTAACCATCCCGTTTTCGCCACCCATCGCATCAAAAACACTCCAGAAAGTAACTTCCGCGCTTTGGGCAATTTGGCGTTGTGCTCTGAGCAACGACATGACAGCAGGCATCGTGCTGTACGACCCGCCAACATTACGACTGCGGTCGGATACACTGAGAATCAGAACATCAGCTTCGGGAAAACAATGTTGAATATGGGTGACGACAGGTATCATCTGATTGCGATACCAACTGTAATCGCGTACCGAATCGCTTGCAACATTCAACCCATATTGTAAGATTATCAAGTCGTAAGGTCGTATTTCCTGCAATTGCCGACAACTCTCGCTATCTAATGCCGACATGACGATACCGGAATTGCCGCGAAGTGCAAAATTGTCGACGCTGATACCATGATTGTCTTCAAATGCAACACCTATAGCGCTCAATCCTTGTGCATTATTAAATTGCAATGTACCTTTTGAGAATTGACCGGATAACTCAAACTGTGTCACAACATCGGATTGAGGCAGTATGAAATTATATGTTTGGTTATCGTCCTTGAGAATCAATTCTGTCTGTTCGTTTTTGGCATAGATGATTTTCAGTGTGGATACCTCCTCCAGGCCGGGACGAAAATCAACCATTTGAAACTTGAAAGAAGCATTTTTGGTGGAAGGCTCAAACTGAACGCCCGAGATGATATATTTCTTACTTTTGTTGCTAATGATTGAATAATTCTTCCAGCCGTCCGCACTTTGTTTGATAGTGGGCCGGTATTGTGCAACAACAGACGTGATCGGTAGAAAACCGACGCCTCGTCCGCCGTAATGTGCTTGCATCATAGCGCGAAAATCGGCAACAAGGATGTCGCCTTCAATAAATGAATCCCCTACAAATGCAACCCTGACAGGGCGGTCTAATTCGTTGATGTTGTTAAGCGCTGTAAAGAAACGATGCAGACCTGATCGATCTGTAGAGAAATCTTCGATTTGCGTGCTCGAAATGTCAGCAGATTGTACTGTCTGGTTTTGCGTGCTCGAAATGTCAGCAGATTTTACTGTCTGGGCGGATTGATTCGGTGTAGGGATAACGGTTGCAATACCCCTCTCATTTTTCGCCTGACATGTAATCCTCATTTCCGCCTCGTTATCCTTCATTGCCTTTTCTTCATGGTGTATTCCCAATGCACTATCTTCGTTTGAATCTGCCAAACGGTTTTTTTCTTCATTTTCCCACCCCCTTGAATCTTTTGCCGTAGAATGCATTCGTATATCCGACAACAGATCGACCGTTTTAATCTGAATACCCAAAATCGAATTGGGAAGGCAGTAACATCCCAAATTTACCAAAATGGCTACACCAATAATTGCGGCAAATTGGTTTGCGTGATTGTCATTTATGCGTTTGGTCATTTGAATAGTGAGGTCTTTTTTTAGTGAATTTAAACAAACCATTATATACCGCTTTTGTAAGTGTCAGATTATCATCGTCTAACTGACTTTCCCAATACATAGCGCCCCGAATGCCTGTCTTATTGATGTAATCACATTTGAAGGCAATGGATTCGCTATCTTCATAACACAACACAAAAGTACCTTCATTATTAGTCATGTAGGGGACTTTTGCATCATTATCCCAATGTTTAATGAAACCCGAAAGGTTGATAATGTCCCTGTAATAAACAAAATCTGCCAATCCTTCGGCGCCATGTCCGTAGAACGGCATTCCTAAAACAATCTTTTGTCTGGGTACGCCTGAATCTAAGTGTGCGCTGATGGCCTCGGACGATGAAAATCGACCGGAATGTTCGGAGTGGAACAATGCGGAATGATGATAAGGAGGACGCGACATATCGTAAGCCATGACGTTTACTAAGTCAATATATGGATCAATTGCCCTGAAATCAACATATTTTGCAGTTGCGATGGAGGCAAGTGTCAGCAACTTATCATTACCGATGGCTTCGCGTATATTTTTCATCAAAATCGTGAAATTGTCAATGTCTTCGGGTGTCGCTGTGATGCCGGCAGCAGCGCTCGAAGGATACTCCCAATCCATGTCGATGCCATCCAATCCAAATTCATCTATCACCCGTTTACAATCCTGAGCAAAAGCCTTTCGAGTTGCTACGGTAGCTGCCATCTCGCTGAATCCGCCGGCTTTCCATCCGCCAATAGCCAGTAAAACTTTTAACGACGGATTTTTCTCCCTGAGCGCAACGATAGCATGAAGCCCCTCTGGCCTACTGATGGAAATACCGTCAAAGGTCTTATTAACAACTCCAAAAGCAAAATTGATATGGGTCAGATAGTTCGGGTCGGGAAGTGGTCTGTTCTTTACAGTGATGTATGCAAGCGCTACTTTGTCAGGCTGTTCGCTCTTGCACGAATTAATTAGCAGGAAACATAATATGCTTAAAATGACTAAATTCTTCATTATGCTGTTTTTTTAGGCTACAAAATTATGGAAAAATTTCGTAATCCGAAAAAAAATTATACTTTTGCATCTGATTTTGGATGAAAAAACTTAAGAACTTATAATACAATGTGCTATGAATCTAAAAATTAGTCTTTTATTGACCGTTGCGTTAGCATGTCCGCTTTGCTCCGTCGCCCAGAGCGCCCGTAATCCACTTAACCACGAACCTGCACGGGTATCACTTCAAAAAGGCATGACCTCATGGAAGCTTACGGAAGAGGTTTTTTATCATGCTGATGGACAACCTTTTAATAAACGTAATTATCAGTATGACGCCAACGGACAGAAAACGACGGAATCATCATCACGCTTAAACGAAGATGACCGGACATGGCGTGAAATATTGAAAAGCGAATATCGTTATACCGATGATAAAGAGGTGATTATTAATATGTCAGGCGCTCATTTTACATCGATAACAGAAGTCGTCAATGATACGGAAGGCAAGCCGCTTTATGCGCTCACCTATGCATGGAACAGCGACGCCGATGACTGGTCTGTAAATCCGTCGATGAGATCAGAATGGAAATACAACGACGACGGCCATATGGCCGCTTGCCTGAAGCAGCAAATTAACAGGACAACCAACGAATGGAACGACTTCGACATTCGCATTTCTTCTATTTACAATGAGACCGGCGAATTGACAGAAGAAACGTTTCAGGTTTGGAATCCAGAACAGGGACAGTGGACAAACAAAGGCAGATATACTTATTCTAATATCGACGACTTTCAAAAAGCTGCTACATCCTATATTTACGCCCCTTCCTTCAATGACTGGGTTTTCGACGGAAAAACCGTTTATATCTACGATGAAGATGGCAAAATCATTCGTTGCGATTATTATCAAAATAACACAGACAAAGCGCCTGACGCATACAGTATCAATACTTATTCAGAAAGTGCCGGTTTTGCGAAAGCGCCCGAATTAAATGAAATCAACGTCTTCCCTAACCCGGCCATGTTAACCTTCGAACTGACTGTCCCAACTGAATACATCGGAAAAACAATGTATTTATTTGATGCATGGGGTAAACAGGAAAAAGCCGTTAAGGTGCCTGATCTTACAACCCAAGTCGACATCTCCGGACTTCCCTGCGGCGTTTATCTCCTTAAAATCGGTGACTTGTCAAAAAAAATAATAATACAGTAATAGTGCATATTTAATATTTTTATGACATATTGTCATGTTTCCCGCCAAATTCCCTATTGATAAAATTTTGGCACACAATTTGAACAACCAAAATTGTAAACTAAGAATAAAATAATTATTAATACAAAAGATATGGGAAAAATTATTGGAATTGACTTGGGAACAACAAATTCGTGTGTTTCCGTCCTCGAAGGAAACGAGCCGGTCGTGATAGCCAACAGCGAAGGCAAGCGAACGACGCCTTCTGTCGTGGCATTCGTCGACGGTGGCGAACGCAAAGTGGGAGATCCTGCCAAACGTCAGGCTATCACAAATCCTCAGAAGACTATTTTTTCGATCAAGCGTTTCATGGGCGAGACGTACGATCAGGTACAGAAAGAGATCAATCGCGTGCCTTATAAAGTACAGCGCGGCGACAACAATACACCTCGTGTAGATATTGACGGACGCCTTTATACGCCGCAGGAAATTTCTGCAATGGTGCTTCAGAAAATGAAGAAGACTGCTGAAGATTACCTCGGGCATGAAGTGACAGATGCTGTTATTACCGTACCCGCCTATTTCAGCGACGCGCAGCGTCAGGCAACAAAAGAAGCCGGCGAGATTGCAGGGCTTGTCGTAAAACGTATCGTAAACGAACCGACTGCCGCCTCATTGGCTTACGGCTTGGATAAATCATCTAAAGACCTGAAAATAGCCGTTTTCGACTTAGGAGGCGGTACCTTCGATATATCCATCCTCGAACTGGGCGGCGGCGTTTTTGAAGTGAAATCAACAAACGGCGACACACACTTGGGCGGCGACGACTTCGACCATGTAATCATCGATTGGTTAGCCGAAGAATTTATGAAGGACGAGCGGATCGACCTGCGAAAAGACCCAATGGCCTTACAACGTTTGAAAGAAGCCGCTGAAAAAGCAAAAATCGAATTGTCGAGCACGACAAGTACCGACATCAACCTGCCCTATATCATGCCGGTAGATGGAATACCAAAGCATTTGGTACGTACACTTTCGCGCGCCAAATTTGAACAGTTGTCGGATCAATTGATTCAGTCATGCCTCGAACCTTGCCGAAAAGCATTGAAAGATGCAGGTTATACGACGTCAGACATTGACGAAGTAATATTAGTCGGCGGTTCAACCCGCATTCCTGCCGTACAGGAATTAATCGAAAAATTCTTTGGTAAATCACCTTCAAAAGGCGTCAACCCCGACGAAGTAGTAGCTGTAGGCGCAGCAATACAGGGCGGCGTGCTGTCAGGCGATGTAAAAGACGTCGTACTCTTAGACGTAACCCCCCTGTCGCTCGGCATCGAAACAATGGGCAGCGTAATGACCCGACTCATTGATGCAAATACAACCATTCCGACACGCAAATCGGAAGTGTTTACTACTGCAGCCGACAACCAGCCATCTGTCGAAATACACGTCCTGCAGGGCGAACGCTCCATGGCGCGCGATAACAAATCTATTGGCCGTTTCCACTTGGACGGCATACCGCCTGCCATGCGCGGCACTCCACAGATTGAAGTAACCTTCGATATTGATGCAAACGGTATCCTGAACGTATCGGCAAAAGACAAGGGAACAGGGAAAATGCAAAGTATCCGTATCGAAGCGTCCAGTGGCCTTAGTGACGATGAGATTAAACGAATGAAAGACGAAGCCGCCGCCAACGCCGAAGTCGACAGGAAAGAAAAAGAACGCATTGACAAATTGAATCAGGCAGATAGCACGATATTCCAAACCGAAAAGCAGCTCAAAGACATAGGCGATAAACTGCCCGCCGATAAAAAATCGCAAATTGAATCCTCATTGAGCAAGTTGAAAGACGCCCACAAAGCGCAGGATATTGCAGGTATAGACGCTGCTATGGCCGAGCTGAACGCCACATTCCAAGCCGCCAGCCAGGACTTATACAACGCCCAGGCCCAAGCCAACGCAGGTGGCGCAGGTGCCAACCCAACCGACCCGTTTTCACAATTCCAGGGAGGTAACCCGTTTGGAGGTAATGGCGCACCAAACGACAGCGGTAATTCTGGTAAACCCAAAGATGGAGGAGTAACAGATGTCGATTTTGAAGAAGTGAAGTAAAACCCCAAAACAAGCAGTAATCAAAAATAGATAAAATGCGGTAAATCAAATGTTTACCGCATTTTTCTTTATAAATATTTTTCGATATTTATGCTTGTATATCGTTTTTTATTGTATTATTGTACCGTATTTTCATCGGATGTGCTTGGAAAATCCAAACTTATTATCTACGTTTGCATTGTAAAAAACATTGAACATTGTTATTATATATATCAGGGAAGGACGATGAGCGAGTATCGATTGCAGGAGCGGACGTTAGACGTTGAGGTGAAGGAATACCATACGGAAGTGGGTCATTTCCAGATAAATCATGAAGGGGAGAAGATATGCGGCGACGTTTTTTTGTCGCAACGAATCCCTGAAGAGAACCGTGTGCTGTGCGTGCTGTCGGATGGTATGGGGCATGGCGTCCGCGCCAATGTGCTGGCTACGCTGACGGCGACTATCTCGCTCAATTTTTCGATGGAACACAAGGACGCCAATGCGCTGGCCGGTATCATTATGAAAGCCCTGCCGGTTTGCAGCGAGCGGAAGATTAGCTATTCAACCTTCACGGTAATAGATATTTCCGTCGAATCGGATGCCGTTTCGATTCTGGAATACGATAATCCGCAGACATTGATTATGCGAGGAAACAGGGTTTATCAGCCTGAATGGACGCACGTGAAATACAAGGGTGACACCAAAGATAAGCGGGTCATGGATTTGAAGAAATGTTCGTTTACGCCCCGGATTGAAGACCGTATCGTCTTTTATTCGGACGGTATCGTTCAGTCGGGACTGGGCAAGGGAATGACGATGGGGTGGGGCAGGAATGATTTCATCCATTTTGTGCGGAATATTGTTGAGACGACGCCGGGCATTTCGGCTACCGACCTGGCTGAAAGGGTAGTGAAGCGCGCTGCTGCGAATGACCTGTATAAGCCGAAGGACGACCTCACCTGTGGCGTGGTATATTTCCGGAAGGCAAGGAAAACCATGTTGTGTACAGGCCCGCCGTTCAGCCTTGAAAAAGACAGGGAGTTTGCGCGGATTCTGAATGATTTTGACGGTAAAAAAATCATCAGCGGCGCAACGACGACCGAAATTGTGGCGCGGGAACTGGGTAGAACCGTTACGAATGAAGAACGTACCGACTTCTCGCTGCCCCCGAGTTCCAGGATGGAACGTGTCGACCTTGTCACCGAAGGCGTGCTGACGTTGAGTAAGGTGACGCATTTGTTGAATAATTTGAATCCTAACGCCAACATGCAGTTTGGGGCAGGACCGGCCGACCAAATCTGTAAAATGTTACTGGATACCGACGAAGTCTATATTCTGGTGGGAACGAAAATCAACGAAGACCACCATGACCCGTCATTGCCGGTAGAAATTGAATTTCGTAAACATCTGATTCAAAGATTGGCAAAAGTGTTGTCGGATAAATTTTTGAAAGTAGTAATAATTAAATATATGTAATTATGTCGGAGCGTGTTATCAGGTTGGATAAAGGCCGGTGCAAGGCATGTTATTCCTGTGTCAGGACATGTCCCGTGAAGGCGATTCACGTTAGCCCAAAGAGTGTATTTCCATTCATTGAGGACAGTAAGTGTATTAACTGCGGCGCCTGCCTCAGCGCTTGCGCCTATGAGGCGATGACCTACCTTGATTCGAAAAAGAATGTGAAACAACTGCTAAACAGTAAAGAGAAAGTGGTCGCTATCTGCGCGCCATCCATTGCCGGCGAATTTGACGACATTACGGATTATCGTAAATTTGTCAAAATGATTCGTCTGCTCGGCTTTACTTATGTGATGGAAATGGCGTTTGGCGTGGATATCATTGCGGAGAAATATAAAATACTGACCCACGATGAGTTTAATGGAAAGTACTATATCACAAGCTGTTGCCCGCCAATTGTTGCATTGATAGAGAAATTCCATCCCGAACTGATCGGCAACCTGGCGCCATTTGTTTCACCGATTGCCGCCTGCGCCGTCGTCGCCCGAAAAATTTACGGAAACAGCCTGAAAGTGGTTCACATAACACCCTGTGTGGCAGCCAAAAAGGAGGTTGACAGATACACCGGTTTGGCAAAAATCGATGAAGCGCTGACATTTAGAGAATTACGGTCGATTTTTGACGATTTCAAAATCAGCGAAACCTTTAGCGAATATTCGGACTTCGACGAACCGTTGGGATATAAGGGTAGCATGTACCCGATTTCGCAGGGTTTTTTAGAAGCAACAGGATTGGATATCAGCCTGTTAAAAGAAGATACCATTACGGTGGACGGTAAAAGTTCGGTATATGCCGTAAAGCAGTTTTCAGAACATTATAATATCATCAGGCATAATTTCAATACTTTTTTCTGCAAAGGCTGTATCATGGGACCCGGCACAACGAAAAGAGGAGAAAAATACAAACGCTACGCATTGGTCAAAAACTACTTTACCAAGCGATTAAAAGATTTTGATGTGGAGAAATGGCGCGGTCAGATGGATATTCATTCACATTATCCGGCGCTAAACGCCACTTTTACGAACAAAAAAGTGACATTACAGCCGCCCGATGAATTGGAAATAAAAATAGCGCTCAACCGAATCACCAAACGGAACGATAACAGGGAAGTCAATTGCGGCGCCTGCGGATTCAATACATGTAAGGATTTGGCATATGCCATAGCCCAGCATGCAGCTATCCCCGAAATGTGCGTCACCAAGGCTCAAATTGACAACCGCGAATCGTCACATGCCGTTAAAAAAATCTCCGAAGAGTTAGGCATGGTCAGGGACGAATTGAAAACAACCAAAACGACGCTCGACGAAACCCGTGAGATTCTCCACGATAAAATCGAAGCGCTTTCCATTTTCATCAGGGGCATGAGCGCCGGCATTGTGTTATGCGATGAAAACCTGAAGATTGTTGAATCCAACCTCGCCTTTATCGAAATTCTGGGCGAAGACGTAAAGGAAATCCACGACGTGATCCCTTACCTCATTAACGCAGACCTCAAAACGCTATTGCCGCATCCGCTGATTACCCAAATACAGTTCATGTTGAACCACGACGAAACGCAAATCAGCAAGGATGTGCAGATTGAGGATAAGTGGGTTAACGTGACGATCTTTCTGTTAGTCCAGAAGAAACTGGTAGGCGCCGTCTTTCGCAATCTACATTCAAAAGAGGAACGTCCCGAAGAGATGATCCACCGCGTAACCGAAGTAATTGAAGAAAACCTGAGGCAAGTGCAGCAGATCGGATTTATCCTCGGTGAAGGCGCCGCCAAGACCGAAAAAATGCTCAACTCAATCATCAAATCGTACGAGTAGCGGCGAGCGCCGGCATTTATAACTTTGCGCCCAATTTATCATGAAGGAATGAAGCAGCGTACCGATCTTAATTATTACAGATACCATAGAAGCAATACATGGATTTTGTTTACCGTAATAAATATCATTGTTTGTGCGTGCACGCTCACCGTATTAGCCTTTTTGATGGTCAACATGATTATTCGGGATGTATCTAAAAGCAAAACGATGGATAGAGAAATGCAAAGGCAGGTTTTGTCAGTGCAGGATACCTTACAGTCCTTTTTACCCGACACGGTGTATGCATCGGTTAACAGTTTGATTTATCAGATTGATATTGCTGACACAACGGTATCCGGAACGCTAACTGAGTTAAATGATTTATATGCCGGCCTTGACGGCGTGTTGAATTTCAGGGGCAGTCCGTCCAACAGTTTACCTTTTTTTGGAAAAATCGCTGAGCGACCCTCAAGCGTTTCTGTCGAATGGGTTTTTAAGACGGATTATGGTCCTGCGAAAACACTGTTTGGGATATGGGGTGGCGGCACAGGCTGGACAGGTCAGCCGCTTTATGTCAATTATCCGGATAGCGTGAAAAATGCTTTCTTAGTGCAATCACCCGGTTTAGCGGATTCATTTTCAGGCGAAGAAATAATCGTTGCATCGCTTTGCGGGAAGGTATATTTTATTGATTTTCAATCCGGTAAACCTTCACGACAGGCCATCGACGTGGAAAATCCGGTGAAAGGAACACCTTCGCTTGATCCGTCCTTCAATGGAAGCTTATACATCGGGCATGGTATTCCGCGAAAAAAACCGTTCGGGAAAGTGGTTATTAATCTGTTTTCGCATCAGCAGACGCAGTCCTTCGATGAAGATAAAACGGCATGGCGCAGGTGGGGCGCATATGATTCATCGCCGGTTGCGGTGGACAAATTTTTGTTCTGGTGCGGCGAAAACGGAACGCTCTACAAATATTTGCGCGAGCAACAACAGATTACTCTCCATTCCACCTTACGCTATCACGTGAAGGGGAAAAGTGCGCCCGGCATGGAATCCACTCCCGCGATCTACAGAGACTACGGTTATCTGACAGATAATCACGGGAATATCATTTGCTTCAATTTGCATACGCTGCAACCGGTATGGGTTTACGACAATCACGACGACACCGACGGTTCGCCGGTTGTTGCCGAAGAGAACGGTTCGCCGGTTGTGTATACCGGTTGCGAAATTGACAGGCAGGGAAGTCAGGGGTCATCATACTTCGTCAAACTGAACGGATTAACAGGCGAGAAAATCTGGGAGCAGACAATTGGCGGAAAACGGTTGCGGCGGAAAAAAGACTGGTCGGACGGAGGCATGTTTGCTACCCCGCTGATAGGGACAGGAGATTGCGACAGCCTTATTTTCTGCAACTTTTGCATTCATCAAACTGCATTGAAGGGTGAATTTATTGCATTTAACAGATATACCGGTCATGTGGCGTATCGCACGCCGCTGAAGCAATATGCCTGGTCGTCGCCCGTAGGGTTTATCAGTGGCAAAGGAGAAATGATTGTGTTTACCGCCGATGCAATCGGAAATATTTATTTGATACAGGGCACAACAGGCGAGATTTTATTGACGCAAAAGATTGGCAATAACTTTGAATCGTCGCCTGTTGTAATTGGAAACAGCATCGTCATTGGCTCGCGGGGACGGGAGATTTATAAATTGCGTATTGAATAAATTTTAATTATTCTGATAAAGATAGCGCTTGATACTCTTTTTGGGCGTTTTTTCAAATTCCTCCGGAAATATCTGAATCCTCGCTATCTTTGCATAATTGGGCTGTTCTTCGTTGATGATACGCATGTTCTCTTCCATCACCTCTTCCAGTTGCTGATCGGTCAGCTGCGCTTCAGCCGCCTTGTCAAAATTGGGAAACACGAGCGCTATCAGTTTTTCTTCTTTTTCAATCACTAATGATTCAGCCACATACGGCATATTGTTTAAGGCGCTTTCTATCTCTTCGGGGTAAATATTCTGGCCGTTTGGCCCCAGAATCATCGTCTTGCAGCGTCCCTTGATAAATAAAAAACCTTCGCTGTCAATTGTTCCCATATCTCCGGTTCGCATCCATCCATCCGGCGTAAAGGATTCTGCCGTCATGTCCGGATCTTTAAAATACCCCAGCATCACGTTGTCGCCGCGGGCCTGAATCTCTCCCGGAACATTGACAGGATCGGACGAATCAATTCTTACTTCCATGCGTGGCGCAGCGTAACCGCAGGAAAACGTCTTGTTTTTACGCCAGGGGGCATATGTGATGATCGGCCCACATTCCGTCATGCCATATCCGACTGTATAGGCAAAACCGACTTTCTTGAAAAAATGTTCCGCTTCGCGGTTGAAAGGCGCTCCACCGATGATCACTTCGGCAAAGTTTCCCCCGAATACCTTCGTCAGCCTGTCATGTATTTTATTCCGTATGGTGTGCTCAATCACCGGCAATCGCAACAGCACCCGCATCGACATTTTATTCAGCAGCGGCTGCAGCTGATTTTTATATATCTTTTCAATAATCAGGGGTACGGCGATGATGATGACTGGCCGGACGTTGGCGAAGGCTTCCATGATGATCTTTGGCGAAGGCATCCGCGTGAGAAAGTATACATGAGCGCCGCGCGTCAACTCATAAATAAACTCGAACATCATGCCGTACATGTGCGCCATCGGCAGCATGGAAACTACGCTTGTGCCGGTTGTTACCTGTGGCAGTACATATTCGGCAAAAAGCACGTTTGAATACAGACTGCGGTAAGGCAGCATGACGCCCTTTGAAAAACCGGTGGTGCCGGAAGTATAATTGATCATGGCCAGTTCTTCGGGTTCGTCAAAATGATAACTGATATGTACCGGCCGGAAGTTCTTCGGGAATTTTTCGCCGAACCGCTCATTCAGGTGCTCCCGGGCGTCAATGATATGATTCTCTTTTGCGTATGCAATGGAAAAATCGGATATCATAATCACCGCTTCCAGATTGGGCATATCCGTCTCCGACAGTTCTTCCCAGATATGGTCGCCCACAAAGAGAATTTTCGATTCGGAATGTGTGACAATATGATGTATGGAGCTTCCCTTGAACTCGTGCAATATAGGCACGGCAACCGCGCCATAGGTAAGGGTCGCCAGGAAGCTGACAGCCCAGTTTGCCTGGTTGCGGCCGCATATCGCTACCTTGTCGCCCTTTTTCAGTCCGCAGTCTTCAAACAGGATGTGTATCTTCTCAATCCTGCGTGCCACGTCCTTATACTGTAATATTTCGCCTTTATAATTGGATAAGGCAAGGCAGTTCCAATGTTCCTTAAAGCATTTTTCGAAAAGCTTATTTAGAGATTTTTCCATGTTATTTCAGTTTAACAATTAATTTTCAAATAATTATTCTGTATTTTACGCGACAAAGTTAGTACAAGCTGAATGAAATACAAAAAAAGCAGTCTTATTTTTATTTTTTGAAATGCAGGGAGTCGCCCCACTCGCCGTAACCGATTGCAATACCTGCATGATGCAGGTTTTCTTCCAGTTTCGTTTTGCTGATGGCAGCGTCGTCGTCGATGCCCGGCTTATGTTCGTAAATCAGATAATCCGGCCGGAATTTGGGCAGGGTCATGTTGGGCATGATGATGTTTGCACCGGCTAAAACCGCCATCTCGCGGCCTTCAGGATGCAGCGTCTGCAAGGCAGTGGTGGCTGCAATATTAATATCGGGCATGAGCAGGCGCAGGGTGGCAATCATTTTCAGCGTCAGTTCCAGTCGCTTTTCCGGTAGCGGCAAAAGATGACGATGCTGATACAAGGGCGTCTGACTGTGCTCTATATAGGGTCCCATTCCAATCATATCCATATCCAGCGATTGAAAAAACAGCAAATCATCGGCTAAGTGTTCGACGGTCTGGAAAGGAAGTCCGATCATCACGCCGGTTCCAACCTGATACCCTTCGACGCGCAACTGCCGGATAGCGGCCAAACGGGCGTCAAAGGAATGTTTGCCGTCGTCGGGATGCAGTTTGTAATAGAGTTCCCTGCTGGATGTTTCGATACGCAATAAATAGCGGTGAGCGCCGGCGCTAAACCATTCCTTATAGGTTTCGACCGTTTGCTCCCCGCACGAAAGGGTGATCCCTACCGCGTTGCAGGTATATTCCCTTATTTTGTATAGCAGACGGGTGATGTATTTTGTAAAGTGCGCCGACTGCCGCTCGCCCGACTGCAGTACGACCGATCCGTAACGGTTTTTCCATGCAAAATCAACTGCCGCCAAAACATCTTCATCGCTTAATTCATAACGGTTTATGGCTTTATTATCTCGACGAATGCCGCAATAATAGCAGTTCTTACGGCAGCTATTCGAACATTCTACCAGTCCGCGCAAGTACACTTTATTCCCGACTGCCGCTGCCTTCACCGCATTGGCTTCGGCGTAAAGGGCTGCCAGTGAAGGCGCTTCGGAAAGCGATAATTTTTCTATGATTTCATTACGGTTCACTCAATCTAACTATTCTGATACAGATAGCGTTTGATGCTCTTTTTGGGAGTCTTTTCAAATTCTTCAGGAAATATCTGAATCTTAGCCACTTTGGCATAATTGGGCTGCTCTTCATTGATGACACGCAGGTTTTCGTCCATTATTTCATCCAGTTGCTGGTCGGTAATTTTCGTTTCGGCTGCCAGTTCGAAATTGGGAAAAACAAGCGCAACTAATTTACCGTCTTTTTCTATCACCAGCGATTCTGAAACGTAGGGCATATTGTTAAAAGCGCTCTCAATCTCTTCGGGGTAGATATTTTGCCCTGACGGGCCGAGTAGCATCGTCTTGTTACGGCCTTTGATAAACACAAAACCTTCGCTGTCCATGGTAGCCATGTCGCCGGTTCTGAGCCAGCCGTCCTGCGTAAAAGCCTCTGCCGTCGAATCGGGGTCTTTATAGTACCCCAGCATCACGTTGTCGCCGCGTGTTTGTATCTCTCCCGGAATATTCAGGGGATCAGGCGAATCAATTCTAACTTCCATGCGGGGCGCCGCATAGCCGCAGGAATATGTCTTATTTGTACGCCAGGGCGCATAGGTGATAATCGGCCCACATTCCGTCATACCGTAGCCGACGGTATAGGCAAAACCGATTTTTTTGAAAAAATGCTCCGCTTCCCTGTTGAAGGGGGCGCCGCCGATGATCACTTCGCAAAAGTTTCCGCCAAAAACTTTCGTCAGTTTGTCGCGTATTTTGTTCCGCAACTGCTGTTCTATCACAGGCAATCGCAGCAATACGCGCATTGTCATTTTATTCAGCAGCGGCTGCAGCTGATTTTTGTATATCTTTTCAACAATCAGGGGTACGGCGATGATTACTTTAGGCCGCACTGCTGCAAAGGCCTCCATAATAATCTTCGGCGAAGGCATCCGGGTAAGAAAATGTACGTGTGCGCCCACCGTCATCTCAAAAATAAATTCAAACATCATGCCATACGTATGCGCCATGGGCAGCATGGAAACAACGTCCGACCCTGATGTTACTTCCGGAATGACCTCCCTGGCGAAAAGTACGTTTGAATACAAACTGCGGTAAGGCACCATAACGCCTTTGGAGAAGCCGGTGGTACCGGAGGTGTAGTTGATCATTGCCAGTTCGTCCGGCTCGTCAGGATGATAGTTAAGATGCACAGGCCTGAAGTTCTTCGGGAATTTTTCGCCGAACCGTTCGTTCAGACGTTCCCTGACCTCTATGATATGATTTTCCTTTGCATAGGCGACCGAAAAGTCGGCAATCATGATCACCGCTTCCAGATTGGGCATCTCCGCCTCCGACAGCCCCTCCCAGATATGGTCGCCCACAAAGAGAATCCTTGATTCCGAATGTGTAACAATATGATGTACGGCGCTTTCCTTAAACTCGTGCAGGATAGGTACGGCAACGGCGCCGTAGGTTAGGGTAGCCAGAAAACTCACTGCCCAGTTAGTCTGGTTACGGCCGCATATCGCCACCTTATCGCCCTTTTTCAGTCCGCACTCCTCAAATACGATGTGCAGTTTCTCAATCCTGCGCGCAACATCCTTGTACTGCAGGTTCTCGCCCTTGTAGTTCGACAGGGCAAGGTAATCCCAGTGATTCTTAACGCAATTTTCAAAAAGTCTGTTCAAAGATTTTTCCATGATGTTCAGTTTTTTAACAATTTATTTTCAAATAATTATTCTGCATTTGCCGGAACAAAGGTAATAAAGGCCGAATGAAATGCAAAAAGCATTAACTTATTTTACATTTTTTTTGTTTCTTGATAATGACCTTTCATGGATAAAACAGAAATTCTATTGAAAAATAACTCAAAATAAATTTCTACCTTTGCCGCTGTAAAAAAATCAAATTAAATTATCATGTCAGGATATACATTCAAACGGCTTCCATATGGCGAACAGAATTTCGCATCCGTCCGGACAGAAAACTATGCATACGTGGATAAAACCCGCTATATCGAAATGCTGGAAAAGGAAAGCAACAAGCGTCAGTTTTTCATCCGTCCGCGCAAGTTCGGCAAGAGCCTGTTCATTTCCATGCTGTCGTACTATTACGACATGCTTTGCACCGACCATTTCCAGGAACTGTTTGGCGGGCTGTATATTGGCGACAACCCGACGCCGCGCAAAAACAGCTATGCCGTCATGAAGTTCGATTTTTCGGGGCTTGATACTGCCAATCCCGATAATTTCATCAAATCGTTCAACGGAAAAGTGCAGTTGACGGTACAACGATTCCTTGAAAAGTACGGGTCTGTTTTCAGGCAGTCCGATAAGCTGATTGACAATATTGAAAGAAATCAGACTGGCGTCAGGTCGCTGGAGGTTGCCTACGGCGCTGCACAGTTATCCGGCGTCAAAATATTCGTCATCATCGACGAGTACGACCACTTTGCCAACGACCTGATTGCCATGGGCGGGGGCGTCGTGTCGGCCATCCAGACCGCGTTCCCCATTGACATCATTCACGATAATGAACAGTTCGTGTCGCTGCTTTTCTATCTGGGTCTGCTCACCATCGAGAAGCCCGTATTCGGTAAATTGCGGCTCTGCATCCCCAATTACTCCATCAAAACGGTATTCTGGGAATACATCCTGCGGATGGCCCAGACAGGTTCGGCCTTCGCCATCAACACTTCCGAACTCGACCGGTCGATTCACACGCTGGCGCTTGACGGACAGGCCGGGCCGTTCATAGACTATGTCAGCCGGAACATCTTCAACAGGCTGTCGAACCGCGACCTGCAGCAGTTCGATGAAAAATATATCAAAATCATGCTGCTGAGCTGCCTGTTCCAGAGCAATATTTACATTCCGGATTGTAGAGACGTGATTAATCACGTCTCTACGGAGACCGACAGCGGCTATATCGACATCTACCTGCGCCGCAGTCCGTTAATGCCGGAAGTGAAGTACGAATGGATATTCGAACTCAAATACCTCAAGGCAGGCGTAAAAAAACTGGAACCGCACCGCCTCGAAGCCCGGAAGCAGTTGCGGAACTACGGCAATTCGTCCCTGATGAAAGACTGCAAAGACCTGAAAAAAGCCGTTATCCTGTTCATCGGCAAAAACAGATATGAACTTTTTGAGGATGATGTCATTAATTAGCCGGTTTGTTATGGGGATAAAAGTAAACATAAAGGCACTATGACAACATACATAAAAGGCATGTTTACGGGTAAAAAATGATACATATTCAGGGTTACCAGATATTTATTTTTAAAAACAACTATCTTTGCCGCGAAAGAATGACTGTAAAATATGACGAATATAATAAGTAACACGACGCGATTGCATATCGGACTGTTCGGTCGGCGAAACACGGGGAAAAGTGCGGCGCTCAACCGGCTGACCGGACAAAATCTGTCTATCGTTTCCGATATTCCGGGGACGACTACCGACCCTGTCAAAAAAGCGGTGGAAATTCCCGGACTGGGGCCGGTTGTGCTCATCGACACAGCCGGAATAGACGATGTCGGCGAACTGGGGCAGCAGCGGATAGACAAGACGCAGCAGGCTGTCAGACAGGTAGATATAGCGATTATCATGCTGTGTGACAACATTTTATGCGATGACGAACGCCAATTGGCAGAACACTTGCATCAACTGAGAATCCCTTTTATCCTGCTGCATAATAAATCGGACAAACATCCGGCTGACGCTTCGGTGTTTACAGAAATAATCGACCGTTACAAAGTTGATTTTCTTGATTTTTCGGCCAAAACAGGGGGAAATCTTGAATCTTTGCTGCAACTGCTGCAAAAAAATATACCTGACAGTTTCAAGCGACTGCCGCCGCTTTTCGGCGACCTGCTAATAGCAGGTAATTTAGTGTTGTTGGTAACCCCCATTGATACAGAAGCGCCGCAAGGTCGAATGATCCTGCCGCAGGTACAGGCTATTCGCGAAGCGCTGGATTATAGTTGTATGGCGGTTGTGCTCAAAGAAACTGAAGTTGAAAATTTTTTGCAACGCGCGGGTATTGTTCCGGCTTTGGCGATTACAGATAGCCAGCTTTTCGGAAAAGTCGACAAACTGATTCCTCCTGAAATCCCCCTGACAAGTTTCAGCATTCTGTTAGCCAGACAGAAAGGTCATTTCGATGCCTACCTGAAAGGTACGCCTCATATTGACAAACTGCTGGATGGCGACCGGATATTAATCATGGAAAGTTGTACCCACCACAGTACCTGCGACGATATCGGTCGCGTAAAAATCCCCAGCTGGTTACAGGAATATACAGGTCGCAAACTCGAATTTGACGTCGTTCCCGGATTGGCCGAACCGCCGCGTCCCGTCAGCGAATATGCTTTGGTCATCCAGTGCGGCGGATGTATGATTACCCGCAGGCAATTATTCAATCGCATACAAACGGCCATCGACGCCAACATCCCCGTGACCAACTACGGTATGGCCATTGCCTACATCAAAGGCAGCTGGAAGCGGAGTGTACAATTCTTTTCTCCTTCGCTCGCTGTTGAGCGCAAGTCATAATATTGAAATAAAAATAATAATACGATGGAAAATCAGGAAAATTACAAAAAAGAGAAAGTAACTGTTGATATTGTTTGGGCAAATATTTTTGGAATAATATTGCTTATTCCGATTGTTTTGATATTCGGACTTCCGTATTATTTGCTTTGGATGAGCAAAAATCCATTTAGTGACTTTACAATGAACGCCTTTGTGATTAATGGGGGTATACTGTTTATCGCAATGATACTTGGTATAGTCGCACACGAATTAATACACGGGCTGACGTGGAGTATATTTGCAGGGAATGGTTTCAAATCAATTAAATTCGGCGTATTATGGAAAATGATTACTCCCTATTGCCATTGCAAAGAGCCGTTACGGGTAGACCACTATATCACAGGCGCTATTATGCCGGCTATCATACTGGGTCTTATTCCTGCAATTGCGGCTATTTTTATCGGAAACTTCATACTGTTACTGTTTGGAATGTTTTTTACACTTGCGGCAAGCGGTGATTTTTTAATTATTCATGCACTAAGAAAAGAGAAAAAAGATGCTTATGTGGAGGATCACCCTTCGGAAGCAGGGTGTTATGTTTACCGAAAACAATTAATTGAACGATGATGAGTAAAAGTAATTTTTTATCAGGGTTCCTGCTGTACTGTGTGATGCCGCTGTTTGCACAGCAGAGCCATGTCAATATCGACTGGGATCCGCAGCGAAATAAGGAAGGATTGAATCCCTTCGGCACAAGGGTGATTTCACCGGAAGTGCATGATGATCATACCGTTACATTCAGACTTATGGGGCCTGACGTAAATAGTGTGACTGTTTCTGGGACAATGTTTGTCGGCGAGGAGGCCGGTAAGCGCATTCCATTGGTAAAAGCGGCGGACGGTGTCTGGAGCGTGACCGTTGGCCCGCTCGTGCCGGATATTTATATCTACTCGCTGCAGGTGAACGGCGTGAACATAGTCGATCCCGGCAATACGATCACAGGTAACGCGGCACAGCCCGCATTCGGTTTTTTGTGGGTTCATGGCGACGCACCCGCCTTCTATGACGCCCGGAATGTTCCGCACGGCGCTGTTACGCAGCATTTCTATCATTCATCCGTGACAGACGGCGAGCGGTCGCTGCTCGTTTATACGCCTCCGGGATATGATCCTGTCAGGAAATATCCGGCGCTTTACCTGATGGGCGGTTCGGGCGAAGTTGCCGAATCATGGGTTATTAACGGGCAGGCCAATTTCATTATGGATAACCTGCTGGCGGAAGGCAGGGTGATACCGATGATAATCGTGTTTCCCAATAATCAGATTGTCCACCGCTCGCACCCGCAGCATACGGAACTATCGTTTCCATTGATGGAAAAGGAATACAAAGAGGTCATCCTGCCTTTTGTTGAGAGCCGCTACAGCGTTATCAAAGAACGTCATGCGCGTGCCATGGCAGGACTTTCGATGGGTGGACGCCATACGCAGTACATAGGAACACGCAATCCCGACCTGTTCGGCAGTCTGGGAATATTTAGCGCGGCGATGCCCATCGACGATACCCCTGCGTTGCGCGACCCTGATTTCAATTCCAAAATAGACTATCTCTTCCTCGGAGCCGGCGCTTTTGAAACAAATCCGAACGCCAGGCATCAGATTCTGCATGATCAGCTCGAAGCATTAAACGTAAAGCACGAATACCTTGTAGGAAGCCGCGGCGCCCACGACTTTACAACATGGAGGTTTCTGCTTCACCATTTTCTTCAGAACCTGTGGCGCGTACAGTAATCAGTGTATATATTCATGGGTTCTTAGTTCTCATTATTATGCAGGTATCATTTCTACCTGAAAACTGACTTTAGTTCCTAATGCATTAAAGACTTTCAACATTGTTTCCACACGAGTATTTTTTATGCTATTTTCGATTTTTGAAATCTGTGCTTTCTGTACGCCGACTAATTCTCCTAATTGCTGTTGGGTCAGATGGCGTTCTATTCGCGCTTGTTTGATAGCGTGCCCCAACAAGTCAATTCTTAATTCGTTTTCAAACGCTTCTCTTTTGGGCGTTCCTCGCTTTCCAATGTGTTTGTCAATCATTGTCTCAAGCGAAATTGTCTTAATTGAACTGTCAAGGTTTTCCAAAAATTCCACTGCTTTAGGCAAAATTTCAACTTGAAAATGCTGCATTGTCACTTTATGATTTTTTGTGCAAAGATAAATATTTCCCTTTTTAGGAAACAAATAAAAAAATATTTTTTTACCCGCATCAATCAATTTTGGCACAAGCGCTATTAAATAATTCGTCTTTCAATTGTATAATTTGCTCTACAATGTTAATCACAACTATATCTTCCGTTTTTTCTTCAAGCGGGAGAATCGGTAAATATAAAATCTTGCTGTTTTCGTATGTTATCAAAGAATGCTTTGAAGCAGTGCTTTTTGTCGCTGCTTATTTCAGTTCTTGTTTTAATAATTCGTAGATTTCTTGCCACGTTTTTTTGTGCAATTCGGTGGCTTCGTCAGCAAGTTTTGCAAAAGTATTTGACGAAAAGAATTTGTCCGCTGCTGTTTCCTCGTCAATATTGAAGTCAAGAATTAATTGCTCTATTAATGGTTCGCCAATTTCTGCGATTTCGTATTCTATATCTTTCGTTCTTTCCTCATAATCAAGCATTTGAAGTGAACGACCTGTGCAAAAACAAATTTGGTGCGTTTCTCTGACAAATTTCAGTTCTTCCAAAAATTGCTGTCTGGAAATACCTCCTTTTAAATATTTTTTTATTCGCGTTGCAATTCTGTCATCGGCAACAGGACCTTCCACAATATCGTAATCGTGTGTGGGTTGGGGCAATGCTGTGTTTCTGTTCATTGTTACAAAATCAAGCCAACTCTCATCATAGCCTGTGAATTGTAACGTTTTTAGTTTGAAGTGCTGAAAAGCGTTTTCATTAAATTCAAATGCTGTTATGTAACCTTGTGTGTCGTTATCCAAGCCCTTGCGTTCTGCCCAAAATTGTGCCTGTTCTTTAATTTTGGTTACATAAAAACCCTGTCCGAAATCTTTTCCTATTTCGCACTTCGACAAATCTATTTCTTGTATCTGTGTATAACTTCCGTGATAAACTCTCATCTCATACCTCCGTTTTTGTGGCAAACTTCATACATGCTTCTAACTGCCCAAAACGGATTGTCGGTATGCAATGCCCACCAGTGTTTGTTGAGATAATCAATTCCGCCGTATTGTTTCAGATACTGATATGCTTTTTGCACGTTCATTTTATAGGCAAGAGCAAATTCGGGAATAATAAAACTGATAAAACTGATTTTATCGCTTATCTCTTTATTTATTTTTACATTTGCCATAATCTTTATATTTAATCGTTTTAGCGTACAAAGGTAAGAAATTCAAACTAATTTCAGCTCAGGAATACCATTATTATTACAATATTCAATGAATTCTTTTAAGGTTTCAATCGTGCTGTATTCGTCTAAAAACCTGTCAAGAGGGAAAGAGTAAATAATTTGTATATTTCCTTATTATAGATACAGGTCTCTCTCCCCCTGCCTGATACGTTCAATTGTGGTGTGGATTTGTGCTACTAACGGCGCTTCGAGTTGCAAAAGTTGCTTTTCAATCAACTGATAGCCTTTCTGCTTTTGCGCTTCCGAAGCATAGTCTTCGAGGTATTCGGCTAAGGTATAGATGGCGTTGGGCGTGCAGAAGCGTTTGATGAAGCCCGGCACTGAAAATTCCATAAAATGCTCGCCCGTACGTCCTTTGCGATAGCAGGCCGTGCAGAATGAAGGCAGGTAGCCATCGTCAAGCAGGGTATCGATGACATGATGCAGCGAGCGGGAATCTTTTACCTGAAACTGCTCACGATTCAAATTCTGTGTCGCTTCGGATTTTTCGGCGTAGGCGCCAATCTCCAATTTCGTTCCGCCGTCGATTTGCGACACGCCGTACTGCAATACTTCGCGCCTGACGTCGGCATTTTCGCGCGCCGTACAAATCAGGCCGGTATAGGGAACGGCCAGTCGCAGTATGGCCACCATGCGGGCAAAATCATCGTCACGCAGTTCGTATTTTTTATCGACAGCCATGTTGGAAGCGGCCTGCAAACGGGGAAAGGAAATGGTGTGCGGCCCCACATTGTAGCAGGCTTCGAGGTGATTCGTATGACGGATAAGCGCCATGGCCTCAAAACGCCAGTCGTACAGGCCGAAGAGCGCGCCAATGCCCACATCGTCCAATCCCGCCTCCTGTGCGCGGTCGAGTGCGGTAAGCCGGTTGTTATAGTCTTTCTTGGGACCTGACGGGTGGTATAGCTTATACATTTCGGGGTGATAGGTCTCCTGAAAAATCTGGTAAGTGCCTATCCCCGCCTCTTTTACCATACGGAAGCCGTCAACAGTCAGGGGAGCGGCATTGATATTCACGCGGCGGATTTCGCCATGTCCTTTCTTTAAATTATAAACGGTACGCACCGTTTCCGCAATGAATTGAGGCGAATACTGTTTATGCTCGCCAAAGACCAATATCAACCGTTTCTGCCCTTCGTCAACCAGCGATTCCACTTCATGAATCAATTGATCGCGACTCAATGTGATGCGTACCGCATCCTTGTTTTTCATGTGAAACCCGCAGTAGATGCAGTTGTTAATACAATAATTACCCACATACAGCGGGGCGAACAGGACGATGCGATTGCCATAAACGGCTTCCTTTAATTGCCTGGCAGCCTGTTTGATGCGGGAGATACTTTCGGGATCGTCGGCTTTAATCAGCGTCGCCGTATCCTGCAAACTCAGCCGCTGCTTATCGAGTGATTTGGCAATGACCGCTTCCACCTCCCGCTTTTCGGGCTTAACGCCGGCCAGTAAATCCGTAATTTCCTTTACGTCAATAAAGGGCGCCATCGGGATGTCGGGCATATTATATTTTTCGGGCGTAAATTTCATCTTTCAAACGTTTGCTAAAAACGTGCAAAAGTAGGTGATTTTTTGGAAAATTCCAAGCATGTGTACAGGCTGAAATGTTTATTTTTAACCACAAAGGTCGCAAAGGGTTTTCACAAAGAACACAAAGGTTTGAATATTTGAATATTTCGTATTGTGCCCTTTGTGTTTCCCTTGTGTTCTTTGTGTTAAAATTTTTTTTGATTATATGTATTCAGTTTTGCCGGATAAAAAAAATCACTACCTTTGTAACGCTGAATTTATTAAAAACGACAATAATTATGGATAAAATCAAGTCGCAGAACGACCTGCGGATAATGAAGCAGCAGTTGGCGAACAATCCAGGCAATGAAAGTAACGGTTCCCCGGTTCGGATCAAGGTGGGGATGGCTACCTGCGGGATTGCTTCGGGAGCGCGAACTGTAATGGACACTTTTGCTGAACTGGTCGAAAAGGACAGTATTCCGGCAGTTGTATCCCAAACGGGCTGCATGGGGTATTGCTATGCCGAGCCTACGGTCGAAGTGATTAAGCCGGGCGAAGCGCCTATCGTGTTCGGCTATGTGAACTCGCAAAAAGCCGTCGAGATTGTGGAAAAGTATATCAAACAGGGAGAACCGGTTAACGGTATCGTGCCTGTTGATTACGAGACGATTGACTCGAAAGACGGGGGGGGGCACAAACAGTTGCGCATCGCCCTGCGTAACTGCGGTTTTATTGATCCCGAAAAAATTGGGGATTACATTTTAAAAGACGGTTATGCGGCGCTTGGCATGGCGCTTGAGATGTCGCAACCCGAAGCGATCGACATGATGAAAAAGTCGGGTCTTCGCGGTCGCGGCGGCGGCGGTTTCCCGACCGGACTGAAATGGGAGTATGCCTATAACAACAAAGCCGACCGGAAGTATGTCGTCTGTAATGCCGACGAGGGTGATCCGGGCGCGTTCATGGACCGTTCGATCCTCGAAGGCGACCCGCACTCGGTGATCGAGGCGATGGCTATCTGCGGTTACTGTATCGGCGCTTCAAAAGGATTGGTTTATATCCGCGCCGAATATCCGCTGGCTATCAAACGTCTTTTAATTGCGCTGGAACAAGCCCGCGAATACGGATTTCTGGGCGAAAATATCTTGGGGAGCGGTTTTGCTTTTGACATTGAATTGCGTTACGGCGCAGGCGCTTTTGTGTGCGGCGAAGAAACGGCGCTCATCCATTCGATGGAGGGCGAACGCGGCGAGCCGACCGTGAAACCGCCTTTCCCCGCCGAATCGGGTTATCTCGGCAAACCTACAAATGTGAACAACGTGGAGACCTTTGCCAATGTGCCGGTTATCTATCTTAAAGGATATGAATGGTTTGCGAGCATAGGCACGGCCAAGTCCAAGGGCACCAAAGTATTTGCGCTGGCAGGTAAAATCGAAAATGTGGGTCTGGTGGAAGTGCCTATGGGCATCACGCTTCGCGAGGTGATTTTTGAGATCGGCGGCGGCATCAAGGGCGGCAAGAAGTTCAAAGCCGTACAGACGGGAGGCCCCTCCGGTGGCTGCCTGACCGAAAAGCACCTTGATACGCCCATCGACTATGACAACCTGATAGCCGCAGGCTCCATGATGGGTTCGGGCGGAATGATCGTGATGGACGAAGACGACTGTATGCCAGCCATCGCTAAATTTTACCTCGAATTTACAGTTGAGGAATCGTGCGGGAAATGCGCGCCCTGTCGCGTGGGCAACAAGCGTTTGCATGAGTTGCTGCACCGGATATGCCGCGGACGCGGCTCAGAAGAAGACCTGAATTATCTGCGCAACCTGAGCATGGTCATCAAGGACACGGCGCTTTGCGGACTGGGACAGACGTCGCCCAACCCTGTGCTCTCGACCCTCGAATATTTCTACGACGAATATCTGGCGCATGTGCGCGATAAAAAATGCCCGGCAGGTCAGTGTAAAGCGCTGAAACAGTACTTTATCCTGCCCGACCAGTGTATCGGCTGTACGGCATGTACCAAAGCGTGTCCCACAAATGCCATCACCGGCGAAAAGCGGCTGGCGCACCTGATAGATCAGGAGAAGTGTATCCGCTGCGGCGCCTGCGTGGAGAAATGTAAATTCAATGCAATA
>Ga0082212_10001188_pt1 | contig 38250 bp, 32 predicted proteins | sample TergutNt197P3_FD_71548 | JGI IMG/M metagenome (GOLD analysis project Ga0082212, IMG submission 71548) | Neocapritermes taracua P3 segment gut microbial communities from Petit-Saut dam, French Guiana - Nt197 P3 | ecosystem: Host-associated > Arthropoda: Insects > Digestive system > Gut ...
CCGCCGACACCTACACCCCCCACGCCGACCCCCACTCCCCCCACGCCGACTACTACAACTCCCACGCCAACTACAACTACACCCACGCCGACTACTACAACTCCCACACCAACTACAACTACACCCACGCCGACCACCACTACACCCACGCCGACCACCACTACACCCACGCCTACCACTACAACACCTACACCGCCCACAACTACACCCACGCCGACCACAACCGAGATAATAACTACATCTGTTACAATCGTTACTACGGCGGCAACTACCGCGCCTTATGATATAGGCGACGAAATGTTTAGGTTTAAAGGGAATTATGAAGACTTGCTCAACGTATATTTGAACGAAAAGCTTTTAATCGGAAACATAGTTAATAACGGCAGCCTTTGGGAGTTGTTTTTAAACAACGCTATTGATTACGGGTTCGGTAAAGGATATTCCTACGAGAAAAATTTGGGTAAGGCATATGAGGGGAGCGTTATTGTGGTGCTGTATGCCGATTTTCTTAAAACCCTTCAAAAAGGGACATACTACCTTAAGGTAGAGTTTAAGGACGGGACATTTGAGGGTATGCCGTTTGAGGTTGAGGGGGGCGAGCCGGACGACACTACGACTTTAAGTGAGACATATGCAACAACGAATGTCGAAACGACCGTCGCTTCAAACGCGGCAACAACGATAATAACGACAGCCGCAACAATGTCAACGGTAACAACCGCCGTTTCTTCAACGATTGTTGCCACAAGCGATACTGCTTCGGCTACAACATCTGCGCTGTCGACCACGCACGCGACCACACGCACAGTCGCACAAGATTCAAACCCAAAAACGGGGATTGTGTTTTTCCCGGGTTCTGTGTTTATTTCGGGACTCGCCGCGTATATTGCACGCAGACGATTTAAAAAAATTGAACAAGGTTGACAAACACATTTTAATTATGTTATAATTACTATATGAAAACAGAAAAATTAATTACACCGGACAAGCTCGAATACGTGCGCGCCGTATTTGGAGACTTTGATGAAAATATAAATATTATTCAAGACAGGTTCAATGTAGCCGTTACGGGAAGAAACGGGAGCATAAAAATTTCGGGCGAATCGCCCGATTCGGTAGAATTGGCGGTTCGCGCAATAGAAATTATGCTCAAAAAAATCTCCGCGGGCGATTCTTTAAATGAACAAGCCGTTCGTTATATCTCCGAAACCCTTTTTGAGGGAAACGAACGGAATAATATTGGGGCGGAGGGCGACGTCGATTCGCTCGAAGCACTTGAGGAGTTTACAAAGGCGGGGGGCGACTGTGTCTTTGTTACTTTTACGGGAAAGCCGATTCGCCCTAAAACAATCGGTCAAAAACGCTATGTCGAAAAAATTAGCGGCAACACCGTCGTCTTCGGAGTAGGTCCGGCGGGAACGGGCAAAACATATCTCGCCGTCGCTAAAGCGGTTCGCGCGTTTAAAGCAAAAGAGGTACAACGCATTATATTAACCCGACCCGCGGTTGAAGCGGGGGAGAAGCTCGGATTTCTCCCCGGCGATTTGCAGAATAAGGTTGACCCCTATCTTCGACCGCTTTATGACGCGTTGTTCGATATGATGGGGGCGGAGGCGTTTAATAAGAACATGGAGCGCGGAACAATTGAGGTCGCGCCGTTAGCCTACATGAGAGGGCGCACGCTCGACGACAGCTTTATTATACTCGACGAGGCGCAAAATACCACCCCCGAACAAATGAAGATGTTTTTAACTCGGTTGGGCTTCAACAGTAAAATGGTCATTACCGGCGATATTACACAGATTGATTTGCCGGACAAAAAGCGGTCGGGATTAGTTGAAGCAATAGCGGTTTTAGACGGAATTGCCGATACCGCGATGTGCAAATTCTCGCACAGAGATGTCGTTCGCCACAAATTAGTACAGGAAATTGTTAAGGCATACGAGCGTCACTCTAAGCCGCAAAAGGTCGAAAAGAACAAACCGCCGGTTAAGCGGTTCTATAAATTAAAGGGAATTAAAAAAGATGTCTAAATTAAAATTATCGTTCTCCACAAAAATCAAATACGGGTTGAATTTTCGCCCCCTCGCTTTCAGAGTTTGTCATAAAGTTTTAGAATACGAGAATTATACAAATACTGCCGAAATATCGCTTATGTTTGTATCCGACGAAGAGATACACGGGCTTAACCGCAAACACAGAGATGTCGACAGACCTACCGACGTTTTATCGTTCCCGATTGGCGAGCCTAATCATGACGAGGGGGCTGTAACCCTCGGCGATATTGTGATATCTCTCCCCACCGCTCAGGCGCAGGCGAAGCAATACGGTCATTCCACAAAACGCGAATTGGCGTTTTTAATTGTTCACGGGCTATTACACCTTCTCGGCTACGACCATATAAATGAAGACGACGAAAAAATAATGACGTTAAAGCAAAAGGAGATTCTCGAATTATTAGGACTCCCGCGAGAAGCTTCAAAGTGTTGATAATATTCCGGCGGGAGGGCTTATGAACAGGAGCAGGAGTCTTATAAAAAGCTTTGTACACGCGTTTCGCGGGATTGCGTTTTGCGTGATGTATGAGCGCAATATGCGTATTCATATTGTCGTTACGGTATATGTAATGCTTACCGCTTTATACTTTTATGAGCTTACGCGCACAGAACTGATATTGCTTATTTTAACCTGTGTATCCGTTATGTCGCTCGAAATTATTAACACGGCGATTGAGGTATTGACCGACAAAGCGTCACCCGAGTATTCGGCGTTGGCGAGGGCGGCAAAGGACGCGGCGGCGGGGGCGGTACTTCTCTCTTCAATAGCGGCGGTCGTAATAGGGGTTATATTATTGTGGGATTTAGAGCGACTTATGCAAATTATCGGCTTTTTTTCGGAGAATTTATTCGCGCTTTTCACCTTACTTGTTTCGCTCGTTTTAGCTTATATATTCGTTTTTAACGGTAAAGAAAGACGCAAAAGAGGAATAAAAAGAAATGACAAGTAAAACAGTATTTGCGGCGATATGCGGGAAGACTAATGCGGGGAAGTCTTCGTTAGTCAACCGCCTTGTCGGAGAGAAAATCGCAATAGTATCCGAAAAGCCGCAGACGACGCGAACCCAAATAAACGGTATCCTCACCACAGAGACCGTGCAATATGTTTTTGTCGATACACCCGGATTCCACAGTGAAAAAAGCGAACTGTCCAAGCATATGCACAAGACGATACGAAGCGCGGTGGCGGGGGTTGACGTGATTATTTTTGTCGCCGATTGTACAAAAGGAATCACATTGAATCAAGAATTGCTCGAAACAAAAACCGATATAATACTACTTTTGAACAAGGTTGATTTACTGAAAAGCAAAGCCGAGTTATTGACTATAATTGACAATTGTGTAAAGCTTCGCGATTTTATCGAAATAATTCCGATAAGCGTAATAGACGGGACAAATGTTGAAAAAGTTCTCCCCGTTCTTGAGCGTTACGCAAAAGATGGCGCGTTTTGTTATGACCCCGAACTACCCACTGACCAGCCCGAGAAGATTTGGTTATCCGAGATTATAAGAGAAAAGCTTTTACACGAGCTTCGAGAGGAGCTTCCGCACGGTATCGCCGTTCAAATCGAATCGGTTGAACACTCGAAAACAAACAAAGGTGCGGAAATAGTAGATTTATCGGCGGCGGTCATATGCGAAAAACAATCTCACAAGGGAATGGTCATCGGCAAAGGCGGGGCAAACCTAAAGAAGATAGGGAGCGTTGCGCGCTTAGAGACGGAGGCGTATTTCGGCTGTAAAGTGAATCTCAAGTTGTGGGTGAAGGTTGCCGAGGATTGGCGCAATCGCGAAAGCTTAATAAATGAATACGGACTGAAGTCAATTGACAGTTGACAATTGACAGTTGACAGTTTTTTAGAGGTTATAGGTTTTATGCTTATTACTATTGACGGGCTCGTTATTTCCCGCAGAGAATTTGGTGAAAGCTCCTGTTTTATTGATATTTTTACAAAAGAATACGGCGTTATTGAGGTTATGGCAAAGGGGGTAAAAAAACTTAACCACCCTCTTGCACAGGCAACCGGGCTTTTTGCTTATTCAAGCTTTTGCCTAAACAAGAAAAGCTTAAAATACACCATTAATTCCGCTAAGTGTAAACACGTTTTTCATAGCCTGAGCGGGGATTTGGCTTTGTTATCATTAGCGGCGTATTTTGCCGAATTAATTAAGTATACCCAGTTACCGGAGCAATCGAGCGGCGATGTTTTAAAAGCCGCCTTAATCGCGTTCACAGAGCTTGAACACGGGGAGCCGCAGGGTAAAATCAAAACGGCTTTTGAAGTAAAGCTTATTGACGCGCTCGGAATTTCACACCCCGATATTGACGCAAAACAATCGGAGACATATTTGACAGAGCAATTAGGCAGAGGGTTCAAAACGCTCGATTATTATAAAAGCATTTTATAGGGAGCCGCTATATGTGAGGAGTATGTATGTCGTTATTCTATACACCCGAAAAATCGGGAAAAGGCGTTTCAAAAGAGGAAGCGCAAAGAGAGATTAAACCTTTTTTTAAGTTTTGGTCTTTATTGGGGAGAAAGTTTTGGTATCTGATACAGTTAAACTGTCTTTATCTGTTATTATGTATCCCCATAGTTACGTTTGGCCCGGCGACGGTTGCGTTGACGCGGGTCGTAAGGCGGTTTGTCATTGAACAGCCTATATTTGTTTTTTCGGAATTTTTCGGAGCTTTTAAAAAAAGCTTTAATATAAGAACCGTTTTTTTAGGGATAACATCGCTCGTTTTCTTTATTTCATTCCTCTTTTCTTTATTTTACAGCTTTTATATTGTCAACGCGGAGCCTAACGGCGTAAATTATTTCACCCTCGCTATGACAATGGCGTCGGGAGCCGTCCTTTTAATAGTGAACGCTTATATTTACACTCAAATCGCCTGTCTCGATTTAAAAATGTCCGCTATGTTGAAAAACGCGGGTATTCTTTGTATAGCCGGATTTAAGCGCAACATAGTTATTTTATTCGGGTTTGTTGCGACAATACTGATTACATCGGTTATAATTCTTTCGTGGCCGTTTTTGATTATACTGTTGCTGTTGGCACCTTTCGCACAATTGGCATTTTTTTCCGTTTTCAATGTCTATCCCGTTATTCAAAGGTATATAGTTAATCCTTTTTATGAGTCGCTCGGAGAAAGGAACCCCGAAACACAAGATTATAGCGGCGCGACATCTGACGAAAGCGACGAGCGAGGCGGGAAAACAGCATTATTCACCGATTTGGGCGGGCAAGAAATGCCTATAGACAGAAAAAAAGTAAAATCTTCCGGAAAATTAATCAAATAGGATTGTATTTTTATATTTTTTATGGTATAATTAGGTTGATAAAGAATAGGCAACCTCCGAAAACCTGTTTCGTGTAATCGTCGAGATGAAAATTTCGTCAGACGAGGAGCTTTTTCTTTAAATATCCGTTGATATTTAAAGAAAAATCAACGAAGTATGGCGGAATTTTTCAGCCGGCGAGTGCCGGAAGAGGTTTTCGGAGGTTGCCAATATACGGAGGATTGCTTAATGAAGGCGGATTTACATTGTCATACTACGCTTTCCGATGGCTCGCTCGGAATAGAAGAGGTTATTGCACAAGCGAAGCGTAATCAATTGGACTGTATCGCCATTACCGACCACGATACACTTTCCTCAATGTCGAGGGCGGCGGTTCTCGGAAAACGCTACGGGGTGGATATTATCCCCGCCGTTGAGTTCTCCGCATATGACGGAAAACGCAACTCAAAGGCGCACCTAATTTGTTACAATCCTCAAAAGCCCGACCGCCTTGAGGGGTTGTGCCTTCGCACCTGTGAAATGCGAAAGCTTCGAAGTAAGAATATGTCGTTAAAGGTTATAGAAAACTATCCTATTACATTAGAGAATATAATAAAATATGCCGCGGGAAGTAAGGCGATTTACAAATGTCATATTATGCACGCGTTGATGGATTACGGATACACAATTGATTTATACGGGAGCGTTTATGAAGGTCTTTTTGATATAAACGACGGATTATGCGCCGACATTGTTCGCGGCGAAATAGACGAATACCCCGAGGTGAAATTTGTGTCACAGTTGATTCGTTCTGCGGGCGGTATCGCGGTTTTAGCGCACCCTAAGGTTTATGATAATTTCGATTTGCTCGAAGAATTGGCAGAAGGCGGGTTAATCGACGGCGTTGAGGTTTGGCATTGTTCAAACACCCCCGAGGACAATGAGCATATATTAAAAATTGCGGAAAGGTATGACCTTATCACAACGGGCGGTTCTAATTTTCACGGATTTTATAATCATTATCCTTTTCCGCTCGGGCATTTTACAACGCCACAGGAATCATTAGACAGAATAATGCGAAAAAAAGAAAGCAAAATAAAGGTATAGGTTCGCAGAGCCTTTTGCGGCTCGGAAAGGTACGGACGTCAGCATGAAGTATGAATACACACCGCGCGGTGTTTGCGCGCAAAAGATTGAGTTTGATATAAACGACGGCATATTACACGATGTTAAAATTTTCGGCGGGTGTCAGGGGAACGGAGCGGGTATTGCCAGATTAGTCGAGGGAATGAAGACCGACGATGTAATTCAAAGGCTCGAAAGTATTCGTTGCGGCGCGAGAGCAACCTCTTGTCCCGCACAGCTCGCGGCGGCGTTGAAACAATTGACGGACAGTTGACAGTTGACAAGTGACAGTTGACGGGCAGAGTACAAATAAACCCCCTGTAAACATTAGCGTTTACAGGGGGGTTTCATTTGATAGATTTTATCGTCGTGACCCTGTGTTCTTTACAAAGTAGGAAGACTCGACAAATTATTGTCATCGGTGTCATCGGGGAGCGACTTTAGATACTCGCTTCCGCGCCTTTCGGAAACGCCTACGCCGACAATACCGCCGTTGCGGGCTTCGCGTATTCCGTCTTCCTTACTTAAAACCCTTCCGTCGGCTAATTGATATCCGGTTATTCTTCCGCTTTCCTTTGCGAGCGCAACGATTTTTTGTGCGTCCGGTCGGGTTTGCGGAATTTCTTTCATTGCCATTAAAGGCAAATTTTGATTATTTTTCATACTTATGACCATTCCTTTTTCATTTTAACCTATGCTCATTATTCATTATTTGCTATTCATTATTTTATTATGCTTGACTTTTCTGTGTATAATATGGTATAATTGCTAATTATTGACGTCGAGAAAAACAAATAAAAAAATTGAGCCGGTTGCGGCTCGGAAGGGCATGATATAAAAAAATGAAATTAGGTATTATAGGTCTCCCGAATGTCGGGAAATCGACCCTCTTCAACGCTCTGACATCTTCTTCCTCGGCGGAAGCCGCCAACTATCCTTTTTGCACAATTGAGCCGAACGTCGGAATTGTCCCCGTCCCCGACCGACGACTTGACGAATTGGCAAAAATATACAACCCTAAAAAAATTACCCCCGCAATATTTGAAATAGTAGATATAGCGGGGTTGATTAAGGGCGCGTCAAAGGGCGAAGGTCTCGGCAACAAATTCCTTTCTGATATTCGAGAGGTTGACGCGATTATCCATGTTGTACGTTGCTTTGAAAACGAGAATATTGTTCACTCCGACGGCGAGATTAACCCGGCAAGAGATATTGAAACGGTCAATTTAGAGTTGGTTTTCTCGGATATCGAGGTGCTTTCCCGCCGATTAGAAAAATCAAAAAAAGCACTTAAGGGCGATAAATCTGTTCAAAGGGAAATAGAGCTTCTCGACGCATTACTCGCACATTTGGAGGATGGTAAAACTGCGCGAACCTTTACGCTTTCCGAAGACGACGCGGACATTTTAAAGACCACACCCCTTCTTTCAAATAAGCCGGTTATATATGCGGGAAACGTATCTGAAAACGATTTTGCGGCGGGAACGGAGAACAACCTCCATTATAAGGCTTTAACCGATATCGCAAAAGCCGAAAAATCGGGGATTATCCCTGTATGTGCCGCGACCGAAGCGGAAATATCGGTAATGGACGAAAACGACCGCGAGCTTTTTTTGAGCGAACTCGGCTTTACCGAGTCGGGGCTTATACGAATAATAAAAGAGGGATACGCTTTATTAGGTTTAATTTCGTTTTTAACGGCGGGCGAAAAAGAAGTGCGCGCCTGGACAATAAAAAACGGGTTCACCGCACCTAAGGCGGCGGGAAAAATACACACCGATTTGGAACGCGGATTCATCAGAGCCGAAACGGTCGCCTACGACGACTTGATTAAGCTCGGGAGCGTAGCCGCGGCTAAGGAAAAAGGATTGGTACGGTTGGAGGGGAAGGAATATGTTGTTAAGGACGGAGACGTGATATTGTTTAGGTTTAATGTGTGATTACACCCCCGCAACCCTTTGAAATCGTAGGATTTCGTTCCCATTTCTCGACAAATTTTTCTATAAACTCATCTTCATTAACAGTAAAAACGCCTTTAAAACATTTTTCGTCGTAAAATGTAAGCCCGAACCGAATATATCTTTCCTTTGCTTTTTCCGAAAAATAGTTCCCTATATTCGCCATTGACGGTGATTCTCGTAAATCCGCAAACATATTTTCTTCTTCATTGTACGGATTCTTTTCTCTATTATAAACTACTATAAAATTTATATACTTTTTTGTATAAGACGCATCTTTATTTATAATATCGGTAAATATTAAAGGGCTGTCCAACATTTTCAACCTAATTCTGCGTTTTTCGTGTTTAGTTGATTTACCGACTAATTTCCCGCTTTTAAACTCAATAAAGTATTGTTCCCCGCTATCGTCTTCGTATAAAGCGTCTGCCGAACTCGGTTCATTATCCAATCCTTGATTTTTATTATATTCTTTCTTTACTTCGTCAAAATTAATAACGGGAAGCGTTGAATCAATCATATACTCCCCATTATCTGATTTTGATGTTTCTTTTAATTCAGAAATATGTTTTTTAAAATCTACAAATTCGTTTATATTAATCATCTGAATGCCTTGAATCCTCCAAGCCTTGTAGCGGTTTTGCAAATTTTTTATATATTCTCTCTAAATCAAGAGTAACATCTTTAATAACCGCGTTTTTTTCTTCGTTGTCTTCTTCTGATAAATAAAAAGCACAATCCTTTAAAATATCATGTTTATATGCAGAAACTTCAATTGCATTAAGAAAATATGGGCTGTGTGTATTTATCAATATATGCAAATTAAAGGCTTTTTGAATTCGAACAATTATCTCCGCTAAATCTATTTGCCATTCGGGGTGTAAATGTATTTCGGGTTCGTCTAAAATCAATACACCTCTTTCCTTTAGCGAGCCATTTAAAAGAAGCGTTTTTATAATTATAAAGCATTTCAATCCGGTGGATACATTTCGTATATTGAATAGAGCCTTGTCTTCTTGATAAAAAGCGTGACCTGAGTTCTTTCGATAAATTTTTCCGCTACAAACACAATCAAGTTTATTATAAACTTCGCTCAACTTTTTAGCTATTAAAAGCTCGCTTAATTCCTCATCTTCTTCTTTTTTTCTCAAACATGAACGTAAATGCTCGCGATGAGGAATATCATTATGACGCTCGGGACGAAGAATAAATAACGGTTTATCTAATACATAAGGGTCGTCAATATAAATTGCTTCAGAATTTAATTTATTAAAATTAGTGATTTTTTTGATATTATTATCTGTAATTTCAATAGCTAAATCATCTCTGTCGTTTATTCCTAAAATAATTTTACATATACTGTCTACATCATATAAACTGTTTATTTGTCTGTTAAAAGAGTCTTCAAGATTTTTTTGTAAAATAGCGTTTATCAATTCGTTGTCCTGTGTTTTTAGTGCTTCTGTTATCCTTTCAATTTTATCATCAATTATTTCATAGGTTTTATCACCTTCACATTCAAAAAATTCTAATATTTTTTTCTTTAAAGCTTCCTTATCGTTTAAATATATGCTCTTATTGCTTAATATTTGCTCTGAAAATTCAAAATAGTCTATGGTTGTATTTTCGTTCAAATAATCTCCGATTTCATAAAGTGTTCGTCTGATAACTATATCTCTACGTCTTTTTACTTGATTATCAATATTATAAAAACTGTTAAAAATAGTATACAGGGTTTTACTTACGGTGCTTTTACCGGTATTATTATATCCGGTAATAACCGTAATTGCATCAATTCTTACATCTGCCTGTTTAATCTTACCTAAGTTTTCAATTTTTAAACGCATATTCTTCACCTTACAATAATTTTATCTATAGATTTTTAACAATACTATCATATTTTTAATCATCTGTCAACTCTACAGACTCACCAATCAACCAATCATACAAATCCACATGGTCATAGTAACAATTCTGCAACCGTCCCTCACCCGCGCCCAAAGGCCCGTACTTATAAGGAGCCTCAAGCGTTGCGATAATGTACAGCCGTTCGCCGTCAACCGCCTTTTCGTCGGCAATTGCGCCGAGCGAAATTAAATTTGCTATTCCGTCATATTGAATCCACTCAACGCCGTCATCTGTTTCGCCCAAATAATACGTATAATCTAACGCGCCGTTTTTGATTCCGCGAACAAACTCTCTGTAAAACGGGTTGTTCTCGCTTTCGCGCATGAGTCCGTTGGAATTTCTCACGTTGTAATCCCCCGGCATTGTATACTCTTTTGTGCCGCATATTTCCCTGAACAACGGGAACTTCTGATATGCGTATCGCGCCATTAACGCCATATCATAGGCGCACGACCATCCGTCAATCTCGAGCAAGCCGTGAGGATTAGTAATACTGGTGTTGACGCAACCTATTTCTGCGGCTTTATCGTTCATCATTTTTACAAAATCCGAAATGCTCCCCCCGCCCACGTTGTATGCCAAAGCATTTGCCGCGTCATTACCGGAAGGAAGCATTAATCCGTACAATGCGTCTAAATAGGTGAGGTTGCTTTGCCCCGTGTGAAGCCCCGCCATTGAGCCGCCTTGGGTATTTGGGTCGGCAAGGTCGAAGCCCGCAAAAACGACGCGGGGAACCTCAATTAACTCGCTCAACCTTTCCTCATCTTCGCCGATTTCCTCGAGCGTAACCAACGCCGTCATGATTTTTATGGTAGACGCGGGACTCAACGCTTGAGTCTCGTTTTTTGAAAACACCTCCGCACCGCTTTCGACATCTACTACATATACCCCGCGACTGTTCAATTCGCCGACAAACGGCTCCCTCTCCGGCGCGATATTATCTCTCCAATTAAGCGGGATTGATGTTTCACAGGCGGCAAGAATCAACGTCAATATAATAGCCGTAACCGCCGCGGAAAGCTTTAAACCGCATTTTTTGACATTTTTCATCAGTGTTTTAAAACATCCTCATATTTGTTATTAACTTCGATTACGCTCGCTATAACCTCCGCCTTTATATCCATATTCTTTCTCGCCTGTGACAGCATTAGCCGAATCCTGTTCAATTGATTGACCTCGCTTGCGCCGGGGTCATAATCAACCGCGACAATGTTCGACTGAGGATTGCGGCGTTTCAACTCGCCGATTATACCCTTGCCGACTATATGGTTCGGGAGACAGGCGAAGGGCTGCATACAAATTATATTGTTTACCCCGTCCGACATAAGCTCCATCATTTCGGCGGTGAGCATCCACCCCTCGCCGGCAATATTTCCGGTGGAAACAATTCCGTCGACCAACCTTCTTATTTCTCTGAACGATTTATGATGCCCAAATTTTGTCCCCTCAATCGCGTCGGCAACCGGCTTTTGTAGCCATTCGAAAAAGTCGATTACTTTATTGGAAATAAAACGACGTTTCTGCGATACGGTCAAAAATTCATAACGCGAGTTGGCGTGGTCGCACATAAATCCCATAAAACTGAGAAAATCGGGAACAACCGCCTCCGCCCCCTCCGATTCGACAACATCTACTACAAAATTATTTGCGGCGGGGTGATATTTAACCAAGACCTCACCAACAATCCCCACCCTCGGTTTTTCAATCTCAAAAACGGGGAGGTCGTTAAACTCCTTAACTATATCCCGCACGTTTTTTTCCAAACGCTTACGGCTTATATGCTTTATTTCACCCTTGAGAAATTCGTTCCACTTATCGTAAAGCCTATTCGCGCTCCCTTTTTCCATTTCATACGGTCGAGTTTTGTAAAGGCAACGACTCAGAAGGTCGCCGTAAATAAGCGATATCGCCGCCCTCATCAAAAGTATCGGCGTAAGACTGAACCCCGGGTTTTTTTCCATACCGACAATGTTGAGCGAAATGAGCGGAATATGCTTATAGCCCGCATCGGACATTGCTTTTTTCAACATACCTATATAGTTGGTTGCGCGACAGGCTCCGCCCGTCTGTGTTATCATGAGCGACGTGTTTTCCATGTCGTATGCCCCGCTTTGAATGGCGTGCATTAACTGTCCTATCGTTAATATAGCGGGGTAACAGGCGTCATTATTCACATACTTCAACCCTTCGTCAACTACCTGTTGTGAATAATCCTTAAGAATAACCAAGTTTATTCCGCTCGACCTAAACGCCCGCTCAAGAAGCTCAAAATGAATAGGCGACAATTGCGGCGCGAGAACGGTGTGCGTCCTTCTCATCTTTTTTGTGAAAAGAGGATGTCGCTTAAATGCCGTAATTTCGCCGTTTGTCTTATATCCCTTCCTGTGGCGTTCCTGTACAACCGAAATAAGCGAACGCAAACGAATCCTCGCCGCCCCGAGATTGTTCACCTCGTCGATTTTTAAAAGCGTGTAAAGCTTACCGCTTTCCTCGAGCATCTCCTGAACCTGGTCGGTTGTCACCGCGTCAAGCCCGCAACCGAACGAATTAAGCTGTACAAGCTCCAAATCCGCCTTTTTTGACACCAATGAAGCCGACGCATACAACCTCGTATGGTACATCCACTGGTCAACGCTCCTTATAGGGCGTACAACCCTTGCTAAATGAGCGACCGCGTCCTCGGTCAAAACGGCATATCCGTAGCCGTTGACCATTTCGGGTATTCCGTGGTTTATTTCGGGGTCGACGTGGTAAGGCCTCCCCGCTAATACTATACCTTTTTCTCCCGTTTTCTCGAGCATGGCGAGCGTTTCCTCGCCTTTTTTACGTATGTCGCGTTTAAACCGCTTGTCCTCTTCGTAAGCATACGCTAATGCCCGCCCGATTTCATCGCCGTCTATTCCTAACGGTAAAAATTCCTCAACGAGTCTTTCCGCCATTCGTTCGGGGTGATAAATCGGCAGGAAGGGGTTCATAAACTCCACCTCATGCTCCCGCAGCTCGGGGACGGAATTTTTAATAACCTCACTATAAGTAGCGACGACGGGACAGTTGTAATGATTATCGCCTTTATGCCCCTCGTCCATCTCATAGGTTAAACAGGGGAAGAAAATTAATTTAACGCCGTCATGAATCAAAGACATAACATGACCGTGGGCGAGCTTAGCGGGGTAACACACCGATTCGCTCGGCATTGTTTCTATACCGCTGTCATAAATTTCGCGGGAGGATTTTGGTGAAAGCTTAACGCTGTATCCGAGCTTTGTAAAAAAAGTATGCCAAAAAGGGTAGTTTTCATAAAAGCCCAACACCCTCGGTAATCCTATTACACCGCGTTTTGCCTCCCCCTCCGGTAACGATTTGTAATCGAAAATACGGTTGTATTTATACTCATACAGATTCGGTAATGCCGACTTCTTTTCGTTGAGACCGCCGCCTATCTCACATCGGTTATTGGTAATAAACCTGCTCCCGTCGTCAAAACGACTTATTGTGAGTAGACAGTTATTGGCGCATTTTGAACACCTCGCGGTGGATTTTTTTATTGAAAAGCTTTCGAGCCTTTCGGAATCGGCAATTGTCGAGCCTTTTTGGTCGTCGCGCTCCATTGCGATTAACGCGCCGCCATACGCACCCATTAACCCCGCCTTGTCGGGTCGAACCACATTCCGACCACAGGTGAGCTCAAATGCACGTAATACCGATTGATTCAAAAATGTTCCGCCCTGAACAATTATTTTTTCGCCCATTGCTTCGGGTTCGCGAATTTTAATAACTTTAAAAAGCGCGTTTTTCACAACCGAATAGCTCAACCCCGCAGAAATATCGGCAACGGTCGCGCCCTCTTTTTGCGCCTGTTTAACCCGCGAGTTCATAAAAACGGTGCAACGCGAGCCTAAATCGACCGGGTTTTCTGCGGTAAGTCCCGTTTCCGAAAACTCCGCAGCGGTCATACCGAGCGCGTTGGCAAAGTTTTCAATAAACGAGCCGCACCCCGAGGAACAGGCTTCGTTCAATAAAATCGAATCAATTTCGCCGCGGTGAATCCTCATACACTTCATATCCTGTCCACCTATGTCGAGTATAAACTCAACACCGGGGAGAAGCTTTTCTGCGGCTTTATAATGCGCCATTGTTTCGATTTCGCCAAAATCAATACCGAGCGCGGAAATAACTAAATGTTCGCCGTAGCCCGTTGCTGTCGCTTTTGCTATGTAGGCACTTTCAAACGGCGGCATTTTTGAGTAAATATCCTTAAGAATACCTATTACCGATTTAAGCGGGTCGCCCATATTATTGTCGTAATGTGAATACAAAATTTCGGCTTTGTCGTTAATCAACACCGCTTTAGTGGTCGTACTTCCCATGTCTACGCCTAAGTAACAGGGACCCTTGTACGTGAAAAGGTCTGCCTCGGGAATAGAATCACGCTTATGTCTTTCTAAAAATTCGGTTTTCTCGTCTTGATTCTTAAACAACGGTTGAAGCCGTTCAACCTCATGAACCACAACCGACGATAAGCCCAACATTTTCTCGCGCAAATGCTCCGCCGTAACCTCCGCCGTGCTTTCGGAAAGCCCCGCCCCTATCGCCACAAATAAGTTGGCGTTTTCGGGAAAAATAATGTCGTCGTCCGTTAATCCTAAGGTTTCTATAAATCTTTTGCGTAATTCAGATAAATAATGTAAAGGGCCGCCCAAAAAGGCAACTTTTCCGCGAATCGGCTTACCGCAGGCGAGACCGCTCATGGTTTGATTAACGACCGATTGATATATAGAAGCGGCAATATCCGATTTTTTCGCTCCGTCGTTCAATAGCGGCTGAATATCGCTTTTGGCAAAAACGCCGCAACGCGACGCAATCGGGTAGATTGTATCATACTTTTTTGCGAGTTCGTTTAGCCCGGTAATATCGGTATTAAGCAACGCCGCCATCTGGTCAATAAATGCGCCCGTCCCTCCGGCACAGGTGCCGTTCATACGCTGTTCAAGTCCCCCCGTAAAGTATGTAATCTTTGCGTCCTCGCCGCCTAACTCAATAGCGACATCTGTTTCGGGGATTAGCTTCTCGACCGCAACCGCGCCCGCCGTCACCTCCTGAACAAAAGGAATATCCAACCATTTTGCCGCGTTTATCCCGCCCGAGCCGGTTACCGCTATTTTGACAGAATCGGAACCGAGAGAATCAATACACCCCTCTAATACCTCCGCGAGCGTCTTTTTTATATCCGAATAATGCCTTTGATATTTATGATAAACAATATCATTTCGGTCGTCCGTTACAGCAATTTTAACCGTGGTAGAACCCACGTCAAGTCCTATTTTCTTCAATACTTACTTCCTCCACTCGTTTCAGAGTCTATTTGTTTCAGAGTCTATTTAAAGATACTATATTTTATATCATCAGTCAAGAACAAAATTCTGTCAATATATCTTCTATTTCCTGTGCGCCTTCGTGACAGATAAGGTAAACGAGTTCGCCTTTAAAGCCAACCCTCGAATTAGCGGAGGCTTGTTGTGCTTGCGGGTAAAACGCCGCTTCCTTTAACTGCGCCTGATGCTCGAGCATTGCGTTATAAACCTCGCTAACCTTATCCTTATTTGCTTCAATAAAAATCAATTGAACGAAAACGGCGGAAATTGCCGCTTCCTTTGCGACAAATAGTTTTGCATCGTCTGTATTGACCTTATAATCGGGTAGCCTTTCCTCCGAAATATCGAGCATAAGCGGGAGTTCGGGTTGTGCGTTTTCCGCAATATGCTCATAAATCTCCTCGGGCGTTTTGTATACACCCTTTTGCTCACAAGCGGTCAATACAAATATCGCCGCTATTAATAATATTGTTACTTTTTTCAAATTCATTACCTTTTCTTTCCTTTTCTTTTCGCGCCGTAAAAATTCCCGGCAATTCTTAGAAGTTGTGTTCATAGACGAATCGTTTAGATTTCGAGCGAATTTTTCGTCAAACAAGGCAAAAATTTTGCGAATATCCATTGATATTTAAGAAATTTTTAACGCAGTATGGCGGAAAATTCGCCGAAAGATGAGCGGTGATGTCTATGAATACAGCTTCTTAAAGTCTGTTTATCTGATATAGTTTGTTTTAATTTTTACCGCCGGCTCGGGAATATCAATATTTGAGGCGGGTTTTAATTCGAGCAGATACGCCATATTCCTTCCTATAACCTGCATCATTTGAACCCCCTCTTGGTCTGTTGCCGCCTGTTCCCCGTTCAGTCCGTGAATCCCGCTCCAATACATTGTAGGAGTTATGAGCATTTCCGCAAATTCAAAATATTGATTAATTGTTTGAAGTGCGGCGGTTCCGCCCGCTCTTCTCATTGCGACAACCGCGGCGGCGGGCTTAAACCTAAACCTCCCGGTACCCGAATAAAACAATCTGTCTAAAAAGCTTTTCAGAGTTCCGTTAATTCCCGCATAATAAACCGGCGACCCCACAACTAACCCGTCGGAATTGTGTATTTTTTCGGCAATTTCGTTAAGCCCGTCACCTTCGCCGAAGACGCACTTCTTTGTTTTTACGCAACCCATACAGGCCGTACAACCACGCAACGCCATTTGACCGATTTGAATTATTTCTGTGTTTATATCCTTTTCATTGAGGCTTTTCGCGATTATACCTAAGGCAAAAGCCGTTGTTCCGTTTTCGTGCGGGCTTCCGTTTATTAATGTTACTTTTGAGGTCTCTTTCATATAGCCGTTACCATACCTTTCCGCGCCGTAATATTGATTGAATACAAATTATATCATTAAAATTTTTAAAAGTCAATACTTGACTTACTCTTATATATATGCTATAATAATCAAATATATTAAAATCATTGCGCGTTCAATGTAAAGGAGTATATATGATTTTAAACGCCGTTAAGCTCCCCGAGTACAAGGATTCGGCAGAAAAAAAAACCGAGACCCCGCCTCTTCCTGCAAAGGTTATTATAAGCTTATCACAAAATATAGGCGCGCCCTGTGAGCCGCTCGTTAAAATAGGCGACAACGTATTAACGGGACAGATGATTGGCGATTCGAACGCCCTTATTTCGGTTCCCGTTCATTCCTCCGTAACCGGAACGGTTGAGGACGAGGTAAAGATTTTGAGCGTAGACGGAAGGGTTAGTCGCGCTTTAGTTATAAAAACCGCCCCGCTCAACAAAATGCACGAGAGCATTAAACCACCCGAGATTACCGATAAAGCGAGTTTTCTTAAAGCCGTCCGCAATTCCGGGAGCGTGGGCTTAGGCGGCGCGGGTTTCCCGACCTATGTTAAGCTTTCATTTGATAAATCAAAAACTCCGGTAAATACGCTTATAATCAACGCCGCCGAATGTGAGCCGTTTGTAACCGGCGATTATCGCGAAATAATGGAAAATTCGCGTAACGTCTTTGAGGGAATCGAGCTCGTCATGAAGCATCTCGAGATACCAAAGGCGGTTATAGGCATAGAAAAAGACAAGCCTAAAGCAATCGCGTTATTAAGCGACATTATAAAAGAAAAAAATGCCGACGGTATTACAATAAAACCTCTCCCCTTAAAATATCCGCAGGGGGCGGAGAAAATCCTTATATATCAAACAACCGGCAAGACAATTAAAGAGGGTGAACTCCCGCTACACTCCGGCTGTCTCGTTTTAAACGTATCGACCGTTTCGTTTTTAGCGGAATATATGAAAACGGGGGTTCCGTTGATTACGAGACGATTGACCATTGACGGCGATATTGTAAACAACGCTAAGAACATTTTTGTTCCGGTGGGTACACCCCTTGAGGAGCTTATTAAATCGGCAAATCTAAGAAAAACACCCGACAGGATTGTTTTCGGCGGCCCGATGATGGGGTTTAGCGCATACGATATGCAGACTCCGGTCACAAAAACTACCGGAGCGGTTTTGTTTTTCGGCGAGTTTAATAAAACAACAGAATCTGCGTGTATTCGATGCGGAAAATGTATTCACGTTTGCTCGATGAATTTAAGCCCGTATGAACTTAACACAGCCTATGACGCCAACAATATCCCGCTTTTAAGAAGGCTCAAGGTAAATCTTTGCATGAGCTGCTCGGCGTGTTCGTTTGTATGTCCCGCTAAACGCAATATATGCGAAAAAAATCAATTAGCAAAACAACTTTTAAAGGAAAACAAGAGCTGAGGCGTCGGTGGCTATGCCGCCGAGCAGTCAGCTTGACGATAAGAAAAGGAAAATAAGAGCTGAATGAATAAACTCATTATTGAACCTAACCCACATATCCGAAGCGATAATTCGACTAAACAGATAATGTTGACCGTTATTATCGCGCTTGTACCCGCTATGCTTGCTTCGGTAATCATATTCGGGGCGCGAGCCGCGTTGCTTATTTCAATTTGCGTAGGAAGCTGTGTTTTATTTGAGTATTTGTTTCGAAAAATGTTCAAAAAAAGCCGAACCATAGGAGATTTTTCCGCAATAGTCACGGGGATTCTTTTAGCTTTTAACCTCCCCGTAACGCTTCCGTTGTATATGGCTGTGATAGGGAGTTTTGTCGCGATTGTGATTGTAAAGGAAATGTTTGGCGGTTTAGGGCAAAATTTCGCGAACCCCGCAATAGTCGGAAGAATTGTACTTATGTTATCCTTTCCCGCCCAAATGTCAAATTATGCCGTTCCTTTTTATTACAAGGACGGGTTTGATGCGGTTACGACCGCAACACCTCTTTCGGCGGAATCGCCCGACCAAATTCCGCCTATGCTCGATTTATTCTTCGGTAAACACGGGGGAAGTTTGGGTGAAACCTGTTCCTTCGCGCTTATATTAGGGTTTATTATCCTTTTGGTAATGCGGATTATACGCCCCGCTACGCCGCTTATACTTGTAGGAACGGTTGCGCTCGGTACATTTGTTTTCTCCGGATTTAACACCGATGAAACCCTTTTTGCAATTATAACGGGGGGGCTTTTACTCGGCGCGATTTTCATGGCGACCGATTATACAACCAACCCCATGACGCTTAAAGGGAAAATTATTTTTGCATTTGGTTGCGGCTTAATTGCGCTGGTTATTCGACAGCTTGCGGGGATGCCCGAGGGGGTGGCTTTCGCAATTCTTACAATGAACATATTTACGCCGGTTATCGACAAAATCACGCGTCCAAAGCCGTTAGGCATGAAGGATTCTAAGACTGTGAAGGAAGCTGAAGCTTCAAAAAAAGACGGCGCGGGCGAAGTTAAAAATGATGTTAAAGGCGAAGTCAAAAACAATGTTAAGAAGGAAAAGAATAATGAACAGAGCTAAAAACTTTTTTCAATTCAAATATATAAAGCCGCCGTTAGTTCTCGGTCTTATAACAACGATTATGGCGGGGCTTTTAATATTTTCGTCGCTTTTAATTCCGGACACCTCGGGCGTTCTGACCGATGCTCTTCGCGACGCCTGTGTTTCGACTATGGGTGAGGGTGAATTTGAGATAATTGACGATTGGGAGGCGGCGGGATTATCAATACCGAAACCCGATTCGGTTGATTTTTTAATTATGAAGGACGACGATATAAAACAAATTGCTTTCATAATAACCGCTAACGGGTATAAATCGCCCAACGGAATCGTCGCTTTGGTTGCTTTAGATGAAAACGGGGTCGTTTTAGGGGTTGTTCCGGTGGAAATCAACGATGACCCCGGAATCGGAGACAGGGTGAGAGACCCGGGGTTCCTATTCCAATTCGAGAATAAGTTCTACCAATTTTCAAATTGGGACAGCTCTATGAATGTTTGGGACAATCCCCTCACCGCTACATCAAGAGGGGCGACTCCGATTAAAGACAACGAAATCATGGGTATAACCGGCGCAACCTATTCGTCACAAGGGGTTGCCGACGCGGTCAACACCGCCCTCATTGTTCATCAAGCGTTGGAATCGGGCGAGCTTAAGGTGCATGAAGAAACAAAAACGGGACTTTTGACAACTTTATTTGTTATACTGATTGCGGGTGTTCTTACCGAAAACTTCATCTTGGTAAAATTCTTGGGAATTTGTCCGTTTTTAGGTGTAAGCAAAAAAGTATCCGGCTCGGTCGGAATGGGGCTGGCGGTTACGGTAACAATGCTTTTGGCGACCGCCGTTACCTACCCGATTTTCTTTCTCGCGCTCTCTCCGTTGAACATTCCTTATATGAGTACGGTGGCTTTTATAATGATTATAGCGTTATTTGTACAGCTTTTAGAAATACTCATGAAAAAGTTTATACCTCCGCTTTACGAAACATTGGGGGTTTATCTCCCGCTTACAACAACAAACTGTTCCATCTTAGGCGTTACGCTTTTAAATGTCAACAGGGGGTATAATTTCGGTATAGCCATGTTTAATTCATTATGCGTCGGACTCGGATTCTTTATCGTAATTGTTTTATTCTCAACCTTAAGAGAAAAAATTGAACAAAGCGATATCCCTCCTGCATTAAAAGGCACGCCTATTACTTTAATTGCCGCCGCGATTATGTCGCTGTCGTTAATAGGGTTCAGCGGGTTAGGAAGCTAAAGCTAAAAAGAGGAGATTGAAAAAATATGTCATATGTAGTTCCTGTATTATTTTTTACGCTCATCAGCGGGTTAGCGGGGGTTGTATTAACCGTTGCCGGGAGATTATTTCGCGTTGAGGTTGACGACACCGTTGAAAAGCTTACCGAAGCGTTACCGGGAATCAACTGTGGTGCCTGTGGCTTTGCGAGCTGTGCAAAATATGCCGCCGCAATTAAGGACGGTAAAATTGCTCCTAATCAATGTAAGCCGGGCGGCGCGGATGCGGTTAATAAATTATCGGAGGTTTTGGGCAAGAAAATTGAAGCCGCCGAACCCGAGGCGGCGTTTTCGCATTGTGCCGGAGCCTGTACCATCAAATACGATTATCAAGGTACCGAAAGCTGTCGCGCATCCGAATTGTATTATAACGGCAGAGAGGAATGTCGTTTCGGTTGCACGGGATTGGGCGATTGTGTAAGAATTTGCCCGACGGGAGCAATAACTATCGGAAAACACGGAAGGGCGGTTATTGCACACAACAAATGTAACGCTTGCGGTTTGTGCGTTAAAGCCTGTCCCAAAAAAATTATACGAATTCAAAAGGTCAGCCGTGCCGTACACGTCACCTGTTGCTCGAAGGATTCGGGAAAAGCCACGAGAAAGGTTTGTGCAAACGGGTGTATAGGTTGTAAGCTTTGCGAAAAAAAATGCCCGACACAGGCTATTAAGGTAAGGGATAATTTAGCGAGAATCAACTATGATTTATGTAACAGTTGCGGCGAATGTGCCTCCGTCTGCCCTTCAAAATGTATCACACTTCGCCGCGAATGTGATATACTTCTTAATTAAATTACCGCGAAATTTTTAAAAAGTGCTTGACAACTTATTTTGACTATGATATAATGCTTTATGGTTGAAAATATAGATTTATTAAGAGAGCGCAGATAATTAAATAATGAGCAGTTTAAAACGAGTAGACAAGCTAAAAGAATATGTGTTATCAGAAAACGTCATCACAGGATTAACCGACGAATTGCGAAAAAATACCGGTAAAGAAGATTTCTTTACCGTGTTTCTCTCTGTCTGTAATAAAAAAGAACGCGCGCGTGTGTTCCACGGGAGCGGCTCTACTATTGAGCAAGCGTGGATTGAAGCCGAAAAGAATCTCGAAATTTTCCGTAAAAAGCCCTTGAATAACAAGGTTAAGGGCAAAGTCAACGTGAAAACTCTCCCTTTGGGCGGTGCTTGGGTTAAAGCCGATGTTGTCACGAGTTATAAGGAAATTGATACCATTGATTTTGATAAAATAATAATAAAGAACAAATGGATAAATTTCACAAGATTGGGCGTAGCGTTTGATTCGCGGTTTGAGGTTGCGTTTCTTGAATCGGAGTTGAACGGAAACAGGGTGATTGATTATTACACCGAGAGCGAAATTGCAAATCGAATTTGGGAAAAGGCGAGGCTTTCTTGTCTGTTAAACATTGACAACCTTAATGTTTATACAAAAAAATACTACGGGCTTACGAAATTTTTGAACATTCCCGAAAAAATTACCGTATTCACGACACAGGGGTTCTTTTGCGGCGAAGATGATGTAATATACGAGCTGTACGGCGATTCGGACAGTTATGATTACGGAAGACGAAAGATTGATGTTTTGGATTCCGGCGTTATAGACGATGTTATTATCGGGGCGTCAAAATATCTCGCGAGTTTAATTGAGCCGAGCGGGAAGTTTATATACGGTTATTTCCCCGTTTTCGACAGTAAAATGACATCTTACAATATACTGCGTCACGCGTCGTCGTTGTGGAGTTTAATTAATTTGTACCGTATAAGCCGCGACGACACAATCGTTTCACAGCTTAATTCGGCGATGGATTATATGGAGAATTTTATCGAGCATAAAGATGAAAATACCGCATATTTGGTAGAGCGCGCCGCCGGGGAAATTAAGTTGGGCGGAAACGGTGTAGCGGTTATCATGTTCACCGAGTATATGGACGTATTCGACAGCGATAAATATATAGATATTGTTAGTAAATTAGCCAACGGAATTCTACAGCTTCAAAGTCCCAAAACCGGCGAATACTGGCATATACTGAGCTTTCCCGAGTTTGACAAAAAGGAAGAATTTCGTACCGTTTATTATGACGGTGAAGCGACATTCGCGCTTGCTCGTGCGTATACCTACACGAATGACAAGCGTTATCTTGACGGAGCGCAAGCCGCCGTTGAAAACTTTATCAAGAAGGATTATATTAAATACCGCGACCATTGGGTGGCATATGCGTTGTTCGAAGTCACAAAGTATATTGATGATGTCAGATATTATGAATTTGCGCTAAGAAATGCCGACCTTAATCTAAAACCTATATATTATCGCGCGACATCGTTTCACACTTATCTTGAGTTGCTCACGACGGCGTGGAGAACTTATCGGCGGGCTTTAAAAAATGATGTTGATTCCGATTTTATAAAGAATTATGACCCCGCTTTTTTTGCAAAAACTATTTATTACAGAGCGCGTCATATGCTTAACGGATATTTTTATCCCGAATACGCTATGTATATGAAGGCACCGGAGAAAATTGTCGGTTCGTTTATGATAAGACATCATAATTATCGCGTTAGGATTGATGATATTCAGCATTTTATCGGTGGGTATTATTTTTATAGCGTGCTGTATAAGGATATTCGGAAGTTTATTGATGATGAGTTTGTTCGGGGGTTAGATGTTTAATTACGTTGATTCTTTTTGCGGAAAGGAATGGCATTTATTATGAATGAATTTAAAGATGATTTATTATATACTAACGATGTTTTAAAAAATGTAGCTGTAAAAATAGATGATTCTCGTGGTTTTAGCGGTATAACTATTGCAGGAGATACGTATTTTGGTGAATGGTATGTCCGTCATAACGCAAAAAAAGGAAAGTATCATGCACTATCAGAATGTGGATATGGTCATTCTTTTGAAAAAGTCGCTCCGCTTTTGCCTTCAATAGATTATAATATTGTAAATTTTGAAGCTGTGTTAACCGATGATATAAATTCACCATTTTCAGGAAGTTTAAAATTCATTCTTGATGCATCTCCGATAGAGACAATTAAAGAATTAAAGCGCAGAAACATTAATGCAGTTATGCTCGCTAATAATCATTCAATGGATTTTGGTGAGAATATCGCTGTTAAATCCGGCGAAATGTTTATCGAAAATGGTTTTAAAACAATCGGCTTAGGAAAAACAATTGAAGAAGCCAACAGACCGCTTTGCTTAGATTGCGCGGGACGTCGGGTTATCCTTTTTAACGCATATTGGTTCAGAAAAGACAGAAACGAAAAATATAAACATTACGCAACAGAAAATCATGCCGGAACCGCCTGTGTCACAGATAGTATTTTTGATAGTATTACAAAGTATAGAGAAAAATATCCTGATGCGTTTATTATTTTTTCTCCCCATTGGGGAACAGATTTCAATGAGCCTACCGACTATATGAGAAAATTAGCGTCAAAGGCGATTATTGCGGGCGCAGATTGTATTATCGGGCATGGGTCGCATATTGTTTCAAATGTGGAGTTTATTAACGGGAAATTTGTAATTTTTTCAATCGGGAATTTTGTTTTTAATCACAACGGAGACCTTTTTATAACAAAGAATAAGCCGAAATATGGTTGTTTAGCAAAGCTGGCTATAAATAAAGAAAGCGTTAAACTTAAACTATATCCGTTCTTTGTATTCAATCCGGAATGTGATTTTCAGCCCTACCCCGTTACCGATGAACAGTTAGAAGAGTTTATAAAGCATTATCCTCCTATCGCGTTCGAAAGAATTAATTGTGATGAATTTGGATATTATTTAGAAGTTAATCTTGAACCGGAAGGCGGGAGAAAACAAATGGATTTTAATATATACAAAGAACGGTTTTATAAAACCGCTATTGATTTTGATTCGTATTGCTTATTCATAAAACGAATTCGCGAAGAGTTCGGAGATAGTATTGATATTCACATTTTTACGAGTGGGAAATCTCTAATATCGCATTTAGTTGATTTTGAAGCTTTAAACAAAATGCGAAAACGAGGTAAGAGTCCTTTTTCTCAGAATTTGCGCGGCGTAAATATTGTTTTATATGATAATAAGAATCAAGAATTGATAGATTCGGTATGTTTTGATTTATTATCCGGCACTGTTTGGCGTGATAAGAAAGAAGTCGCAGTTATCGAATATGTGAATAATAAGTTGCTTTTAAAAACTATCGAAGAAATTGATAATTTTCAAAAAGAAAAAAACATTTTTATGCATCAAAAGTTTTTTGAAATTATTGAAAAAGATGTAAAAAATCAAGAAGCCACATTTGATGTAAGGCGCGATTTTCATAAAAATATCCCTCGTGCTAAAGGGCGGCTTCGCATGAAACAGCTCATTTTATTATATATACTGACTGTTTTCGATAAAATTTGTAAACGCTTAGAGGTGCCTTATTCTCTTGAGGGTGGAACGCTTATGGGTGCGTGGCGCAATGGGGGGTATATTCCTTGGGATGATGATGTGGATGTTGTAACTTTACCCGATGGATTTATAAGGCTTTGTGAATATTCCGATTCTGACGAGCAGTTTAAAGATTTGCCTAAAGTGTATGCACATATAAATGAACGCGTATCTAATCTCGGAACCGGTAGGTTTCGTATACCCGAAATTGGTTTTGCTTTCGATGTATTTCCGTATAGTTATTCGGATAGCGGGACGGTCGAGGATTGCCTGTCATTGAAGAAATTCAGAGCCGCGCACAGAAAAGAGGTTGTTTCAAAAATAGGCACTGATTATAACAAGGACAGACAGAAATTTTATACAGCGGTAAATGATTTATTCACTCGGGTTGAAGACAAATATAACCCGCGAAACACTAATGCTTATCTTTTAGGGCCTTTACTCTGCGGAGTTAAATGTCATGTTTATCCCACTGATGTTATATTCCCGATGTCTGAATTAAATTTTGAGGGATTCACTTTTTCTGCGCCAAACGACCCCGACCAATATTTGGCAATAAAATATGGAAAGAATTATTGGGAGCTTCCTCCTGATATAAATCATCAGCACCATAATTTCCAAAACACTACTTATACCCGTATTAAGAAAGCTGTCGAGGGTATAAAAAGAATAGATGCTCCGTTTTATAAAAAATATATTGAAAAAGAATGGGAAGAATATAATAATGGAAACAAATAAAATATCCTACGAGCGATTGCTTGAAATTTATAAAGAGTGTTTGAATGAGACAAACGCACAACAAAGAAAACAACAGTCCGTCATTAATAAGAAGCTCATTGGGGTGAAAAATACTATTACTGTCGAATCAGACCAAATGAAATTATATATGGAATATTTAGAAAAGCTTCAAAATCAAAGATAAGGATATTTGAAAACTATGGAATTATATACTCAATCCCATCCCTTATCAAGACGGTTGCATTTTATTAACAAGTTTCACTCTCTAAATACAGGCGACCATTACGGTTCGGTTATAGACAATATCCCCTTGTTTTTGGACTACGGTCTTTGCATAAAGCATGATATAGATAAAATTATATATAAGTGGATTCGCGAGGGTGATGCTGTAATTATAGGGGGCGGGGGATTATTAAACAATAATAAAGTTAAATGGAATGCTAAAATTTTCGTTCTTATTGAACACTGTAAAAAAAATAATATTAAACTCTTTTGTGTTGGCGCGGGAATGCATAAGTATAAAAATATTAAGGAAATAAGCCGTCCAATTAATTTTGATGATTTCGTTTTAAGTGGAATTCGTGATTATAACTTTATTGATACAGACGGTCGAAAAATAGAATATCTTCCCTGTACAACCTGTATGTCTCCGCTTTTTGATAAAAGATATGATGTTGTTCGTGAATTTGGTGTTGTTCAACAACATAAAAACAGGATAGTAGATATTGATGTAAATAATTATGAATCAATACGAACTATAGGTCATATATCACAAATGTTATCGTTTATCGGCTCTTGTGAAACACTATTGACAAATTCATACCATGCTACATTATGGGCGCAATTAATCGGGCGAAGAGTGATTTTGGTCAACGCTTGGGCGAATAAATTTGATTATATGAGGCATATGCCAATACGATTCAGCGGGAATCTTACTAAGGACAGAGAACGTAGCGAATTATACCTTGATTTTTTAAGGGAATCACGGTCTATTGTAAATTCATTTGTTCAGCGCATACTTGAACACTTGGAGTGAAAAATATTTTGAAAGGTCGTTTAAATTTAAAATGAAAAGAGTTATAACCTACGGTACCTTCGACCTACTCCATTATGGTCATGTCAGTATTTTGCAACGCGCAAAGGCATTAGGTGATTATTTAGTGGTAGTGTTGTCAACAGATGAATTCAATTTTAATATGAAAAGTAAAGTATGCTATTTTAATTACGAAAAAAGAAAACAACTTTTAGAAGCGATTCGATATGTTGATTTAGTTGTTCCGGAATATGCGTGGGAGCAAAAGGTCGATGATATACAGTTGTATAAAATTGATGTTTTTGTTATGGGCGATGATTGGCGAGGCAAATTTGATTTTTTAAATAAATACTGTGATGTTGTTTACTTGGAAAGAACACCGGAAATTTCAACAACACAAATAAAAGAAAGTCTTGCAACTAATAAGGAAAGTTCATGCTAATTTGCCCAAAATGTAAAACAAAATACGGAAAAAAATATATATTCCGAAAGAATCCTAAATTTTGCATTGATTGTAATGTAAAGCTTGTGAATATTTATACACAGGAAGATGCGAAGATTTTAACGCTTAAAGCATATTACAGGAATCTTAGTCCGTTTCCGGAATCAACAATGAAAGATAATGTCGATGAAGCCGATTTAACCGAGGTGTATAAAATTAATCCAAAAGCGTATGCCCGCGGAAGCGTTTGGTTGCTTGATATTTTGGACGATAAGAATATTTCTTATAAAATAATAACGAAAGATACGCTTGTTAAAAAAATCAGAAGTTTTAATGTGGAAAAAGTAAGGCTTTCTAGAAAAGCGGGTTTGTCCAAACAAAAGCACATTATAACTCACCATGTTTTTGTCTTTCCAGAACACGAGAAAACCGTTCTCAAGCTCATTAAACAATATAACAACCCCACAAAAATAGAGGCTTTGAATTTTGATGAATACACCGACACCTTCGACACAAACAATATGCCTCAAACAAAATGCCCCTCATGCGGAGAAGAATGTGATTCGGACTATACAAACTGCCCGTATTGTAAAAACAAACTATATTGAAAATCAAAAATCCCCTGCACTCTTTTAAAGTGCGGGGATTTTTTGTTCATTAAAACAACCTTGTACATTCTTTGAAAACGTCGCTGTCTCGGTAATCCTCATCATTTCCCGACGCGGCAATCGTTTCGCAAAGTTTTGCGAGCGCGCCGTAATTCATTAGCGACTGCGCCTCTTCCCGCAATTGATTATTGGGGGCGTTTCGCGCAAAAACCCTCCCTATTTCCGAAAGACCTATAAACAATGTATAGTTTTTTATGAGCATTACCGTATCAGATAGGTTTACGCGAGGCGGTTGAATATCCGAAAGCGCTTTACCCATTTGTACTAATACCCGCTCAATCTCCGTTTTGTCGTTGCGTAAAATCAAGTTGAAAACGCTGTTCCCCGCCGTCTTTTTTGCATTATCCGAATGTCGTTCGGGTTGCAACGTGAAAACACCCTCAACCGTGAACAAATCCTCGGGAGCCTGTGCATAAAAGGTCATGGCGTAAAGCGCGGCGAAATGTAAACAATCGGCGGTCGCCGATAAGTCGATTATGTGACAGAATGGCGGGGTTTCGTAAAAGGCGATAAGCTCGTTCGCCGTCATTTTCTTTCCTTCGTAAAAAGCGTTTTTATAAAACAATTCCGAGTTAAAACGCGCAATAAATTCTGCGTTCCTTTTCGCCGTCGTCATAAGCCTACGCATATGCGCGTTATTTGATTGTAATAGCTTTCTTTCGGTTTTTACAATGCTTTTTTTGAATTGTCGCGGGAGCTTATCGGGGATGTTAAAGCTGTACAAGCCGTCTTTTATTTGCAAATGACAAACATACCGTCTCTCTTTTAAAAACGGCATATTCAGAGTATGATGATTAAAAATGAGCGACTTCGGCTCTATCCCCAATTCGCCTAAGGCGAATAACTCTTCCTCGTTAAAACTGTCATTTATATCCATATTTTGATTATATACGAAAAATGTCGAATTTGCAATAGTTTTTTGTGAAAATTAACTCCAATTCAAGTGATACAAGTGCCATGCTTAGACTCATGGTGCAATCATAGTGTCAATCGTCTGCCCCTTGGCATTGCTCAACTTAATGTCGTTTCCTGAAACTAAACTAAAATTAGTGTGTATTCTTTTCAAAACAGGAGTAACATCATTACCGGCATCTCTCACTAACACTGTTTTACCGGGTTGCACTATAACAGACGGCATCTGCCACTTAACCAAATTACTGTCATCATCAGACAGATACAAGCCTTTACAAGAAATTGTTTTGTCGGTGGGATTACGAAGCTCAATCCAGCCTTCTTCAGTATTGATTTTGCTGATGTGAATGTTGTTAAAGAAGGTTTCGGGTCTTCTGCCGTTCGGCTCAATCCCTCCAATTAAAATGCCGTCGGAGTAAACGCCGATATTGTCCTGACGTACGTGTTCACGGTCATACTCTTTCCTTATATCGTCGCGTTTTTCAATTCCCTGATAACTCCAGTCGTTCGTGGGGTCCCAGTTGTCACCGTAGTAAAATCCCACAGTAAACTGGAACATTTTATTAGAGTTCGCGATATTATAATCGCCCCAATCTATCTCGAAATAGTAGATGTTAGGGTCGTCTTCGTATTGATGCGGGCCGGTAATTTGGCTGGTTGCTCCCGCCTCTGTTGATGCTTGGCAATATAGTTTTTGCGCTTGTACTGATTCGACAGGTAATGTTGTCATTTCTGATATGTTAAAAAAGTATCGAATGCTGAGATTAGGCATTCTTTTGGTAGAATCAGTTCGTACTATAAGCGAAAGCTTGGTTACACCCGCAGTCACGTTCACGATATCGTCTGCCGCATATGCTTCAACCCAGAAATCGTTACCGCCTTCCCCTTTCCCGCCTGTAGCAGGGGGGAAATCGGGAGTAACCTTCATATCGGGGTTTCCGAAAAAGTGATATAGTCCGGCACAAGCTCCCACAAATGCGGCGTTATAGTCGATTGTGACTTCATTATCAATCCAGTCATGGGTAACGTCATTATGACTGTCATTAGCTTGCGGCCCGCCGACTAATGCTCCGTAAAGTACAAAACGATGAGGACTCGGGTCTTCTGCCATAGTAGTTCCCGACGCTGCTCTATGGTGGGGGAATTTAGCAGAGTTTTCACAACAACCGACAATGTAACAGCGGTTAATCGGATTATCCCCCATGAGATATTCCATTTGACCTTTCGCCCATTCGGAATATCTTCCCGGTTTGCCGTTGTTTTGGTACTTATCGTAAATGAGTGCGGTAAGCTGCAAAGCCGTATTGTAACGTGCACTTCCCCAGGTGTTCAAGAAGAGATACCCTCCGGGAGTGTGTTGTCTTGCAAGGTTTTCATCGAGTGCTTTCTTTGTCTGATTCCAGAAATTTGCATCTTCGTATTCACTTCGCCCTTGAGCTGTACGGTATATATTCTGCACGTTAAGGTGGGGGTATTTCATGTCGATAATTCCCCATATAACAGACGATGCGTTCCACATATCGTTCCAGCATAACCACCACCCCGGAGGCGCGTAATAATCAACGAAAGGGGCGGCATCTGTTAAGTATTGAACATCTTCTGTCGCCAAGAAAAGCACCCCTGCCGCAAAACAGTAGTCATCTTCCCATTTTTGGGAAAAGTAATAGGCTTTAGGCCCGTCGGCATTATCGCTGAGAGTTTTCGGGTGGTCGTTTGCGAATTTGAAAAGTGCTTTTGCGTATTTAAGGTTTTTTGCCGCATATTCGGCATCGGTATCCTTGAAATTCAGATAATTCATCGCGAGTGACGCAGCGTGTGCCGCGACATAGTCGGTGTAGGGCTTTTCGGGAGTGGTGAAAAACACAGGTCTTCTCATTTCGTCGACTTCGGGGGAATTCCAGAAGGCGTGGTCAATATCGCCGCAACCCACTTGGTAACAAAATGCCGCAACGTCGCCGTTCTCGTCAAGAAATGTAGATTTCATGAAATAGTCGTTGAAATAACGCAGGATTGTTTCGATATGGTCGTCTTGCCCGGTTGCAACGTAAGAATCCCGAAACTCGTAATAACCCCACCCGAGAACAGAACCGGGATAGGCTTCAGGCATACCGAACTTTACGTGGTCGCCGGCATCGTGGAATCCGCCCGCAAGGTCAACGAATCCGTCACCGTCCGGGTCGATATATTTCCCATATTTTGCGATTTCTGCGGCGGTGAGATTTGTTGCATCGGGGTTCAGCGGAACCCTCGCGTCATACTCGTGACAGTTTCCGCGCCAGTCAAACCGAGTGTTTTCCTCGACTTCCGTTCCGCACATATTTGCATCGTAGAAATACATAGAGTATTGGAGAGCTTTTGCGAAATTATAGGACTCGTCAGCGGATGCCGTGACGAATATGGGCGACAACGATACGCACATGACAACTGCTGTAAGAACACTTAAGACTCTTAGATTTTTCATTTTTTACATATCCTTTCACGAACACGATATTTTTTATTATATCACGATTTTACATGATTTGCAATACATTGACCCGCTTCTTTATTAATGAAATTTTAACTTTCCCGAATTTCTCGGACAGAAAATTTTGAATTTTGCCGTTACGTAAATAAATTTTGCCGTTACGTGAATAAATCTTTTCTTGACTTTTCGGCAAAGCTATGATATAATATACTCCTTAACCACTAAATATTACACCGTTTTTTGAATATTTTCCGTCATACTGCGTTGATTTTTTTCTTAAATATAAGCGTATATTCGCGAAAAAATCGCCTTGTCTGACGAAAAATATTCTGCAAAATCACTGCAAAATTTAGCAGTTAAGGAGTATAAATGTGATAGACTGCATTGTGGATAGGTATGTGAACGCACAGATTATTTTTATGAGGTAGGGTTTATGATTATAAAGCGACTACATATGAGAACGACGCAGATGTTTTCGGCGATTATTGTTATAATTGCCGTTACGCTCGGTTGTACGGGCTGTGTACGTGAAAAAGCTTTACCGCAATCCTTATTTGAAACAACTGAAGAAGGCGTAATTTTCACCGACTTTCATGATATTCCGGATATAACCGATGAGGAAATCGCGGCAATTGAAGAGCTTCAAAAAAAGTATACAACCTTTATATACGGTATGACGCCGAGTACAGAAACCTTTAAAGATAACAACAGCGGCGAAATCAAGGGGTTTTCCAAGTTTTTGTGCGAATGGCTTACCGAGTTATTCGGCATAGAGTTCATTCCGGCGCATATTGAATTTAACGAATTTCTCGATAAATTCATGAGCGGCGAAACGGCGTTCACCGGGGACATAACGCCGACGGAGGAGCGGAAGAACTATTTTCATATGACCGACGATATAGCCACCCGCTCTGTTCAACATTTCAGAATAAAAGGCAGTAGCTCGATTCAAGCAATAGAAGAAGAACGATTGCCGCGGTATGCTTTTATAGAAGGAACATCGACGATTGAAGACGTTGCGGCGCGTTTAAATGAGGAACAATATGAAGCCGTATTTTTTAATAATATTGATGATATTTATGCCGCTTTAGAAAACGGCGAGGTGGATTCCTTTTTAAACGAGAGTACACAGGAAAGCTTTTTTGATTATTACAGCGATGTTTACGCCGAAAGCTTTTACCCCGTTATATTTAGTCCGGTGGCGTTATCGACGGCTTTATCCGAACTCGAGCCAATTATTACTGTCGTCAATAAAGCCCTTCATAACGGCGCGAAGCCCTATTTGAACGAATTATACAATAAGGGATATGAGGCGTATAAGAAAAACAAATTCCAAACCTATCTGACGGACGAGGAAAAAGCATATCTTAATTCTGCCGAGTCCATTCCTATCGCGCTTCAATATTTTAATTATCCTACCGTTTTTTACGATACACACGAGAAAAAATGGGACGGAATCGCGGTGGATTTATTGAGCGAGGTCGAGAAAATTACGGGATTAACATTTAGAATTGCGAACGAAATGAACGCCGAGATGGGTGAATTAATCGCAATGTTAAACGACGGAAGGGCGCATATGTTCTCCGATTTGGTGTATTCCGATGAAAGGGCTCAGTATTATGAGTGGGGCGAGGTAAAATTTTTAGAAGACCAATACGCGCTTTTGTCAAAAGCGTCTTTCCCCAATCTGTCGTTATCGGAAATACCCAACGCGAGAATCGCGCTTATTAACAATACCGCTCATTGTGAAATGTTTAAAACGTGGTTCCCCGACGCACACGATGTAAAACAATACGAGACGGTTGACGAAGCGTTTTTTGCAATGGAAAACGATGAATTTGATTTGGTTATGGTATCGAAAACAAAGCTTCTTTTATATATAAACTATTATGAATATTCGAGCTATAAAATTAATTACTTGTTTGACCATTTTTATAAAGCCTCGTTCGCTTACGGCAAAGAATATACCGTTTTGCGCGACATTGTTGATAAGGCGTTATCGCTCGTTGATGTGGATTTTGTTGTTGAACAATGGATGACAAAATCATACGATTACAAGTCACAAATTATAATGTCTCAGCGACCCTGGCTCATAGGGGCGATTTCTCTTTCGATTGTTATTATTATTTTAACAATGGTTCTGTTTATACGAAGCAGTCATATGACCTCCGAGTTGATGAAGGCAAAGAAACAGGCGGAGATAGCGAGCGGCGCGAAATCGACATTTTTAGCAAATATGAGTCACGAAATACGCACGCCCATGAACGCCATTATCGGTATGACCGTCATTGCCGAAGCAACCGACAGCACCGAGCGGAAGAACTATGCTATCGAAAAAATAAAAGAGGCTTCTTATCACCTTCTCGGTGTAATAAACGATATATTGGATATATCAAAAATTGAGTCGAACAAATTTGAGTTGTCGACGAGCGAGTTTGAGTTTAATAATATGCTTCAAAAGGTCGCCGGTATTGTCGCCTTCCGCTTAGAAGAAAAGTCGCAAAGCTTTACGATGAACATTGACGAGAATATACCGAGCATAATAATATGCGACGACCAACGCCTTTCACAGGTTATTATAAATCTATTATCCAATTCAAATAAATTCACCCCCGAAAAAGGCACAATTGAGCTTAACGCAAAGCTTGAACACAAAGACAATTACGGCAATTATACAATCAGAATAAGCATTACGGATACCGGAATAGGTATAACCGAGGAACAAAAGGAAAAGCTTTTCCATTCGTTTGAACAAGCCGACTCAAATACGTCGAGAAGGTACGGGGGGAGCGGCTTAGGTCTCGCTATTTCAAAAAATATAATAGAAATGATGGGGGGCGAGATAACTGTGGAATCTAAAATAGGAAAGGGTGCGACCTTCTCCTTTACGTTTAAAGCAGAAGAAGGCACTAATAATAAGACAACCGATATAGTTCCCGAAAAACAAAATCAACGTAAAAAGCCCCAAACCGTCTCTTTTAAAGGCTGTACAATGTTGTTGGTAGACGATATTGCGGTTAATCGTGAAATTGTTGAGTCGTGGCTCGAAGCAACGGGAATAAAAATAGACAGTGCCGAAAACGGAGTCGAGGCGGTCGATATATTAAAAGCAAACCCGGATAAATACGACGTTATATTTATGGATTTACAAATGCCGGAAATGGACGGCTACGAGGCGACCCGACAAATCAGAGCTATGAATAAAGAAATACCTATTATCGCAATGACTTCAAATGTTTTTAAAGAGGATATTGACAAATGTCTTAATACGGGCATGAACGGTCATATAGGAAAGCCGCTCGATTATGAAGAATTATTGGATATTCTCCGTACCTTTATGGGCCCGTGAACATGAATCGGTGAACACCCGCGTTGCTTATGCAACAAAACCCGGCACTAAGCTTGTATACTCTGTGATAGAATATAAAAAAATCACAAAAGGAGTATTACAAATGAACAAAACAATAGTAATCGAAATCGGACACAGGGCGAACGACGCGGGCACGGTAGGCGGCGGCTTGCGCGAGACAGACCTCGCATTAGCGGCGGGTCTCGAGTTTAAACGACAGGTGGAGCGGCACGGCTTCACAACCATCCTTAATCGCATAGAATGGGCGGGGGAGCCGCTAACCGAGTTTTACAAAAAAGCGGCGAACGCAAGCCCGGCGGCGGGTATCGCCTTCCACTGGAACGCGGGCGGCGGAAACGGGTTCGAGTGTTATACGCAAACCAACGGTATGCACTTAAGGTCGATTGAGTTAAGCTCGGCAATTGCCGACGAAATGAAAGCAATTACGGTAATGCGCCCAAACCCCGTAAGGAATTGTAACACCCACCCTACACCCAACGGACAAAATTATACGTCGCTCATTAACAGCGTTCCCGCACCCTTTTCCTATTGTGAAATGGGATTTATCGACAACGCAACCGACCGCGTGAGATTTGACACAATCGAAAAACAGAAACGGTACGGCGTATGCGCGGCAAAAGGCGTTTTGAAATACTTAGGCGTTTCGTGGATTGAAGAGGGCGAAGGCGTTCAAAGTCCGCCCGCAAAAAGTATATTGTACAGGGTGCAGGTGGGCGCGTTCGCCGACAAATCGAATGCAGAGAAATTTCGCGACGAGCTTCGCGGTAAGGGTTACCCCGATGCATTTATTGTTTAGAAGTATATCTAAAGGGTCAATAGGGTTAATGTTTTTTCAGACATTGACCCTTGACATTTTTTTACACTTGTGTTATGATAAAAAATACACATTGAGGATTAAAAAATTGGAGGCTTTAGGAATGAGAGGGACGAGAAATAGGATTATATCGACGTTTATTGTTTTTTGTATGGTGTTGACATTTTTGCCGACGGCGACTCTTCCCGCAAATGCTACGGAGTTTGATGATTATACATATTCCGATAATGAAGACGGCACCGTAACGATTACCCAATACATAGGAGACGGCGGTGATGTAACAATTCCGAATACGCTCGACAGCAAGAGCGTAACGAGTATAGGTTCTAATGCGTTTCTCGGTCGCTCGCGTTTAACATCAATCACAATCCCCGACGGCGTTACGAGTATAGGCAGTTCTGCGTTTTCCGGTTGCAGAAACTTGACCACAGCCACAATCCCCGACAGCGTTACGAATATAGCCATAGGTGCGTTTTCTTATTGCACAAGCTTAACATCAATCACAATCCCCGACTGCGTAACGAGTATTGGTTCTAATGTGTTTAACTATTGCACAAGCTTAACCTCAATCACGATTCCCGACGGCGTTACAATTATAGACGATTCTGCGTTTTCATTGTGTGCAAGCTTAACTTCAATCACAATCCCCGACAGCGTTACAAGTATAGGCTATTCTGCGTTTTCCCATTGCCAATCGCTTGAATCAATCACAATCCCCGACAGCGTTACAAGTATAGGCAGTTCTGCGTTTCGCGATACAAAGTGGTATGAAAATCAAGATGATGGGGTTGTTTATGCGGGAAAATTCGCTTATAGTTTTAAGGGTGAAATGCAAGAAAACACCGCTATAAAACTGCGCGATGACACAAAAGCTATTGCAGACTCTGCATTTTCCAATAACACAAACTTAACCTCAATCACAATCCCCAACAGCGTTACAAGTATAGGTAGTTCTGCATTTTCCTATTGTACCTCGCTTACATCAATCACGATTCCCGACAGCGTTATAAGTATAGGTAGTTCTGCATTTTCCTATTGTACCTCGCTTACCTCAATCACGATTACCGACAGCGTTACAAGTATAGGTAACTCTGCGTTTGCCGATTGCACCTCGCTTACATCAATCACAATCGGTAATGGCGTTACGAGTATAGGCGATAATACGTTTCTCGATTGCACAAGTTTAACCTCAATCACAATCCCCGACAGCGTTAAAAGTATAGGTCGCTGGGCGTTTCGCGATTGCACAGGCTTAACCTCAATCACAATCCCCGACAGCGTTACAAGTATAGGTAGTTCTGCATTTCGCGATTGCACAAGCTTAACCTCAATCACAATTCCCGACGGCGTTACAAGTATAGTCGGTTGGGTGTTTTACAGTTGCACCTCGCTTAAATCAATCACAATCCCCAACAGCGTTACAAGTATAGGCGATAGTGCGTTTTTCAGTTGCACAAGCTTAATCTCAATCACAATCCCCGACAGCGTTACGAGTATAGGCGATAGTGCGTTTTTCGGTTGCACAAGCTTAGCCTCAATCGCAGTACCCGAGAGTGTTACGAATATAAGCTTTGCGGCATTTTACGAGTGCACAAGTTTGACTGAAATCACAATTCCTAATAGTGTTACGAGTATAAGCTCTTATACGTTTTCGGGTTGCACCTCGCTTAAATCAATCACAATCCCAGACAGCGTTACAAGTATAAGTAGCTCTGCATTTCGCGATTGCACCTCGCTTATATCAATCACAATCGGCAATAGTGTTACGAGTATAAATCCTTATACTTTTTCGGGTTGCACCTCACTTACATCAATTACATTTAAGGGGGAGACTCCGCCGAGTTTGAATGGTTATTATTCTGTACTTGAAAACACTCCCGCTTTAAAGACTATATATGTGATAATCGGTGCAAAAACGGCATATAAAGCCGTTTCACAATTAAGCGAATATATTTTATTAGAAAGCTGTTTCGGTATGGATTGTGGTAAGTGCGATGTTTGTAACCCTGTGGAAACTACAACCACCTCCGCAACAACCGATACTGCGCCAATCACAACTACATCAACACCGACCACCACAACTACACCGCAACACGACACTACTCCCTCTACAACTACTTTAGTACCCACGCATAAAAAAGGCGTAATCTCCACACAAGGCATATCCAATGACGAGCCGACAATCTTCTGTTTCATAGAGATTCTTCTGTATCTCGTAAAAATGCCGAGCGAAGCGGAGAATAATTCAGCCGCAATATTGAGCAAGGAAGGTAAAGCGGCGGGAGAGCCGACAATCTTCTGCGGGATAGAAATACTGTTATATCTTGTGGGCTTGACCGACGGGAGCGAGTGGTAATACTGTAAAGGGGCCTTCCAAAAACCTCCCGGATATGTTATAATGTAAAAGGGTGATAAAAATGTTACAATTAGATTTGTTAGCGGAAGATAAACGCTTAACACGGCTCAGTCAATTAGGG
>Ga0082212_10001189_pt1 | contig 38244 bp, 29 predicted proteins | sample TergutNt197P3_FD_71548 | JGI IMG/M metagenome (GOLD analysis project Ga0082212, IMG submission 71548) | Neocapritermes taracua P3 segment gut microbial communities from Petit-Saut dam, French Guiana - Nt197 P3 | ecosystem: Host-associated > Arthropoda: Insects > Digestive system > Gut ...
CAAACCAGACGGAAGCGGCACATCATACAAAAACGGCGAAGAAATCACCGTAAATGACGACGTTACGCTTTACGCCCAGTGGGAAGCTGTGCCCACCGTTACGGTCACCTACGACCCCAATGGCGGTGATGGCGCCGCTGTTACGGAAACGATGCTTGTTGGCAGCACTCATACTGTCACAGACCAAGGCTACACCAAGAACGGCTATGTGTTTGTTGGTTGGAACACCAAACCGGACGGAAGCGGAACTGCCTACCAGAACGGCCAGACTATCCTTGTAAATGACGACGTTACGCTTTACGCCCAGTGGGAACCGCTTAAAGGCAAACTTGAATTAAAGAAAGTGGTTGAGGACGGAGAGGTAAAACTAAACATAACAGCTTGGCTTGACGCCAATGGCCACGACGTCAACAGCATCCTGAAAGACATCAGCTTTGTCCTGTACAATTCCGACGAATTCGGCAATAAGGGCGCAAAGGCAGCTGACGGTGCGCTTGAAGGCAACATGATTTCCTTCTCGCCGGAAGTCGGCGCAGGGTGGTACCTCGTCCACGAAGAGATGGGCTCTTTGGCCTCGGCAGTCTTTGGACCAGCCGACGATATGCTTGTCTACTTCAACGGTAAAGCTGTCACAGGCAACAGCAGCGATTTTGACTACAGCGTCCTGTACACTCTTGGATACAACACCAGCTCAATCATAAATCTGGGATACCCCGGCCTTAACCAGAACGGCGAAGTGTTCCCAATCTGGGCAGTAAACACAGCATCAGGCCAGACCTACGCCTCTTTCTGTGCAAACGCCGGCTCGATCAGGTTCGCAGGCGACAACGGCCTCGGCTGCAAGGGTTACATGGTTGCGGAAAAATTTGAAGTCCAAACGGACTACCTTGATTTCCTGGCCGCTTACAATTACATCGAAGATAAAATTGGAGCACTGAATGACAACAGGGCTGTTACGCAAGTAGCAACTTGGGCGCTACTGGGAGCCATTGACATCAATGACGCAAAATTTGCTGCTATTGAGGATGGAAAAGTTAATAAAGCCGCCGTTGTTGACGTACTAACCAATTACAAGGGATATGTTGGCAATGGAAAAATAGTTGACCTGGTCTACATGGTCTGCGAAAACCACGAACACGACTACTTGTACTGCCAGCCGCAGCTCGTGCCGGTCTATGTGGGCGAGCCCTCGTTCAGCAACTATCCTGCTGTTGAAGAAAGTACAGGCTCGCTGGAAGTAGCAGCTGCAATAAGTAAAAAGTTCGACAAGGTAACCTATGCACCTGTATACGAAGAACTCTCGATCAGTAAGGGCACGTGGGTCAGCAAGTCGAGCAACAAGTTTGACAATGGCATGACCTTTGTGGCAGTGAACGTCGCGAAAGCAAGCACTCCAGAAGGCATCTGGGTCGAAATAGCCGATTCCAGTCCGAACAACAAGGGCTGCGGACTGTTTTACAACATCCAAATCACAGGTGGCAAACTGAAAGTATCGTTTGCTGACAACACAACAATTCCGAAAGAAAGCATCGGCATCGTGGTATCGACTAGCCCGTTTAAAGAACGCCCCACGAGTGAGCTTAAGCATGACAACGTGTTGGTTAAATCATTGCCATCTGGTTACGGCAACACTGTTTACCTGTATTTCCATAGCGAAGGCGGCATCAAATGGACCACCGAAAAGATCTTGGGCAATAAAGAAGTGAACAGAGAGACTATCATCAGCGTTTACGATGGCGTTCTCACGCTGACGGTCGCAGGCCCTGACGGGTACGAGTATACAGCTAATAATTTTGCCGGGTCCCTTATGCTTGATTCGCTCAAGCCGGGAGATTATACCGTCACACTCAGCGGCGACGGGTTTGAAAACCAGATCAAAACCGTAATTGTTGAGAAAGACAGCAAGGCATCTGCAGCATTCAATTTTACAGTGCAGTATCCGGATGTAGAAATTGGCAAGAACTAGAAAATTTCAAAACAAGTGTTCATATGCAGGGGAGAGGCGCAGCATGCGCCTCTCCCTTTCCAATCCCATCATTCAGTTTGCTCCATCAACGGCCTGATGTTCTTCTGAAACATCCGCCAAGAAACCCCTAAGTCCTTCAATTCCTCCACAGTCATGATAGGCGTCACTTGAGCTGCGCTGTTGAATGGCGGATATTGTTCATATATCTCGGGTTCCTCGTATGCTTCACGGGCCACCTCGCGAATGGCTGCGATGAATTCATCCAAATCGGCTTTGCTGTAGCATTCGCAGGGTTCGATCGTCATCGGTTCCGGCACGAGCTCCGGCGGGTGGGACATCCAGAAGTCTGGTATGGCAAAATCCAGCAGGCGGCAGTAGGGTCCGGCGTTGCCAATGCCGGTGTCTTTTTGCATCTGATCCCAAGAGTACCGTACCTGCTCAAGCCGTGTGGCACCCTCGCCGTAGAACATAGTAATGCCCTTCACCTGTTCCAAATAGTGCTTAACGTAATTGTTGTTCAGCACGGCAACTTTGGCTGCTTCTTTCAAGCCTTCGGCTCCCAGCTGGCGTATCCACATGTAAGCTTTCAGTATGACACCTATGTTGCCCATGAACATTTTCACTCTGCCGATGCTCTGCAGACTGCCCGTAGAGAGGCTGTACTGCCCACCCTCGAAAACAATGCGCGGCTCAGGCAGGTAGGGCGCAAGGAATTCCCGTACGCCGATGGCACCGCCGCCCGGCCCGTAACTGCCATGGGGCGCAGAAAAAGTCTTGTGCAGATTGAAGTGGCACATGTCAAAACCTGCTTCCCGCGCCCGTGCGATCCCAAGCAGCCCGTTGGCGTTGGCTTGATCGTAGAAGCAAAGACCGCCCACTTCGTGTACGGCGTCCACGTATTCCCTGATGCGTGGGTTGTATATCCCTGTGTCTTCGGGGTTCGTGATAAATATCCCGGCTGTTTTTTCATTGACTGCTGCTTTCAGAGCCTCAAGGTCAGGCAATCCGTCTTTGTCCGGTGGAAGTGTTACGATAAAGAAGCCGCTGCTCTTGGGAGCGGCGCCGTTCACCGGATGCGAGAACGAGGTGGTGATGATTTCAGTTTTTTCCGGATGGCAGTTGTCACGGTGGTAGGCGCGCATGATGCTGCCGGCTGTGAACATGGCTTGGCCGCCAGCGGCCGGCTGCAGGGAGAAATGCTCCATTCCCGATATTTGTTTCAGGTAGTCTCCGGTCTTTTTTACAACTTCCAGAATTCCCTGCAGAGTACTCGGATCCTGCAGTGGGTGTACGTCGTTCACCTCGGGCATGCGGGATGCATGCTCCTGCACCTTGGGGCTGTATTTCATCGTACAGGTCCCTTCACTAACGTTTATCGCCACATCTACAGCATCCTGTATCTCTTGGCTTAGCCGCAGGTAATGCCTGTTGACCTTCATTTGGTTCAGTTCAGGTAGGCAGGGGGCGATTTTCCGTGCAAGGCCGCCCAAGGCTACGGTGCCTTCCATGCTGTCTACGCCTTCTTCGGGCTCAGGTACCAAAACCCCCCGTTCACCGGGTACGCTTTGTTCAAAAATAAGCTCTTCACCCCAAGACGCGGCGTGGAACTCGCGGGGTTTGACGCCTTTTTCAATAGTCATTTATTCATTCCTCCTTGTTGTAATATTTGTCCAAGCACCAAAGCCAGACGGTCGATGTCCTCTTTTGTGTTTGTTTCGGTAGCGCAGTAGAGGGCGCTTTGACCAAGTTCTGGGAACTGCCGGCTTAAATCGAAACCTCCGAATATGTTTTTCGTCAGTAATGCGGCGTTGATTTCGGCAACGGTTTTTCCGCTTCTGTCGAAGTTGAGTGCAAACTCGTTATAAAATGGTGCTGTGAACACTTGGGAAACGCCTTCGATCTCTGCAAGCTTTTTGGCTGCGTACTGAGCGCGCTTCATATTCAAGGCCCCTATTTCTTCCATGCCCTTTGGCCCCATCATGCAAAGGTAAACTCCTGCGCTGATTCCCCAGAGGTTGCTGGCAGTTCCCGTGAACTCGTTGGCCTCGTCCCTGATGCCGTAGCTGCTGGCCTCGAAATTCCACCAGATAAACCCGTATTTGCCTGTAATCGTAGGATAGACTGATATTGCGAGATCCTTATAGTTTGAAAGGTATTTCTCTTCTGCCTTTAGGCCAATAAATCCTCCGTGGCAACCCCCCGCACCCATGTGGAGCCCGAGGTTGTGAATGTCCCCTACCGTAATGTCGGCACCGTAATTTGCAGGCGCCTCCATGACGCCCAAGCTCAGAGGGTCTGCATAGACGACGAATTCTGCACCCGCCTGTTTTGCAAGTCGGCCGATCTCCTCAGCTTGGCTTTCGACGCTCCCTAGGAATGACGGGTTTTCCACAATTACACAGGCTGTGTCGCTTCCGAGTTTGGACACTAGGTCGCCAAGGTCCAAAAGGCCGCTCTCCCTTTGGTATTCCACTTCAATGATATCCACGGCTTTTTTATGGACGCCGTCCACGTAGTTTTGGCATATCTGCAGAATCATGGGGTTCATGCTTTTCGGCACGAGGACTTGGCTGCGATCCGTAATGCGTGCGCAGATGCGCATGACGTGTGCAAGCGACCATGCACCGTCGTACTGGGGAAATCCAATAAAATCCATGTCAAGCAACTCTGACATTTGGGCCTGATACTCCCATATCGCCTGCCATTTCCCGTGATCGGCCATGCCAATGCCTCCGTAAGCCGTCAGAAACTCACCGCGCCCAATCACCTCGTCGCAGACGGCAGGGGTGTAGTGGTGCTGGCAACCCGCCCCAATGAAATAACTGTGGGTTTTGGCACATGCGTTTTGACCCATTAGTTTTTCCACATGGGCGCGTATGGAATACTCGTCCTTTAGCGGCTTCGGCAGGTCCATCTCGCCTTGGAACCTAAGCGCGGCGGGGATGTCCCGGTAGAGTTCCATCTCGTCCTGAATATTCAGAACCTTGAGCATTTCAGCCTTTGGACCAGCTGCACTGTTGGGTATGTACGGATAGACGGTTTTGCTCATTTTTCTTTATCCTCCTTTTGTTAAATAATAGCAATAGCATACGCAGTTAATATGCAAGTTCCATACCAATATTTTTCTTGTGTTATTCGGCAAAAACGGATAAAATAGTGCTGGAATTGTTCAGATGTGTATAAAGCTGTTGTGCATATCTGTTCAATAGTGTTAGGAGGTGTCAGTATGGCCAAACAGGTGATGAGAATAAGCGACCTAGTTTCACAGATGGATCAAGGGGAGATGTTTGAACTTGTGCTTTCAGAACTCTCGGAGCTAGTAGAGTTTGAAGACGAAAACAACAATCTGGTGTTCGTCAATTCGGCGAGCTGCAGATTTTTTGGGAAAACGAAGGAAGAACTGACGGGCAGCCAAAGCCTGCCAAGGTTTGAAAAGGCAGATCAACAGCGAATCCCCAACTATATTGACAGTTTGGTAAAGCAAAAGAAAGAAAACGGAAGCATGGACACCCGGCTGACGCGCTGTGACGGGCAGAAACGGTGGATCAACTGGACGGGCCGACTGCTGTACAACGGTGAAAGCGCCTATATCGGGTATTTGTCAATCGGGCGCGACGTCACCGAACGGAAAAAGCTGGAAATGACATTGCAAAAAAGGAAAGAGGAACTGGAAAAACAGGTGGAACAGCGCACAAAGGAACTCGAAACGAGCAACAGTCGGCTGCAGCGGCTCAACGACACGATAAACGACATCTATATGAACATTCCAGCGGGTGTGCTTGTAGCAGACGCAGACGGTAACATTACGAATTTGAACCACTATTTACGGGACATATGGGGCAGGGAGCTTCCCTTGATCATGGAAAGCCTCGGATGCCTCATCCGACGCGGGGCCAACCCTCACTTGAAAAAGCTGTTCACAGAAGAAAGGGTTTTTCATGACATAGAAGTCATTCTTTCCTCAGAAGGGGGCGGCGTGCCCTGCCTTGTGTCAGGTGTGCTGCATGCTGTCACGAAGGGCTTAGTGCCATCTGCGGTGCTTATCCTCGAGCCATTGCAGCGCACGAGGAGGATCATCAACAGCCTTGGCGGCAATGTCGCCAGCTATACGTTTAGAGACATACAGACAAACGACCCTGTGATGCTGCAGGCGGTCGAACGCGCCAAACTAGCGGCGAAAACTGATGGAAACGTGATGATCATGGGCGAAAGCGGCACGGGAAAGGAAATGCTGGCTCAAGCCATCCATAATGCCGGTTCGAGGCGAAGACAGCCGTTTATTGCCATCAACTGCGGTGCCATACCACGGGATCTTGTTGGAAGCGAACTTTTCGGATATGTCGAGGGGGCGTTCACCGGGGCGAAAAAGGAGGGACGACCCGGCAAATTCGAACTGGCTTCGGGCGGTACGCTGTTTCTGGACGAGATCGGCGACATGCCCATTGAGCAGCAGGTGGCATTGCTGCGGGCAGTTCAGGAAAAAGCCGTTACCCGTATAGGCAGCAGCAACTTAATCAAGATGGATGTTCGCATCATATGCGCAACGAATAAAGACCTTCGCAAGCAAATCGACCTTGGTGCTTTCCGTGAAGACCTGTTTTACCGGCTCAACTTGTTCAGCATCCAAATACCACCACTACGCCAACGCCTGAAGGACATCCCGGACCTTATCGAATACTTCAGAAAGCGCTTTGTGCAGGAGCAGGGGCAGACGCCTCCACCCATTCCTGATGAGATCCTTCGCCTGATGCGGCTATATCCCTGGCCAGGGAACGCCCGTGAACTGCAAAACGTTGTGGAGCTTTTGCTTTATGTGTCACTCGACAAAGCACTGACGCCTGAACACCTCCCTGAAGAAATACGGATGCCAGCAGAGGGACACTGCATTCCTGAAAGTGATGCTTTAGCGGGTTTGGTGCACAAGGTCAGAAATGAAAAAGCTGAACGCGAAAACCGTCAAATTCTCGAACTTGTGGAAAAACACAATGGCAATCTTTCTGCTGTAGCCCGTGCTCTTAACATCTCTCGGACTACTCTTTATGCAAGAATTGGAAAAATCAAAACTATTGAGAGGACTTATGCAGCTTATAATCAACAATTCAACAAATCCGGCATATAACCTTGCGCTGGAGGAATACGCACTTGCAAAAATGCAGCATGACGTTGTCATGCTGTGGCGCAGCGAAGCTTCCGTCGTCATAGGGCGGAACCAGAACGCAATCGAAGAGATCGACTTGGATTATGTCCGATGCCACGGCATTCCGGTTGTCCGCAGGCTGTCCGGCGGAGGGGCTGTTTTTCATGATCTTGGGAACGTCAATTTCACCGTTGTATGCGAACTGAAGGGCGATGCCTTTGGCAACTACAGGCAATTTTCAGAGCCAGTATGCGAATTCCTGCGCGGCCTTGGTGTTGATGCCGTTTTTCGCGGACGCAACGACCTTGTTATTGGTAACGCAAAATTTTCTGGCAATGCGCAAGCTTCCAAAGGAGGGCGCATCATGCATCATGGAACCATACTCTTTGACGCAGACATTGCCCGGCTTGCCCACGCATTGAAACCAGGTTCGGCTAAAATCGAAAGCAAAGGGGTCAAGTCGGTGCGCAGCAGGGTGACCAACGTGTCGGAGCATCTGCAAACGCCTCTAACCGTGGAACAGTTTTTCAACCTGCTTGCCGATTTTTTCCGCAAACGCACCGCCGGGCAATACTTGCTGGCAGCGTCAGACATCGAAGCTGTACAGCAACTGGCGGCTGATAAGTACGACAATTGGGCGTGGAATTTCGGGCACTCGCCCGCCTATGGGCATCGCCGGACAGAACGCTTCCCCTTCGGCACGGTGGATGTCCGTTTGCAGGTGGAAAACGGCCTGATTAAAGAGGCACGAATACTGGGCGACTTTTTCGGGCTGTCTGAGATTAAAGAATTGGAAGCTCGGCTTATTGGCGCACAGCACAACGCAGAGTCGGTCAGCCAGTCCCTTGAAGGGCTAAACTTGGACAGTTATATTCGAGGCGCAACAAAAGAACAATTCCTTGGGCTCGTATAAAAATGGTGCAAAAAATCATTGTAAACCAAGCCCAACTGTGTTATATTTTTGGTAACTGTGAATGGGGGAGGAACGGCATTATCATGGCAAGAGAAATGGCATTTGCAATAGGCGGGAGGGAGTATTCTACCCAGCCTTCGAAAATAGACCGAAGAAAGCTATACGGCTGGAGTGAAGTGTGCGCTTTCGACGACGACGGAAACGAGTGCATCCTAGTGTCAACAGACGCTTCCGGCACAGTCATCATCCCGAAAGGCGGCGTCGGGCTTGGCATGTTGTCAAGCAACGGGCGTTGGGTGGAGCGGAGCCAGCTGAAGGCCGTCCACACTGACGGCAGCGACGCGGCGATGAACACTTCATCCTACAGCAAAGTGAACGTGCTGGCTGGCAAGGCGACCGAAGAGGAATTCCTCGACTGCTCCATCATGGCACTGTACCAGCTGCGCGATGCTGACTCGGATTTGATCGGCGCCATCGGCGGCGACATTTACAAGTTCGACTATTGCTACAACGACAGCTACGAAACTTCGCCTGCATTTTTGCTGGTTTCGGAAGAAGGCGGCGAGAAAGGGCTGTTTTTGTTCATTGGTTCTCCGAATGTGTTTGAGTTCATTGGCCTTGCCGAGGTAGCTGCGGAAACAGCCGATGGGCCAACCGACGAAGACGATGACAGCGACGAAATTGATTTCAGCATGTTCTGATCCGAAAAAGAGGTAAAATAAATGAGGACCATCAACATAACAAATGAAAAGAAACGCGACGCACAAGTATGCATGGAGACGATTAAAAAGCCGTCCGACATCAGGCGCGTACTTGAAGGTGGCGAGGATTACATCAATGTGAAAATCCTCAAACAGAACGTTGCACTGGCTCTTGATACGCTAGGCCAGGATTACGCCGACCTGAAAGAGCTGGGAAGCGCCATCGTTGAAGGCGACCCTGAGATCGACATGGAACTGATCGGAAAAAAGGTCTCCGGCACTCAAAAGCTGTACCTAAACCAAAATGGTAAAATAGCCTATCGGGTTAACATGATGCAGATCATAAAAGACCCGCTGGGCGTTGAAAAGGAACGAAGGGATCTTGCGCATGTATTGTCAAACGTAACCGGGGAATCCATTGTGCAGTGGACTGGGAGGAAATTTCCGAAAAGCGCCATAATCCGCAAGTTTGTGTTTCAACGCAAGCTGCAGCTGAAGCATGTCAGCGGGCTGACCTATGATTTTTTGTACGACATGGCCAAGGACTTGCACGATACGAAATCCCTGATGTTCGTGGGCGGCGGCAAAAAAGGGAACGAACCGCTGATACTCACCCAGGGTGGTGAGCCCTACCGGGGTTTTCTGGAAGGCAGGGTTGACGGCGACAGGTACTGCCTGATCCTGCATTTGACCAATATGGAAGTGAAGGTGATCGGGCAATGAAGATTTATGCAGACAAAATGGAGGCAGTCCACGGATACTGCGAAGGCGGTCCTGCGGCTGTAGACCAAGCGAGCTCGCAGACTGCAATCGCATACAAGAAGAATGTGTGCAGCAATTTTATTAACCTGAGCAGCGACCAGATTGACTCACGGATGGGCGGATCTGAATTCTACGCATGCCGTAAATACGACGGCGAACTAAACGTGCTGTTTCTGGACGGGGACCATGCTGCCATTATCAACCGTTCCGGCAGGGTGCGAACCGGGCTTCCCTGTGTGGAGGACGCGAAGCGCGCTTTACTGGCTGCCGGCGTCACACAAGCTGTCATCCCGGCTGAACTGTTCGTCGACGAAACAGAAGGCCGCACCCGTGTGTTCCATGTGCTTACGGCTCTTGCAGATCCGGACAAGACCGGTACGCTGAGGCTTGCGGCGTTCGACATATTGGAACTTGGCGGCAAAGAGCACAAGGCGAACTCCTATGGGGAAACACATGAAAAGTTGGGGGAAATCTTGAGTACGGCAGAACTCTGCTGTGCAGCAGAATGCAAAACATGCAAATCCAAGGCAGAAGTAAAGGAAGTATATACGGAATGGGTCGAGGACGGAAATGCAGAGGGTCTTGTTGTTCGCTCAGAGCTTCCGATTGTGTACAAAGTCAAACCACGGTACACCATTGATGCTGTTATTGTCGGGTTTTCTGAGGGGACAGGTGATGCTAAAGGGCAGGTGCGCTCGCTGCTTTTGGCAATGATGCCACGTGATGGCGAGTACCAAATCATCGGAAAAACCGGAAACGGCTTTTCAGTCGAAGCAAGAGCTGACCTGCTAAAGAGGCTGGAACCGATGACCATTGATTCGCAGTACATCGAAACCGACTCGAACCACGTAGCGTTTCACATGGTCAGGCCAGAGATCGTTATTGAGCTGATGATAAACGATGTGCTTTTTGAAACGTCCAAGGGCGACATCGAAAACACGCTGCTCTGCCTTAGGGACGACATGTACGAACGCAGGGGCATTGTCAGTGGGATCAGCGTAGTCTTCCCTATTTTTGTCCGTTTCCGCGAAGACAAAACGCCAACCTATGATGACATAAGGCTGGAGCAGATAAACGATTTTTCATACTTAGAAGCGGCAAAGCAAACAGTGGACACTGCTCTACCTACCTCGCAGCTGCTAGAGCGAACGGTCTACAAAAAGGAAACCGGCGGCAAGCTGATGGTTCAAAAATTTGCAACATGGAAGACAAACAAGCCCGCACCGGACTATCCCGCATACGTGTTTCACTACACGAATTTCAGTTCAGACCGCAAGGACCCCTTGCAGCGCGACGTTGTCATTTCAGACGACGAGAGCCAAATCATGGAGCTTTTCCGGCAGAGTATTGCAAAGAACATAAAAAAGGGCTGGGTATTGGTCTCTGAGGCGAGGTGAATATGAACAGAACCGTTTTTAACAAACTCGTTGCGTGGAAAAACGCCCCGGATAGAAAGCCTTTGATTTTAAAGGGCGCAAGGCAGGTTGGCAAAACTTGGTTAATGGAGGAATTCGGGAGGAGAGAATTTCAAAGTTCCGCCTATTTTAACTTCGATGAAGAGGATGAGCTCAAGTCCATCTTTGAATCAAACAAGAACCCTCACAGAGTTGTTGAACTTCTTGGACTTCTAACCGGGCAGAAGATCGTTCCAGGGGAGACGCTTGTCATCTTCGACGAGGTACAGGAGTGCCCGGAGGCGCTTAACGCCTTGAAATACTTCAGGGAAAAAGCAAACGAATATCATATTGTTGCTGCTGGCAGTCTGCTTGGTACGCTGCTGTCCAGCCCAAAATCCTTTCCTGTGGGCCAAGTCAACCTGATCAACATTTATCCATTGTCCTTCGAAGAATTCCTGGCAGCCGTTGATGAGCCGCTTTTCTCATACTGCGCACAGATAAAAAAAGGCCAGCAAATTGAAGAAGTGTTTCATAACCGGCTTCTCGATGCGTACAATTATTATCTGATCATCGGAGGGCTTCCCGAATGCGTCGCTTCGTGGGTGCAGTACAAGGATCCCAAGAAGATACAGCAAATTCAGAATGAATTGGTCACAATTTATGAAAACGATTTTTCCAAGCACAACGGTAAAATTAACAGTGGCAGGATACTGCTCGTGTTCCGCAGCATCGTTTCTCAGCTTGCCAAGGGAAATGAAAAATTCATTTATGGCTGCCTCAAGGAAGGAGCGCGGGCAAGGGAGTTCGAGGAGGCTATCGAGTGGCTGGTGTCTGCCGGCATGCTGAACCGAGTTTACAATGTTTCCAAACCGGAACATCCACTGAAAGCTTTTGATCAATTAAATTATTTCAAGCTGTACCTGTTTGACACAGGGCTTCTCAAGCACATGGCTGGAATCGACAACGCCGCAATCCTTTTAAAAAGCAATTTTCAATTCAAGGGTGCGCTTACAGAAAACTATGTCCTCCAGCAGCTTCAGGGGCAATTTGACGTGTCACCGCGATTTTTCGCTGATAAGCATGGAGAGGTTGACTTCCTGATCCAAAACGGTACTGAAATCATCCCTGTGGAGGTGAAAAGCGGGGAAGACAAGATTGCCGCCAGCTTCAAATCCTATATTAAGGACCGGCAGCCGCAGACAGCTATCCGGTATTCCAAGCGCGGATACACAACCGACGGCAATATTACCAACCTGCCCCTCTACCTCGCTGGAATGACAAAGCGAATGATATAGGAGGTCCGCATGAAAAAACTGCATGTCTTGTTATTATGTGTGTGCATTACTGTGATTTTCTCTGGCTGTGGCTCGCCAGTTGAACCAGAATTATATGACCGATATGATCAATTTGAGTATTTTGATGATTGGGATGATTGGGATGATCGGGGACAAGTGCATGCTGATACCAAAACTATTGCGTGCGGAAGCCGACACAGTCTTTTCATCATGACTGACGGTAGCCTTTGGGCTTGGGGGAGCAATGACTGTGGGCAGCTTGGCGACGGCACGACAACAAACCGCTCGGCTCCCATTCAAATCGGCGAAGACAAAGACTGGCTTTCTGTGTCGGCTGGCGACATGTATTCAACTGCCACCAAAAATGACGGCAGCCTTTGGACTTGGGGGAGCAATGACTATGGGCAGCTTGGCGACGGCACGACTATAAACCACCTCGCACCAACTCATGTAGGAACTGATATAAATGCTGCGTCCCATGGGGACTACAATATGTGGCTACTTTATGAACGGCAACGGGGATACGCATGGGCTTCTTGGGTTTCTGTATCCATTGGCAACAACTACACCGTGGCTATCAGAACAGACGGCAGCCTCTGGGCGTGGGGAGACAACAGATATGGACGGCTCGGAGACGGAACTGTGACGAATCAGTACAAACCAATATTGATTTGGTCGCAAGGATCTTGGCGTAACGTCTCTGTGGGCTATAACCACACTTTAGCTGCAAAAGCGGATGGCACCCTCTGGGCATGGGGGGGCAATCAATCCGGCAAGCTCGGCGACAGTACGGTGACCACTTTTGACGCTAACAACAACACAATTGAAAACAACGATAAACTGTTACCAATTGAAATCATGCAAGACGTAGCCCGCGCGGAAGCTGGAACAAACCACAGCCTCGCGATCAAAAGAGACGGAAGCCTTTGGGCTTGGGGGAACAACAAGAGTGGGCAGCTCGGAAACGGGACAAACATTGACGCCGCAGAAGCTGTAAAAATCATGGACGATGTTGTTGCTGCCGCTGCCGGAAATTGGCACAGCATCGCGATTAAAACAGACGGCAGCCTCTGGGCTTGGGGATGCAACGACAACGGCCAACTTGGAGATGGTACAAATACAGACCGGAATACCCCGGTAAAAATCTTATTTGACGGGGAATCTGCGAAGGGAATTGGTGGAGAAAGGCTCTATGTAACTGCCAATGACGAGAGCAGAGTCTTTGTTAGATCAAAAGCAGACACTAGGAGCGATATAGTTTTCATCATCAATGCAGGCGACAAAACCGTTCCCCTCAAAGGCACTGGTGAAAAAAAGAAGGCTGAGGCATATGAATGGTATGAAGTTGCCCTGCCTGACGGCAAAACAGGATGGGTTCGTGAAGATGTTGTGAAAGAAGTAGAAGTAGAAGCAAAGCAATTTTCCGTTGAGACGGGTATAAGGTACTATCACGACGACCCTGATTATGTTTTTACGCGAGGCTCCTACAAATTTACGGCTCCTTTGACCATATCGATTCGCTTTCCTGCCATTTCCAAAGACACTGTGGGCGCAGACTCTATAGCCGATAAGATAGATGAAGATTTTGCATGGCTAAAATCGGATTATGCCGATATGTTCGCCCACTCCGATTTCTCTGGCATTGACGAAGACCACATCGCGCATTATGTGATTGATTACAGCGTACACCAATACCAATATCTGTTCGCGCTATTTATCGAATACTGGGTATTTGGCGCCGATTGGGGTGGAGACTATGGCGGCGTAGTATATTATTACGACGGCAAAGAACACCTGCCGCTTGACGCGGAGCATTACGCAAAGATGGCAGGATTTTCAAAAGACGACGTTGTTCTTTCGCAAAACAATAACGACCCTGCCGATTACTATCAGGCTGACGAGTTTGAGCAGGTGCTGTTTTACGTGGACAGCGGCGGGGAACTGTTTACAACGGTTGGGTATTCTGATTGAAAAGGAGAATTGACATGTTGCCGCAACAGTGCTTCAAGCTTTCGCCATCACTTCTTCAGCAAACTTGTAAAAAGAATAGTTGCTCTTCACATCTGCTTCGTTGCCGATGCTGTTAAAAAAACAGTTGGGTATCTCGTGGTTTCTCAAGTTCTTTCCTATGCATGCGGTGCATTCGTTGTTGTGTTTTCTAGGATGATAGTCGCAATCATAGCTATCGCATGTGCAAAATTCTCCGAAGGAATCCGGTCGTTTGACTGAAAACAAAAGATGCGGCATGTCAACGTTGCGGCAATTCTTGATGAATTTATCGACGAGGGCCATGCCGTTTCGTTTAGCAACATTTTGAGACGCTGTGTTGGTGTCGCGGATAATAGAAAACACCTCCGCAGCATTTAATTTGCCGAAAGCGTAATCCCTGCAAGCACTGGCTGCTTCTGTTGCATAACCTTTGCCCCAAAAGGATTTTTGAAAGAGATAGCCCACTTCCAACACCTGTATGTCGTTGTAGTTTTGCATGGTAAGCCCGCACTGGCCAATCATCTCATCCGTTCCCTTTAGCGTTACCGCCCACAAGCCAAATCCAAGCTCTTCGTAGTTCCTAATCTGCTTGTCCAGCCATTCCTGAACTTCGGCATCGCTGAAAGCGCCTTCGTAGGCGTACATGACCTCTGCATCCTGCAATATTTTGCACAATGCGTAATAATCAGACTGCTTCATTTCCCGAAGCCTTAACCTGTTTGTTTCTATTGCCATTGTTCAAGCCTCCAATACTTTCAAGTATTTACTCCGAGTTTAGTATATACGATAGCATGCACTAATGCAACGTAAATTCATGCTCCGCTCCCACAAGGCTCAATCATCGAAATCGGAAGGACAGTGGGCATCTGGTCGGCACACGATTGCCAATCGTCAACGTGTCAGCAGTAACCAAGCAGTCTAAAGCAACTACGTTGACCCCTGCGTTCATGGCTGTTGCCAGTGCTGCGCCGAATTCGGGATGCGTCTTGTCGTTGGGCGTGAAATACCTTGTGCCCTGCATCTGAATTATAAATACTATATATGCTTCGTACCCCTCTGCAAAGCATTTCGCCAGTTCGTTCAAGTGCTTTACGCCGCGCTCGGTCGGGGCGTCAGGGAACATTGCAACGTCGTTTTCTTCAAGAGTCACTCCTTTCACTTCGATGAACGTTTTCTTCGCACCTGCCTCGACATAGAAATCAAACCGTGAGCCGCCATATTTCGCTTCAGCCTTTATATATGTGATGCCTTCCATGAACTCGCCCTTCCGTAAATGCTCCAAAAAAACAAGGTTGGGCGCCTGGCTGTCCATATTGACGAGCCGGCTGCCCTTCCATACCGAGACTAAGTCATACTGCGTCTTTCTTGAAAGGCTTGCCGCTTTGTTCACAATAACCTTTGCGCCGGGTATGAGAAGCTCCTTGCACCGCCCAGTGTTTTTCACGTGGCAGGTTTCTATTTGCCCATTAATTTCAACTTCTGCGATGAAGCGGTTCGGGCGCCTGTGGAATATGCCTTCTTGGATGTTTTTGTACGTCATGCTTTGATTATACCACTGGGAATATTCGTTTTTCAAGAGCGGAGCAAAGACGTTGAGCAGAAAATACCTCTTGACAGCATCTGTAGACTTTGCTATCATGGGATGGTGAGAACGTTAGGCAAGTTTATTTGCTTGGTGGGTTTTGTTTTTGTTACTACCAGCAAAAAGGAGTGCGGTTTTAGTGTATCAGAGCGAGAGGACATTCATTAATAAGTTTTTAGCGGCTTTATATAAAAATGGCATCCGCAAGATTCCATATGATACCCCACAGTTTTATGCAGGGGTAGAGCGCATGGAAGCTAATTTTAATCAAATTAAACCCAATTTAGGAAAGTATAAGCACGAAATCGGCATGTTGTTTATAAGGAATCCCATTGGCGGCATTTTCGATGAATTTAGAAAAGGAATTTCAAATCAAAATGGCTTGCTTATGACATTTGAAAATCCCGATTTTGTTTTCGCTACCATCAATATAGATGAAAAAGACATTGAGTATATATTAAATCGTGGAGATATTGACATCAGTAATGATGTTATGATATCTTTCGCTGAGAGTTTTCGCGAAGGTGCAGGTCTGAATTGAATAAAATGCTATTGTTAAATTCTTCAAGCATCTCAATTCGAGGTGCTTGTGTTTCTTGTTGGAGGTTATATGCGAATAGGTGAAATAGTGGTTTCTTCAGATTGTAAACCTCTTTTTGATGAGGTTCAGGCATATGTAACAATGTTGATGAAAGATTATGTCCCATACATTAAGGATTTATGTGAACGCGAAGGACTCCCAGAAAGCGGCAAAGACATTTTTGACTATGTTTGGGGAAGCATTAGGATAGCACCAGAAGAGCTGTGCTTATTGGATAGTCCATTAATCCAAAGACTACGCCGAATTAAGCAACTAGGATTTACAAGCATGGTATATTGTAACGCAAACCATTCAAGATTTAGTCATACTATTGGAGTATTAGAAGCTTCGAGTAGAATGGCTAAAATTGTAAATGCTGATAAGCGATTAGAGAAAAACTCTGCCTACAACTTTGTTAACATAGTCCGGATGGCAACTATCCTTCATGATGCGGGTCATACCTTTTTCAGCCATGTATCTGAAACATATTTTTTAAATTATCAAAATGGACCATTTTATAAAATGATAAACAACGCATTGATATCTTTTAAAGAGGAAACCGGGGCAAAAAAAACTAAATTGCATGAGTTAATTAGCGTAATGATGCTCTATACTCAGGAAGTAAAAGAGCTTTTATATGCGATAGGGCAGCCATTATTCCTGTCTTCCCAAAAAAATCGAGAGAGCTTTAAGCTAGTTATTGATTATATCGCTTGCCTAATTATTGGACAAGCTTGTGACGCAGCTATTTTGCCATATTCTTCTATACTAAATGGGCCAATTGATGCCGATAAAATCGATTATTTGTCTCGTGACTCTGCTTGCACAAAAGTTCCAATTGCAGTCGATGTTGCACGTCTTATACAAAAATTAACGGTTGTATATCTTAATAAAGGTGATTATGCGCGACCTCCTATTTGGCACACAAATGGATCAGATATCGATGATGTATCATTGCAGGCAATGGCAATTAACTATTCTGCGAGAAAATCATGCTGGCAGCTAAGTATAGCACGTTCCGTTATGTTAGAAAGCGTTTACTATCACCATAAAAAATTATCTGCCGAAATCATGTTTAAATATGCGTATGAGTCGTTAGAAAAAACACTCAACAAGAGCGAGGCTTATAAATATAGATTTGCCATATCTGTCTGTGACGATTTCTTTAGCCCTGAGATGATACATTCATTAATTGACCGTCAGTATTTACCGTTTCGACTGTCCAACTGTCAAACGACAGTATTTGATGCAATTTTTAATCGCAATTTGTGGAAACGCGTTGCTTCATTTTCCTTAAACACCTTAAAAGCTTCAAGTGAAATTGTATCGTCAAATGTTGCGTATAATAATTTCGTTACTGAAGTTATGACTTACCATTCAACAGAGCAACAAGAGTTTTTTGAAAGACTGAAAGAGGAAGTTGTCAAAATTGCTGATCTCTTTGGAATGGATTTATATATAGACCAAATCTTTTTTGCCTTCATTGAGTCACTGCCGTCAGCAGATGAGGATAATGATATTGATTCCATTTTAATTGAGCAAGGCAATGGCGGTTATAAGAAAGCATCCGAAGTGTTTAAGGGTGAACCATGGATGCAAGGTAAAGAGAATAAACAGAATGAATATTTTTTAATAACAAATATTCATGAAAGGGACATCGTATATGTTGCTTTAGAAAAAGTCCTTTACCAAAAAGAGGAGAAGTATCTTCTTAATGTTGAGGCAGCATTCTGTTCAAAACTAACAAAATCGGAAATTAATCGTATTAAGTTGAAGTTATTGTTTAACGATTATTATTCCGATGCTCTTGATTTAGTGCCGAATGATATCGTCTTGTCAATTATTGGATCTAATGAAATCCGTACCATAGCTGAAAAATTCAAAAGCTTTCAGGGGAAGGGCAGCTCAAAGGTTGACGAAGAATCATTGGTTATTTTTTTAAGACAATTTTTGCATGTTACAACCCATGAACAGACGCTAAAGTCATTGTATAGTGGTATACTTTCGGTTCTCAAGAGTACATATTATGTTAATCGAGAAAGTTTTATTGGGCTCGCAAAAAAACTGTTTGAACAAATCTCGGGAAAAAAAGCGCGTGAAACGGAAATGCACTTAATTAAAATTGGCGGATCTCGAGATAGTTCTACAAGTTGGTCATACTATTTTAATGATCTTCCCGACAAGCTAAACACGATTAGTATTGAGAGTGCCTTAAAATTAAGCGATGACGATATATTGGTCTTTTTTGATGATGGTGCATATTCAGGGCATCAGATAGTATCCATTTTTCAAGAATACATGGGAATACAGATAAATAAACGTGCAACAAATGAGCATCACGTCGAAGTTTTATCTCAGGATAATCAAAAAAAGTTAAAAAAAGCTAACATCTTCCTAGCATACTTGTTTTTTAATGAATCATCTGAAAATTTTATAATTACCGCGCTTAACAACCTTGGCCTCGAGAACGTAAAAATATTAAGTGTCGTATCGCTAAAAGAAAAGGTGTTTGATCGAAGTGATATTTTCAATAGCGAGGAAAACAAACGGTTACTGAAGGATACTTTACTTGAAATAGGAAAAAGCATATTGGCAACATCAAAAAAAATAGACGGCAATTATAAGGAACGATGGGATGATAATAGAGTTTGTAATTCATCACTGGGTTACAACGATGCACAGCAAATGATTGTTTTTGAGAGGAATATACCGACATATTCATTGACTGCTTTCTGGGCTCCAAACGGGAAGTATAAAGGTTCTGATTGGATAGCTCTATTCCGTAGAACCGAAAAGGATTAGTGCCGTGAAAAGATACTGCAAGGAGGGATGCATTTTGAAAAACTATTTTGGCGCACCTATCAAGAAACTGGGGTTTGGGTTTATGAGGCTGCCTGCGACAAGCGAAAAGCCCGACAGCGAGATTGACATTGAACATGTCAAAAAAATGGTTGATTTGTACATGGAGCGTGGTTTCAGCTATTTCGATACCGCGTTTGTCTACAACAACGGAAAATCAGAAGAAGCAATCCGCTTGGCTGTGTCGGAGCGATTCCCGCGTGACAAGTTCCAAGCTGCGACTAAGCTTCCGCTATGGAAGCCTGTTGATTTTGACCAAATGCAAGAAATGACAAATACCTCCCTTGACCGCATGGGGTTGAAGTTTTTCGATCTGTACCTGCTACACGGAGTTGGGCCGGGGCGCTTGGAAATGCTCGACAATACAAAAGCTTGGGATTACCTTGCCAGCGTCAGGGAAACAGGTAAAGCGAAAAACATCGGGTTTAGCTATCACGGCGACAGTGACACATTAAACCGCATCCTTGACGCTCATGCTAAAGATCTCGACATCGTCCAGCTCCAGATTAACTACTTGGACTGGGAGGACGAAAACATACAGTCTAAAAAATGCTATGAAGCGGCTGTCGCTCACGGCGTGGGCATAATAGTCATGGAACCCGTGAAAGGCGGTTCACTGGCCAACTTCACGCCTGCTGTCGCTGATGTTTTCAAGAGAGCCAACCCTGACGCAAGCATAGCATCATGGGCGCTTCGCTTTCCGCTGAACTTGGAGGAAGTCGTTACGGTGCTGTCCGGGATGTCGTCAATAGAGCAAGTTGTAGACAACACTGCAATTGCAGATGCGACAGGGCCATTGACTGAAGCAGAAATGACAGTCATCGCAGAAGCGATGACTGAGCTAAAGAAAGTTTCGACGATACCCTGCACGGATTGCCGTTATTGCGTAGGCGATTGCCCGCAAAAGATCAACACTCCCAGAATTATCGGAGTCATAAACGATTTCACGAAGTACCAAAACATCGCAAGCGCGAAACGCCTGTACAACTTGATAACGAGCGGCGCCGCCATGCTTGGAGGAGGCGCGCCTGCAAAGTCGAGCGACTGCATAGAGTGCGGTTCCTGCGAAGAACACTGCCCGCAGAGCATAAAAATCGTCGAAGCCCACAAAGAAGCCGTAAGGCTTTTCGAGTAATCAAATCATTGATATCATTAGTACGGACGGCTCCTGCGTCATGCCAAGCAAGGCCCAGGAACCGTCCACTTTTTGTTATTTGGTATAATGTATGAAGAGGTCGAGCAAATCGAGCATGTCAATCACTCCGTCGTCATTGACGTCGCACATGCTTGCAGTAACTCCCTTGCCTCTGGAATCGTTTACCTTAACCAAAGTACTCCAATTCGGGGAATCCTTGTCGAACCCGCAGTACAGCAGCATTATGCCAAGGTCCAGCGCATCAACAACATTGTCCCTGTTCAAATCGTACTTTGAGAAAATAAGCTGATCAATGCTCGTCACAGCTTCACCTGCCAAAACTATGTACGCAAAATCGACCACTTGATGCGTTTCCGCGTCAAAACCGGTTACTCGTAGATTTGTTAGTGTCATCGCCGCTTTGCCGAAGGCTCTTGCGTCAAAAACGAACTTGGCGATATCGGCTGAAGGCTCAGAATCAAAGCCTGTCAGCCCACCCCCGGACTGGTATGACAATGTGATCTTGCCAATCCACAGGTTGCTTCCCGAATAGCGCCAAGCGATGTCGCTGATGGTTGAAAAACCGCTTTCCGCAATTACCCCTTTGCTTGCCAGCATGCTGCCGTCAATAACGAATTCGACTTCAATTGTCAGTACGTTTTCTGCCCCACGGAGCGACAGGAAGTATTCCACGTCTCCGTTAATGTCGCTCTCGGCGGTTGCGCCGAGGCTCAAGAGCACCGGGCCGTCCCTGTATACAGCGAAACTGTCGCCTGATGCTCCGCAAATCGGACACCTGGTCGGCCTTTCGGTGACCACTTCGCCGCACACTATGCAGCGGAACAATATCGCGTATTTTGCATTGAGGTAGTTTGCATCATCCAAGTTTGCAAGTACGTCGGCGTAGTTGCCCGCGTGAACCTGTTCAGCTCGCATCGCCCTGTTGAAGATCGTTACAGCTGCTGTCATGCCCTCAGCCTGAGCTACCGCAAGGAAGTCAGGGTACATCACCGTGTACTCGTAGGTTTCGCCGTTAAATGCCTCTTGCAGGTTCTCTGCGGTCGTTCCGACGTTGGGCACTGCCGCGTCAGGACGCACCGTGGCTCCCATGCCTTCCAGTATCGCCCACTCGTCCGCCGCATGCTTGGCTTCCGCGTCCGCAGTGGCTAGGAACAGGCGGGCTACAGCCGGGTAGCCCTCGTCTAGGGCTTTTGCGGCAAAGGCCATGTAGGCTGCGTTGGCATTGGTCTCGCCCTGCACAGACGCGTACAGGTTGAAGTAGGTTCCGTTGTACATTGCGAAGCTGTCGCCTGATGCGTTGCAGATCGGGCACCTAGTCGGCCGTTCGGTGACCACTTCGCCGCACACTATGCAGCGGTACACTGTCGCGTACTTGGTGTTCAAGTACGCTGCGTTGTCCAAGTTTGCAAGCACGTCTGCGTAGTTGCCAGCATGAACCTGCTCAGCCCGCATCGCTCTGTCGAATATCGTTGCAGCTGCCGCCATGCCTTCTGATTGGGCCGCCGCAAGAAAGTCGGGGTACATCACCGTGTACTCGTAGGTTTCGCCATCAAAGGCCGCTTTCAGGTTCTCAGCTGTCGTGCCGACACTGGGTGCTGCCGCAACAGGACGCACTGTGGCCCCCATGCCTTCCAGTATCGCCCACTCGTCTGCCGCGTGCTTGGCTTCCGCGTCAGCCGTGGCCAGGAACAGGCGGGCTACTGCCGGGTAGCCGTCAGCTTGGGCTTTTTCGGCAAAGGCCTTGTAGGTTGCGTTGGCGTTGGTCTCGCCTTGCACGGATGCGTACAGGTTGAAATAGGTCCTGTTGTACACAACGAAGCTGTCGCCTGAAGCGCCGCAGATCGGACACCTAGCTGGCAGTGCGGTGACCACTTCTCCGCATACTATGCAGCGGTACAATGTCGCGTACTTGGTGTTCAGGTACTCCGCATCGCTTAGGTTTGCAAGCACGTCGGCGTAGTTGCCCGCGTGCACCTGCTCGGCTCGCATCGCCCTGTTGAATATCGTTGCAGCAGCCGTCATGCCCTCGGCCTGGGCCGCTGCGACGAATTCCGGGTACATCACAGTGTACTCGTAGGTTTCGCCGTCAAAGGCTGTTTTCAAGTTCTCAGCGGTCGTGCCGACTTTGGGTGCTTCCGCTACTGGCCTCACAGTGGCACCCATGCCTTCGAGGATCGCCCACTCGTCTGCCGCGTGCTTGGCTTCCGCGTCAGCCGTGGCGAGGAACAGGCGGGCTACAGCCGGGTAGCCGTCGGCCTGGGCTTTTTCGGCAAAGGCTTTGTATGCCGCGCTGGCGTTGGTCTCGCCCTGCACAGATGCGTACAGGTTTTTGTAGGTCTCAGTTTCCTGCATTTCCTGCGTGTCAGCAAGTGCAGTGGCACTTGCAGCTATTGCAATGACAAGCAGCATTAGAAACAGAACAAATAATACAGTTTTCTTCATTATTGTAGTCCTCCTTTGATATGTCTCCGTTTTTCACTGTAGTTCATACTCATTTATAAAATAAAAATAATAATTATTATCGATTTAATTTTAAGATACTAACCTTTTAATGTCAAGTTTTTTCTCAATTCATGCCTAAAATTTTTATTAACCATGAACTCCGTGTTTTACTTGTATCCGATAGCTGCCGTTTATTTTATTTTACTACCCAGTGCCCACCCTTTGCCGCACCTATGCGTTCGACTCGCCCTGCATGCTTCAGCCCTTTGATGTTTTCCTCTACATTTCGCAGAGCGATGCCGATTTCTGTCGCAATTGATTTTGCGCTGACTTTGGGGTTTTGGCGCATCATTTCAACAATTCTTCGCTGTGTTTCATTTTCACCGATGCCATACCCGATGTTAACGACCCAATGTCCACCTTTTACAGTACCTACGCGCTCGACTCGCCCTGCATGCTTCAGTACCTTGATATTTTCCTCTACATTTCGCAGGGCGATGCCGATTTCTGTTGCAATTGATTTTGCACTGACTTTGGGATTTTGGCGCATCATTTCAACAATTCTGTTCTGCGTCTCATTTTCACCGATGTTTTCACCGATGCCGTTACCGATGTTTTCACCGATGCCGTTACCGATGTTTTCACTGATGCCGTCGCCGTTGCTATTACTGATGCCGTCGTTGTTTTCACCGATGCTTTCACCGATGCCATTACCGATGTTTCCACCGATGCCATTGCCAAGTTTCTGGGAATTGCTTGTTCCCCTGTCAAAAGAATAATCATCGTCAAGCGGTACAATAATCCGAAATATGTCACCATCGATAAGCTGCGGATCTTGGCCGGAATAACGGCGCCCATACTTATAAAGGTTCCTAACGCCAGAACCAAGTTCGTCTGCCAATCCGATATTGCGGAAAAACGCAGCAATAATTGGGTTCTTTGGGTTCGGCTCGAAGTTGTCAGGCGTAATAGCCTCTCCTGTGACAGCGCGGTTGGCGTTTTCAGTGTACATCCGGCTGCTCTCAATGATGAATTTCGCATAATACGGTGCAGTAAACTCGCGGTGCATAAGGGTATTGACCAGCATTTCACGGGCAATCGCACCGCTTAGGCTTATACGGGCGTCGCTTTCCAAGTAGAATTTGTCCAGCAGATGCTTTTCGGCAAAGCCCATGAGCCGCTCATAGCTTTCAACAAGATTGGTCTGAACAATCAGGCGGTCGTCGTAGCGGTCGGAATTTACCCTGCGCACAATTGCGTCAGTGCGGTATGCGGGAGAGATATTAAGGATGACTTCATCGCGTCCGAGCAGCATAACCGCCGCAAGATTGTACCCCCATTCGCCCGTTGCCTTGTCTTCACCGTACAATCCTGCGCTTCGTAATAATTCCGTATCCGGCATGTCTGTCCATGGGTGAATGCCGTTGTGCCGATTGGCAGCCATAATTCGGAAGCGCGGGAGCAGGTCAAGGCGCAAGTCGCTCTCGCGCACATAAGGGTAAATCTTCTTTTCGGTGAAGATATTCTGCTTTCGTATGTACATCAAAGCAATTTGACTGGTTGCTGTCACTTTCACGTCTGCGTCATTTATCCTGTCGTAGACCGTGCGCTTATATGTATGCACCTCCGAAGATGGCGGTATGTGGATATGGACAATGGTTTTGCCACTGTATACCAATAATTCGGGCGAAAGATAGACGGTTGGAGCGAATACGTCCGGGTTACTAATAACGGTTGTGAAGTTGTTGATCATGTCCGGTGCGGCTTTCGCTGGAATGCCAATAACCTTGCCGTCGTCCTCAACCCCTAGGAAAATATCCCCACCGAAACGGTTCAGAAACGAACATACGGTCTGATAAGTGTCGGCCTCAATTTTGCCGCCGCCTCGCTTGAACTCGACTGCGGCGGTTTCTCCAATGGATAGGATGGTTTTCAGTTTGCCAATGTTCATGGTCGAACTCCTCTGTGTTTTTTATCTGTCATCATCCGAATTTTCAATTCTATCTCGGTGTCAACATTTTACCACAATTTTATTCAATAGTATAGTCACATCCTACTGCCAGCAAAAAGATGTGGCCGTGAGCATGGCATAAACAATTATGTTGTTGTCTGCTGCAAGTTTTTATGCTATCATGTAATAATAAAAATCAGGCAGAAAGCGACATGGCAATGAGTACGATAAAAGCTGTTTATGACAACACAATGGAATATTTGGCAACAGTTCCAAAGGCTGAACGGAAAAAAATTGGCCAGTTCTTTACTCCTGCTCCGATTGCAGAATATATGGGAAGCCTGTCAAATGTACGAAAAGAAACTTTGAATATACTCGATCCGGGTGCGGGCAGCGGTATATTGTCTGCTGCAATTCTTGACGCCCTGCTCGAAAGCAAAGGGCTCAGGCAGGCTAACATTGACCTTTACGAGAACAATCCGGACATTGTGCCATTGCTTAGGCGCAATCTTGCTTATATGCAGAAGGCAGCTAAGCGAAAAAACATTGTGCTGAATTTCAACATAATTGAAGAAAACTTCATAACAGCCAACCAATTTGCGTGGACCGGGCTTATTCCTGACGAAAAATACGATATTGTCATTTCAAACCCCCCATACAAAAAAATTGGTAAAAACGATGCAGAATCGCGTACGATGAGCGATGTTGTATACGGGCAACCCAATCTGTACTTTCTCTTTATGGCAATGGGCTCTTGCCTATTAAAAGAAAACGGAGAGTGTATCTATATAGTTCCCAGAAGCTTTTCAAGCGGGCTTTATTTTACTGCTTTCCGAAACTATTTTCTAAATACAATGAGAATAACGGATTTTCATTTATTTGCTTCCAGAGAATCGATAAGCGGCAGCAATGACAGCATATTGCAGGAAACTGTTATATTGCGGGCTGTAAAATCCTGTAACTCATGCAATCTAATAAAAGTAACTGAATCAGAAAGCGAAAATTGCTTTGACACAACAAACCAATACTACGCAAATTACGACATCTGTGTCAAACAGGACGACAACTGCTTTTTGTTTTTCCCGGCTTGCGAGGAAGATGCAAATGTGCTGGATTTTGTTAACCAATGGCCTGCGAATCTGAAAAAACTTGGGTATAAAATGAAAACAGGGATTGTTGTTGATTTCCGCGAAACTGAATGGATGTGTACTGAGCACAGCGGTAAAACAATACCGTTGCTTTGGGCATACAACTTTCACAACCATCGGATTCAATTCCCGGTGGAAGCTCCCGGAAAACCGCAGTATTTGATCAATTTGCCCGAAACAAAACGCCTGCAAATGAACAGTGGAAACTACGTCCTCTTGAAACGTTTCACCTCAAAAGAAGAAAAGAGGCGGCTTCAATGCGCATTGCTATTTGAAAGCGATTTCCCGATGTTCAAGAATATCAGTACCGAAAATCATCTCAATTATATAACGAAAATTGATGGCGAAATAAGCGAAGAGGAAATGTACGGGCTTTTTGTAATACTTAACTCAAGCTACCTTGATCGTTTTTTTCGCATCTTGAACGGTTCAACGCAGGTAAATGCAAATGAAATCAATGCAATCCCGTTTCCTGACCTTGATGATATTGTACAAATCGGCAAAAGAGCTGTTTCGTGCGCTGACTTGACGCAGCTAAACTGTGACGCTCTCATAGACGCGCAGTTCGAGAAACCTCAAAGTGAGGCAGCCCTTGTTCCTCCTAGCGGATCGCGGGCTGCCTGAGCAACATTGCCGACGCAAGCGCAACTGTCAAGCATTAGGTGTACTCATAGAAGCCTTTGCCTGTTTTCCTTCCAAGCTCGCCTTTTTCTACCATTGACTTGTACATGTCATACCCAGCAGGCTTTTCGCCGCTCTCCTTGAACCACTGCTCCAACATGTGAAAGTAAAGGTCGATGCCCGTCAGGTCGTTTAGGCGGAACACTCCCATCGGATAGTTCAAGCCGAGTTCAAGGCCAAGGTCGACCTCCTGCGGTGTGCATATGCCTTCTTCAACAATACGCAAGCATTCCTTTTTCAATGCTCCAAAGGCTCGGTTCACTACAAACCCTTCGCACTCCTTGGTAATGTGGATCGGGGTTTTGCCGGTCTTGCGCGAGAACTCCATCAAAGCCTGGGCGGTTTCTTCCGAAGTGTGGTCTCCCTGTACAACTTCTACGAGCTTCATGACCAGCGCAGGGTTGAAATAATGCAAATTCGCCAGCCTCGAGGGGTTGTCAACATAATCTTTAAACATGGATGAAGGCATGGTGCTGGAATTTGATGCCAATATAACGTCTTTGGCGACGATGCCATTCAATTTTTTGAAAAAATCAAATTTTATCTGCTGCACTTCTATGATCACCTCAATCACAAGCTGGGCACTATTTGCCGCTTCCTCAAGGCTCTCACTCACGTAAAATCTGCTCCCCGCTTCCTTTGCGGCCTGTTCTGTCATTTTGCCTTTGGCAACGCGTCCTGCGAGGTACTCCGCTGCCCATGTTTTTACTGCTTGGCATACCTCTTTTGAATTGTCGGTCAGTGCCACATCATAACCATGTATTGCTGTGTTCAATGCGATTTGGCGCCCCATAAGGCCGCCGCCGGCTACGCATACTTTTTTTATCTCTTCGATTGTCATTTTATCCATCCTCCTGTTACTTTCCGCGAAACACCGGACTGCGTTTTTCTTTAAACGCCAGTACGCCTTCCTGTGCATCTTCGCTCTTCATGCAAATTCCTTGAGCAAAAGCCTCAGCTTCAAGAAGCGTATCCAAATCCCATTCCATTGATTTGTTGAGCAGGCGCTTGATATAAGATATGCTTATTGCCGGCCCTTTTGCGATAGTCGCCGCCATGCTTACGGCTTCTTCGACAAGCGCTTCCGGGGGCACGACCTTGTTGACAAGCCCCATTTGCATTGCCTCTGCTGCACCTATGCGCCGTGCGGTGAAGCACAGCTCCTTGGCACGCATCGGACCAACAAGCTGGGGAAGGAAATATAGCCCTCCTGCATCTGGAATCAGCGCAACATTTGTAAATATTTCAGAAAACTTCGAATCCTCGGCTGCTATAATGATGTCGCAAGCCAACGCGAGGTTCATGCCCGCACCAACCGCAAAGCCGTTAACGGCAGCTATCACCGGTTTCTCCGTGTCTCGGATCAGCCTGACCAGCTCGTGAAGCTTCTTGATGCGCACCCTGCCTTCTGCCACGCTGGCGGGTGGCTGTGCTTTGAGGTCCCCTCCGGCGCAAAAAGCCCTGCCCTCGCCGGTAAGTACTACAGCTTTAATATTGTCATCCGTGCGGGATTCGGTCAAAAAAGCCGCAAGGTCCGCTTTAATGTCTGCGCTGAGAGCATTGAGGCTTTCTGGATTGTTTAGTTTCACCAAAGCTATGCCATCCGTCACCTGAACCAGTATGGATTTGTATTCGGTTGTCATTGTCACATCTCCTTTTTTATCGCCTCTTGAACTCGGGCGAACGTTTCTCAATAAATGCTTCTGTGCCTTCTGAGCGATCCTCGGTAGAAAACAGGAACGCTTGGGTGAGCTTTTCCACAAGCATGCCTGTATGCCGATCTGTGTCCGTGCTGATATTTACGGCAAGCTTCGCCAATTGGACGGCAAGAGGGCCCTTACCCAAAATTGCTTTCGCCATGTCAAGCGCTGCCGCGACCACGCCCCCCTCTGGCACAACTTTGTTGACAAGCCCAAGGCGCATGGCTTCTCCAGCGTCGATGACTGCGCCCGTGAAAATAAGCTCCTTGGCTTTTCCATAGCCGACTAAGCGGCTCAGCCTCTGCGTGCCGCCTGCACCTGGGATAAGCCCCAAGTTCACTTCAGGCTGTCCAAATTTGGCTTTTTCGCTTGAAATTCGAATGTCGCAAGCCATCGCCAATTCACAGCCACCCCCCAATGCATACCCACTGATTGCCGCGATCACAGGTTTTGGCATTTGCTCGATCCGCATTAACAGTTCTTGCCCGCCGCCTGCCAGCACTTGCAAGGAAGTACGGTTTCTCATTGAGCTTATGTCTGCGCCTGCGGCGAAGAATTTCTCCCCGCCTGTAATAACAAGCAGGTATATCTCATCTTCCATATTTGCTATGTCCAGTATCTTGGAGAGCTCGTCCCAGGCCAGTTCGTTCATGGCGTTCCTAAATTCCTCCCGGTCAATCTTCGCAACCAGGATGTGCCCTTCCACCAGCTCTAGTTTCCAGTTTTCAAGAATAGGCAATTCCTGCATCGTGCACTCCTTTCTATCACTTGCGAGGCGCCGCAATGGCTTTTTTTGCTTCCATGGCGGTTATTTCGCTGTCAGCATACCCTGCCTCGCGCAGGACTTCATACGTATCTTCGCCTACAGCATCTGTCGGCAATACGGGCTTGCTGCTATACTCGGACAACAAAACCGGATAATTCGTCATCTTGATGGTCGTACCGCTTTTGAATGTGATGTCTTGTATGTAATTGTTCGCACTGGCCTGAACGTCCGCAGGGATTTCACTGTAGTGCATGAGCTTTTCATAAACAATGCCTTTTTCAGCAAAAATGTCAGCCCATTCGTCACGGGTCTTCGCCATAAATTTATCGTTTACGATGCGTATGAAGGTCTCTAGGTTTTCCCTAGTATGCTGCAAGGTGTCAAATCGCTCATCGTTTAGGTATTCCTCCATGCCCAGCATTTTAAACGCCATTTCTCTTTTCGGTTCATAATCCATTATCGTCATAATAATGTAGTCTCCACCCTTGCATTCAAAGATGTGCGACAAAGGTAGCGCCGGTTCGTAGCGGGATGATGGGTACGGAACGCTATAAGGCTCCTGCGCCGTTATGATCCCGATGGAATTCAGCCATACACTGCTGCCGAAAAGCGACGACGATACCAATGTCCCTTTGCCGGTACGTTCCCTAGCAAACAATGCCATGAGTATGCCCGTCAAGATAACGTTGGCTGAAGCTGTGTCCCCAAAAGCCCCTATGGGTTTCGCGGGGTACGATCCGATATTGGACCAGTCTGCCAAAGCGCCACCTCGAGCCCAAAAGGCTGCCATATCGAAACCGGGGCGGTCTTTTTCCGGCCCCTTATATCCAAATCCGGTAAAATGGCCGTAAATCAGCTTTGGAAACCGCGTTTTTAGTGTCTCGTAATCAATGCCCATCTTTTCCAGGGCTTTCAGCCGGACGTTTGTGCAAAAAACGTCAGCACCTTCAATCAGATGCACCAGCACAGCCATGCCTTCTTTTGTTTTTAAGTCCAAAGCGATGAATTTTTTATTGGAATTCTGGTGCGTGAAAATCGAATTCTCGTCCACAGTGCAGGGAACACCAATGTTTTTGCCAATAGCGCGCCACTCTTCCCCTGAAAGGTTCTCAATTTTAACCACATCGGCACCATAATCGGCCAAAATCCTAGTTGCGGTCGGTACGACCACGTGAGTGCCAAGTTCCACCACTTTTACACCCTTAAGCGCAAAATTGTCCATATCCATGTTTTCACTCCTTTGCTTTTGTTAATTTAATTAGATGAGGCAACATCTCAGTCGGCTATACAGCCTCCACTTTTACTGTATCATCTCCCAAATGCCGGCGGCTCCCATCCCTCCGCCTACGCACATAGAGATTAGCGCGTACCGGCCGCCTGTGCGCTTCAATTCTCCCAGCGCCTTGGTAGTCAATATGGCTCCGGTGGCGCCCGTCGGATGCCCGAGCGCGATGGCTCCGCCATTCGGGTTGACCTTTTTTGCATCCAGGCCCAGCTCTTTAATGCACGGGATGGCTTGTGCTGCAAATGCTTCATTGAGTTCGATGACGTCCATGTCGCTGATGGAAAGGCCTGCTTTCTTCATAACTTTGGGGATTGCAGATATGGGGCCGATGCCCATAATAGACGGATCCACACCTGTCACGGCGAAACCGACAAATCTGGCGATCGCCCTTATCTGAAGTTCTTTCGCCCTTTCTTCGGACATCATGACGACAAAGGACGCGCCGTCGCTTATCTGCGAAGACTGCCCTGCTGTAACGCGCCCGTTTTCTTTAAACGCAGGCTTGAGCCCCGCTAAGGATTCCAGCGAGGTATTCGGGCGTACGCCTTGATCCGTTGTAAACGTTATTGGATTGCCTTCACCGTCCACACCGGGCACCGGGACGATGCCTTCGGCAAAATAGCCTTTTTCTATGGCAGCAGCGGCTCGCATGTGGCTCTCCATTGCAAAGGCATCCATTTCTTCTCGCGAGACCCCATACTTTTCCGCTACGTTTTCAGCGGTAACCCCCATCGGCGTATATTGGCCAGGGTCATTTTCTATCGTCCATCCGCAGAAAGCGTCCGGTGCCCCGGCTTGTCCCATGCGGCTCATAAGCTCCACTCCGCCTGCGGCTACCAAATCCACTTGGCCAGCCGCAATGGCATTGGCAGCCGTAGAAATCGCTTGAAGGCCGGATGAACAGAACCTGTTCAGTGTCATGCCGGGTACTCCCCAGCCGCAGCCTGCGCGGCTTGCGATAATCCGGGCAAAGTTCATGCCCTGAAGGCCTTCCGGTTTTGAGCTGCCGACAATTACATCTTCCAAATCCGTGGCATTTAGCTTGTATTTTTCTATTACTTGACTCAGTACGCAACCTCCCAGGTCCACTGGGTGGGTAGTACGCAACGCACCGGTTTTGTTAGCTTTGGCAATGGGCGATCTGCCATAGGCGACCACCACCGCGTTATTCAGCTTTCTTTCCATAAACAAACATTCCTCCCCGTTTATAGCGTGACCAGCGTTTCTGCTTTTTTATTCGTGCTTATCAGGCTGAACAATATTCCGGTCAAAGACAGCACCATCAGGGAACTGCAAATCGGCCATATCAGGTTGTTGTTCCCTGTCAGGTCATACAGCAAGCCAATGAGATACCCGCCGACCATAGAGCCAAAGCGGTTTACAACCACTGTCCAGCTGACGATTTTGGCATATTCTTTTTTCCCGAACAAGGCTACCGTCCAAAGCGGCGGCATAATCAACGAAATTCCGCTGTTGAAAGCCCACAGCACAATGGCAACTCTCAAAAACAGCACTCTCGATGCGTTTAGGAGGAAAAGAAACCCGGTAGCGGCGCTAATGAAGAAAATGCAGGCAGCAGTCGTCCCCCTGAATTTGTCATGTATCAGACCCATGAGCGGCCTGCCGAATATGGACAGCAGAGCCAGAAGGCCTACTGTCTGAGCGGCAAACATCGGAGTATATCCCAAATCGGTCAGATACGGCGATAGCTGCATCATCGCGCCTGCCACAAAAGTGCAGGAAAACGAAGCGAAGAGCAGTAAATAGAGGTAAGGCGTTTTGCGCGCCTCGTTAAGCGTCATCCCAGCAACAGGCTCATCTTTTTCTTCTGGTCCCGCTCCCAAAACTGCTGAAACCTCTTTGTGCCCAAAAGGCTTCAATCCTTTCATCGCTGGATTTGCTCGAATAATGAGCAAAGCGACCGGAACCATCGACAGAACAATCGCTGCAATAATGAATTCCGCAGTCCGCCACCCGTTCTGGTTGATTACATTTTGGATCAGCGGGTTGAAAAGCATGCCGCCAAGGCCGGCTGACACAGTTACCATGCTGGACGCAAAACCACGCCTTTCGTCGAACCACGCAACCACCAGCATTGCAAACGGCAACATGGTAGTGCCAATAAAAAACACGCCGCGGAACAGCCCTGCAGCGATTACCATGTATATGTTGGTGGAAATCGCAATCAGAAAGAACCCCAGAGACGTCATGACTATGCCAAAAGCCATAAGCCTCTGAAAATTGTATTTTCTGAGCAGTTTGCCCCAGATTGGCGCAGCTACCAGCCCTCCTAAGTTCAAAGCCACGTTATGCAGCAGGTATACGCTGCGCGGAACGCCAAATTCCTCTGATATTGGCTTAGTAAACAAGCCCATAACCTGCATGGTCAGGGCTTGAATAGTAAAGTAAAGCATAAATCCTGCAGCCAATATCCACCAAGCATAATGAATACTTTTTTTCTCTTCCACAGTTTATTATCCTTTCATCATATTTTCATCACAATGGTAGGATAACATGTGGCAATTTGTATGTCAATATGTTTGTCAAACAATTGGTGACGCTATGCGTTGGTATTTCGTATTTTCTGTCTAAATTGATAATTGTAAAAATCGTTCGCATTGCTGCATTGATTACTTGTAACGATACATTAATGTTACATTCTCGTGGATTTCGTCACCGAACGGAACAACTCAATACGCCAAGGCCGTTAACTGTTTCAACCCAAGCGAGGTTTTCGCTGAAAGGCCGGGCAGCACCCAGCCCTCGCGAATGCAGTCGCGGGCACGAAGCTTTTCAGTCATGACTGCCCCCTAATGCCTTTTGTGATAGCCGTCAAATATATTGCTTTCGAGAATGACCCATATGCCACTTTTATTCGCCCCTTGCCTTTCAACAATTTGTTGTTTTTTGAGTTCAGTAATTATACGATCCAATGTCCGTGCCGCGATTCCGGTCTTTTCCGACATTCGCTTTTTGGTGATAGTTGGTTCTGAGCGTATGCAAGCAATTACCTTGGACTCATTTTCAGTAAACTGTTTTATTGCGCCATTTATTGCGCCATTTATTGCGCCATTTATTACGCCATTTATTGCGCCATTTATTACGCCATTGCCAGTAAACTCTAAATGCTGATAGATGGTTACAGAAAAAGATAGCCTGTTTTCGTCAGTTTCAAAAATTGGAAGTGGTGAGCCATTGTGCTCCAAAGCATTTATGATTTTCCTAAAACCAGTATTGCGGCCCTCTGTCAAGTGCAGTTCTTTCAAGAACTCTCCAATGCGGCGATTGCGGTACCTGCGGCTGAACACCTTGTAATTTTGCAGCCCTTCAAGGCTAACGGAACGATCCGCACCCGGATGGCTGACAACCTCAATTCGATTCGGGAGGACACGCACCTCAACAGGCTCACGTTCATCGTATCCCTTGTGATAAACAGCATTGGCAAGAGATTCTTCAATTGCAGCGTAGGGGTAGTTAAAAAACCTTTTTGCCTCTGCAATATCCGGCAACTTGACAACCTGTTCTTGTATGATACTGTTTCGGATGTACAGAAGTGCCTCTCTTAGCTGAACATGCAATGGACCTTTAAAGGTTTTCTCAATGATTTTGTCTCCACCGAGATCTTCAGGGAACTCGACCACATCAATCTGAGCATATGGAAAAAACTTATCCGGCTCGAAGCTGAAGAACATGAGCCCCACATTTTTAGGTTTGGTGTACTCCGGTAATGCCCCCACTATGTTCATGCTTTTACACAAATCGACGAAATCCATGGTTTTTGAACCATCAAAAAGTGTGCTGCCGATTTCTTTCAGGTAGCTCTGTATTAGCGTAATGTTTATATCCGTTAGTTCTGCCACGTGGTTGATACGGTCATCAAAAGGGATATTGTTTGAAAGCGAAAACAAATCGCGCAGTTCGTCCGCTGAAGGAAGCACTGTGCTAGCCATTTTCCGAATATAATAAGCGCGATCCCTATTATCCTTTGCCATTGATTTTGGAGCAGAATAAGGCCTGGAATTTCCGCCGGGCACCCAAACGAATAAAAACATTTTCCCTTGATAGTCTACAGCTTCAACGACTGGGAGGTATTCTGGCTGTATAAGTTTGCATTTGTTCAGCATGTCTTTTTGTATGTTGTCCAGCTGTCCAACAGGCAGACCCTCTAAAGGGAATACTGGTCGCCCATCCCGCTCTTTTACGCCAAAGACAATGTACCCTCCGCCCCAGTTGTCAATGTCATTTGCAAAAGCACAGACCGTTTTCAAAGAGGCCTCAGCATCCCAGCTTTCTTTGAATTCGATTCTTGCCCACTCGACCACTGCTCCAGACAAAAGCGTTTTTATATTGGTTGGTATGCTCATTCGTGCAGCCTCCTCCTCTACTGAATATCCTATGCCGTGGCAAACCCTTAGAATAATCCTATGCAAAATAAAATAGCTATGACAGCAACATTCAAAACAAGCAGCAACGGTACGCCAAGCATGAATTTAGTGTGCTTTGTTTTGTGGCGAAATGCAAACATTCCGAGCAGCGCACCAAAGCCTCCCATAAAAGCCGCCGCCAACAAGAGCGTTTTTTCGCTTATCCGGTTTCTTCTGCGTTTAGCTTTCAGCTTGTCTAGGCCGTACATGGCAAACACGGTGACGTTCCACGCGCCAAGAACAGCTATAGCGAATTGAGTTAAATCCATGTACTCGTCAACCTCATGTCGTTTTTCTTCATTATAGTAGACTATTCTCCACGAGTCAATATGCCAATTCACCTTGACACGCTATCGTTATGGCGATACAATTGTGGGGAATGAACGGGGGTGATTTGCCGTGCCTCAGAAAACAACCATATACCACGGCTCAAGGTCGGTTATTAAAAAACCTGTGTTTGGCGAGGGGAACCCTCGCAACGACTACGGACTGGGGTTTTACTGCACACAGGAAATCGGACTCGCAAAAGAATGGGCATGCACTGAGGAGAGCAGTGGCTATGCAAACCAGTACGAGCTGGACTTGGCTGGCTTGTCCGTCATGCACTTGTCAGGTGCAGATTACAACATACTCAACTGGCTTGCCGTATTGCTTGACAACCGCACATTTCGCATATCAAACGATATTGCAGCAGAAGGCAAGACGTATTTCCTCGATGAATTCCTGCCGGACATAAATGCATATGACGTTCTCACAGGGTATCGGGCGAACGATTCGTATTTTTCGTTTGCCAACGCTTTCCTGAACAATGCACTGTCATTGGGGCAGCTTGAAAAAGCAATGTATTTTGGCAAGCTGGGTGAACAGACCGTGCTGAAATCAAGAAAGTCCTTTGAACAGATACGCTTTACCCGTTTTGATTCTGCCGACCACGAAATATACTACCCGATGAAAAGCGCAAGGGACAGAGAGGCGCGCAACGCTTATCGCAAAGAGCGGGGACGAGACCGAGCCGCCGATTCCGTATACCTGATGGATATTTTGAGAGGAGAGTGGAACAGCGATGACGAACGCATACGACGAAACATACCTGAATGACGCTATGAACAATCTCGGCGATATGTTCGATTATGCGGTAAACGACTGTGGGTACGATGCTGAGGAGTTTTTCACCCACTTCATCATATCAGGAGTCGCCCAGGCTTTTGAAAAAGGAAACCCTAAATATGTGGCCGGCTTGTCTGGGCCGGAACTGGCGTACGAGGTCGTTTTCAGGACGTTTAAAATACGGAGCGACATTCAGCCGTCAGAGGACACCGATAAGAGCGCAGAATACTGGGCAGGCTGGATACTAGCCTATTACCAATGGCATTCTGCCCGGAGTTTCGGCTTCATGCAGAAGAATGACTTGAATATGGAGCGCGTACTGTCGCTTTACCACCCGCTTCACGAAGCAGATGTGTCAAAATTCGTGGATGTAGCGGATCGGATAATTGAGAAGTGTTGATGGAAATCTACAAAAACCCGAACTGCCGGAAGATCAGGGGCAGCCATATTTTAGAGGTCAGCTGCGCGTACTGCAAGTATTTTATTGCAAATTACCAGAAGGTTGGCGAGAGCAATTTTGTAAAGATGTACAACGACAGGATCGTTGATGGCACGATTGACTTTTCCAAATACCACGGCGCATTGCTTTGCCCGAACTGCGGCGAGCGCATTGCTACAAGGTACATAACGAAAATGGACAAAAAGGAAGCCTACCGGTTTGTGCCTTCTGCGTTTAATAAAAAGAAAGTGTAAATGAGGGACAACGTCAAATGAAAAGAAAAGCGATTAGTTTGCTGCTCTGTGCAGCTATGATTACCACGGCAGCACCAGTTTTTTCAACAAGCGAAACTGTCAACGCCGGGGCTGAACCCATTCTGGCCTATATGCCGCTGGACAACCGCCCGGTCAACGTCGACAGGGTGATTTACGAAGCCGAATCCGCCGGGTTTAAAGTCGTGATGCCGGACGCCGACCTATACACGACGCGGCTCGACGGGCAGCCGCTCAACTCAAACGGCAAACAGTTCGGCGACAGCAAAAAGCTGATGGAATGGATTTCCGAAATGGATAAAGTTACAGATTATTTTGTGATTTCGCTGGACCAGCTCCTGTCGGGCGGCCTTGTCAATTCCAGGGAGATTTCAAAGCAAAGGTACGACGCCGAGTACAAAATGATCGACGCAGTCATAGACCTGTCAAAGAGCAACCATGTGTACATAGTAGACACTGTGGCGAGGCTGGCTACATGCACGGTGGGCTATCATGATGCTACGCTTGATACGTACAATTATCTGCGGTCGTACAGTTTGGTTCCAAGAAAAACCCTCGAAGGCCCTGCGCTTAACATCAGCCGAATCGTCTGGGGGTACAACAAAGACGAGGGGTCAAAGGACATCCGTGTAAAATCCGGTTATTCAAAGGCTGTAAAGGAGATGCTCAGGGTGAGGGAACGTAAATTGAACCTCATCGACTATTTGCTGACTAAGGACGTTTCACGAAACATCAAATACTTTATTGGCGTGGACGATTCAAGCTCGGAAAACACCATACAGACCAATGAAGTGAACTACCTCAAAAAAAAGCTTGACGGCAGGGGGCTGATATATTCGGGCACCGACGAGCTCGGAATGATGGCAACGCTCAGCCTGATGATAGATTATTACGGCTATGACGTAAGCGCGGCGGTCGTCTATTTCGGGGATACGGAACAGGCTTCTTCCGGTTCCGCTTACGACATGGAAACAGTCAAGGACAACGTGAACAAGCATATTGAAAGCATTGGCGTCCATCTGACTGACGCCGAAAACGCGGATATTGAAATAGCGGTGCTGACGCAGCCCGAGCAGGCGATACTCAGCGCGAAATACATCAACAGGGTCATCGACTACATCAACGGCAACATTTCAAAGGGGGTGCCGACGATACTGATCAATTCAAACCCTGGAGCTTACAGCGGCAACCTTGAATTTCGTATGATAAGGGAATGCGAGATGAGCATGCTGCTTTCCTACAGCAGCTGGAACACGGTGGGCAACGCCATAGGGCTGGCGCTGTGCAACGGCGTGTCGAGGTATCTGTACCTTCACAGCAGGGACAGCAGCACGGGCACTGCCGATATCGCATTCATTAAAGGGCTGGCTTTTTCCTACGCGAAGGACATTAGCTACCAGCGAGGCGGCGGGCGGACGCTGTTCAACAACTACCTGACGGACAACGGCTGGGATACGAGCAATTTCTACCAGAGCGAGGAGCAGGTAGCGAAGGTGAATACCGACTTAGAAGCGATATTCAAAACCACTGAATACAACGTCACTGTGAACGACATCATAGGCAACCTGACCGGATGCAGGTATTTCAAGGGGCTTGGTGGAGAATGCGGCATTATCGGCAAGATCGGCCTGACTAATTATTCCGCGCCCTTTTTCAGGTCTTTTGAGATAAGGTTTGACATAGACGTCGAGC